>OGZI01001849.1_pt1 | contig 19343 bp, 30 predicted proteins | sample 1576711 | NCBI WGS metagenome assembly OGZI01 (sample SAMEA3541482, study PRJEB24748) | human gut metagenome | biome: human gut; feature: human-associated habitat; material: faeces | place: China | collected 2012
ATAATATCTTTGTGCTATTAGTGCATTTCTTACAAATACCGAGTGATAAGATAAATATTTATTTATTAAATTTCTAGCTTGCTCTAAATTCAAATTAAATTACCTCACTTAAATATACTCATGCCACCTTTAGATAAATCTTCTGCTATGCCTGTAGTAGAATCTGGTGCGTCATCGTGTTTATTTTTACCTTCACGTTGATATTTAGTCATTGCCTCATAATAGTCTGACCATCTATTTTGCCAACCAACAGGAAAATAGATATGTTCCATAACCCAAGTAGCATTAGATAAAATACGAGCTTGTTTGTTTTTGGATTGGTGAAACCATTTTATTACACATTTATTAGTTCCTAATTTTTCTAATAAAATACGTCGTACACTTCTCGCAAATCCACGTCCACCATTGTTACTTTCAAATTTAGCTTTATTTACTCCATTTATATATAAAGCATGAGCTACAGTATTTTCTGTAACTTCCATTGAGGCTTTAGTATATATAACATCTAATACATATGCTTCATTTTGAAAAGTAGCTCCATAGATAATGCAACATAAATAATCGTCGCCTTCATCTGCTGTATCTATATAAGCCCTAACTTGTTTAAATGTAGGTAAATCACCAGTATAAGTTTTAAAATTACTATATAATCTGCCTTTTAAATCTATTGGTTCTTGCTGATAATTTGCAGACCAAATATCCAACCCCATAGCTTTTTTCTTATCTTCACAAGATTTAGCAGATAATATCTCATCACATAGCATAGAATTATCATCACAAACTGCTTTAAATTTTATATGTTCTACTTCATCACAAGAATAATGTTCTAAGGCTCTACCAGCTAAATCATCACTAGCCCAACGAGTCATTATTATTATTATCTTTCCACCTTCTTCAAGACGAGAAAGCATTGTATTTGTAAACCATTCCCAATGCTTTTCCTTTACACTTTCATTATTGGCTTCTTCTGCATTTTTAATAAGGTCATCAATTATTAAAAGGTCGCAACCAAAACCTGTAGCTGTACCTGTAGGACTTGTAGCAAGGTAATTATTATAACCACCTTCTAAGCTCCATAAATTCATAGCACCATCACCACGTTTTATATATGTAAAAGGAAATACATCATGAAATACTGGTTTATATATATCTGCTTTAGCTTCTTGTATATCATTTCTCACATTTTTAGAGAACATAGTTGATAAAGTTTCATTATAACTTCCAGTCATTATTTTTTTTGTACGGTCTTTACCTAATATCCATTCCACAAATAATCCTGCTGTACGACTTTTACCATGTCTAGGAGGAACATTTAAGATTAATACTTTCTTATCTGATGTAATAAAATTTTGAAGCGTATTACAAATATCAACTAAAAAAGCTCTATCTAATTTATAAAATTCTGGAGCTTTTAATTGGGCATAAAAAAAGAACTCACGTCTTGCAAGTTCTATCTTTGCACCTAGTCTAGCTAAGTTTCTATTCATTTTATTAACCTCAATAATTCATCTCTAGTAAGATTTTCAAATGGATTTTCAGTTATAGTATTTATATTTTGAGTTATTTCTTGTACTTGGTTTTCTGTAGCTTCACCTCTACTTAAACGCTCTATTTTAACCGCAGTATCAAATAAGCGGATAATTTCATTTGCATTTAGTTTAGATACATCTATTTTCTTTAACGCTTCTACTGCCTTTGCTTGCATAGACATTGCAATAGCAATATGACGTTTAGCCATCTTCTTACGTTCTTTTACAGCGGTTTTATATTCTATCTCCTGGAGTGATTTATCCCATGCTATACAACGTTCTTGCCAATTATATTTTTGCTTCCAATTGACAAGTAATTGTCTACTTTTTGACAACCTTTTAGCAAGCGAAGTTACATTTCTATCTTCCATTTCTAAATAGGCTTTAAATGCAGAAAAAGCCTTTTCAGTTTCACCATCTTGTCTTTCCCATGGTCTTAAATTTTCATTTCCCATCACTCTCCCTCCAAATAAAAAAGGTAGGTTTCTAAACCTACCTATCTAATAAAACCTGCAAATGTTATTTTTTTTGGTTTCATATTGTATTTCTTAGCAATTTCCATGCTCCTATTATTAAATAATTTTAATGTCCATAATTATACTTCCTTTCTTATTTTTAGGCATAAAAAAAGCACCTATTTAGGTGCTTTAAATATGTTTATATGTTATAATATCTCTCGTTGCCCTTCCTATACTGGTAACAGTTAGGAGGTGTCCATATGTCAAGATTTATCATGTTTTTAGAAGCTGTCATGGCAAGTATAGTTGCCTACTATATTTGCAAAGGGTTAGATAAGCTTCTTTCGGTTTTATGTGGCAACTAGCCTAGCTTCAACGTTAGCTATATAACGCAAGAAACCCCATGAAGGTGCGAACTTCATGGGGTTTTGCTGTCCATATGACAATTTATCATGTTTTGCCTATATTTAGTATAGCATATTACATAAATTTTGCAACATGAAGGCTATTATTCTAATATAAATTATAAAAATACATATTATTATTAAAATATATGGGTATATACCAATATTTATACAAGATAAACTTATAAAACAATAAAACCGCTAGTATTTTTACCAACGGTTTATCTTTTTCTTTAACAAGTATAACTATATCACAATTAAAGTATGAACTTCTATGAATTTTAGTGAACTTTAGTGAACTAATTTTTTATTTTTTTTGCAACAATGGATAATCCTTGAGAATGTAATGTATGCACCCATCTAAATGAACAATTAATAGAACAAGCAATTTCTTCCCATTTTCTAAGAGAAACATAACGTAAAATAAGTACATTCTTAATATTTTCGCTCATATTTATATTGTTTAAAAAAGATTTTATTTCTATGCGTTTATTTAGCCATTCTAATTTTAATCTTTCCATTTCTTCTTCCTGTTGTTCTAATTTAGATATAAAATCACTGGTATCATGTTTTATATTACTAAAACCTGTACGTTCTTTATATGATGGAATTAACATAATAGATGTTGCACGTAATTCTTCTAAATCTGCATTACATCTTAAACATACTTGTTTAGCCTTATATACCTGTTGTAAATATTCTTTTGCTTCATCTATTTTAGTCATTATTTCTATACTCCTTTATTTCATATAAACACTAAAAGGATAGCTTTATTTTAGCTATCCTAATTAGTGGATTTATCCTATTAAAAATATTGTAGTTGCTATCAAGCACAATATAATAATTGTAATTTTGATTATAGGAATATTTCTTTTATAAAATTCTTGTTCTGTCTTTAATGGTATTCTTACCAACTTAGGTCCATTATTATTCATATTTTCCTACCTTCATTACTTTTTTATTATCTGTTTCCATATCCCAGAAATCAATTCTTAGAATTTTTATATGCAAACGTTTCATCAGTTCTACATTAGCTCGTCTGAAAGCCCTACGACAAAAAGCATAGAAAAAATTATGTCTAGTTTTAAACTTTGATAATGCTTCATGAGGTGTAATGTCCATATAATGCTCATGATTGCGTTTTTCCATTTGTATCCCCTCATATATAGTTATAATCTTCAAATTTATCTATCGTATTAAAGACTTTTAAAATAAAGAAATACATGATTGTTTGTATTCTTGTTCAAGTTTAAACATATTTTCTAAATCAGTAACAGAATAATTAGGTTTAAATTGATTGTTACTTCTATTATCCATCGTTTTTAATTGCTCCCATAAATCTGGATACTTTTCATAAAGAACCTTTAATTCTGGTAAGCTTTTTAATGGACAGCACCAACATGAAACTCTCTTAAAATCTTTATAAAGACCTTGCCAATGAAAACCCTTAAAATAACAATATTCTAAGGCTTGTTTTTCTGTTATCTTCCAGTCATATAATGGATGCACAACATTATCAGCTTTTTTTCATGTCTTTTGGTCTCATCAAAGGCAATGCCAATATAGCTGATATGCTCAACACCTCTAAGATATTTCTTAGTTAGATTTTGTTTTAATAGAGTTGTACACCATCGTATGCCCATATCTGCCCATCCATAACCTTTAGAGCCTTTGTTTTTACCTTTAGTTTTAACATGGTCAAACATATAATAGTCAAAGGTTTTGTCGTTCCTCAAAATAGTAATATCTTTATTGTATTTCTTAATATACTTTCTTACTTTTTCTATATGTCTATACATAGCCGGAAATTCTTTTCCAGTATCGCAAAATATGATTTCATCAATTTTAATGTTTTTTTCAAGCAACATAAGAAGCATTGCTGTACTATCTTTACCACCGCTGAATTGTACAATATTTTTCATCTTCAACGCTCCTTAATATTTTATTACTAGTTATATTTTCTATAACTTTTTTAGAAAATTCTTTTGCAAATCTATGTTTTAATGTACAGTTATTTTTATTACATGATTTCTTATTAATCCAACACATATATCCCATGTCTGCCTCATAGTATCGTTGTTCACAAATATTACTCATTATCTTCCAAGTAACCTCTTTTTCTGTTTTTATCATTTACAAATTTAAATAAGTGTTTTATTTGTTCATCTGTAAAATTATGTTTTAGTAACGTAAGACAAGCTACAATTACATCACAAGTTTCTTCACCTATATGTTTTTTATCATTTTCGTCTAAAACTGCACTTATTAATTCTTTATACTCTTCTTCAATTTTTAAACATTGGCTTGATATCTCTGTTTTAAATTTAGTAGGTTTTAAATTGCAAATCATATTTATCTTTCTCCAACATATAATTTAGTCATCTTTGATAATAGCTTTAATAGCCAAATCTAATCCATTTTTAAGTGCTGGATTACTATTTATTTGTTCCATTGTGTATCCCAAATCATTTAAAGTATCTTCTGTATCATAAGTGTATGCAAATTCATGACTCCAAAGCTCATAAATAAACATAGATTTTATAAATCCGCTTCCGTCCTTATCTTGTTCTATAGCTTCTTGCTTTTCTTTTCTATGTCTTTGCGACATATTTTTTAATTCTTCCTTATCTTTCTTTTTTATAAATCCGCCATAACCAATAGAACAAATATCTTCTCTATTCAATCCATATTCTTTTAATTTCTTTTCAAATTCTTCTTTACTAGAAGTAAATATATAGAAAATTTTGTCTTTAGCAAACGTATCATATTCCTCTTGATGTTTATTTTTCATTTCTTCATAAGTCATCATCTTTTATACCTCGTTCCTTTATTTTTCTATTTAATTGTTTTTTAAATTCTAATACTATCCAATCGAATTCAAGCATTTCTTCTTCAGCAAATCTTTCTAAATTTCTAAGTACATAATCCGCTTCTATACTTACTTTTTCTTCACATTCTTTTAAAAATATTTCTTCATCCATATCCATGACACTAAAATAAATTATTTTCTTCCTGAAGTTGTTTTATTATATATGGGTCTGTTTCAGTTGTAATATCTGTAATTAATGGAGTTACTGTTATCTCTACTCTAGGATTATATTTATCTAATCCTGCTATTTTTGTACCGTCCCAGCTTTTTATTATTCTGTCATCAGAAAGAAGCCATGTACAAGTAGTTTTCTTTTTACCATTTATAGTTTTCTGTTCATCAGATAAAATATCTGCTGTAGCTTGCATTAATCCCACAAGGTCAGGATAATGTGCTTTGTCCTGTAGATAATATTTACATGTTAGTTGTACTGGCATTGTATAATGTGGCAATCTATCAGGAGCATAAGATTTTATTAATTGTTTTTTACAACTAATCTCATACTTTTTATAAGCCTTACTAGGTACAAGAGAAGGCATCTCTTTTTTCTTTCCTTTAATTTTTATCATTGTTGCACTATTTTTCTTAGTTGCTGGTTGACCTAATAAAATAAAAGAAAATGGTGTATTATTCATATCTTTAAAATCCCTTCTATATTGTCGATATCATAAAATAATCAAATCCGCCTGTGATTTTCCCACCATGTGATTTAACTATTCTCTGTTCATCTTTATTCCTAATTTTTATCAATCCATTATCTTGTCTATATTTAGCTATCTTCAATAGTTCATCTATTTTATCTGTATCATAGTAATAAGCTACAAGTGCATGATTATCTATTCCCGTTCTTTTTTTTAATAAATCAATATCACTTCTTCGCTTTTGCAACATAGCATTTTTTTCATCATCTATTTTTTTCTGCTCTTTTTTTGCTATTTTATTTTCATTTTTAATGCTATTGAAATGCCATAACTCTTTATGTGTTTGATAATATACCTTAAACCTGCATTTTTGTGAACAATATCTTGCTTTACCTGTTTTACTCTCAAACTCTTTACCACAGATACATATCTTTTTCATAGTTATACCGCCTTTTGACCTAATACTATTTGCTTATGTTCACCTATGAATGTTAATAAACTCTTATTTTTAGGAGTATTATCTATAATCTGCAATGTTACTTTATTTTCATATTGGTCATTAGTACGTTTTACAATGCGGTTATATACTTTCATAAATCTATCAGCAACGTTATAATCTCCGCCACAAATATTCCTAGAACCAATTATTTTTATAGCTTCTTCAATTGCTGGGTGCGACCATTTTTGATTAGGTTTGTAAAAATCTATTTTACTTCGTACTTCTTGCCATGCTTCATAATCACTAGGAGCATTAATTTTATTTTCTCCGTTCACTATTTCCTTTACTGTGTTTATTATTTCGCCTGGCAATGGTACGGTTGGTATCTTCTTATCTCGAAGTATTTTTAATACTGCTTGTTGTCCTAATTCAAAAGAAATATCAGGCATTATAATTGCCCATGCTTTCGCTGTGGCACTTAAATCTTTATCTTGTATATTTGGCATTGTTGCTACAACATAACTTAAAAGAGTAGCTGCTTCTTTTACATTCATCTTTCTTCACCCTTCCATAAGAGCCATTAAACTATCTACAGCTTTATTAACTTTAGGCTTATTTTCTTGTTTTAATTTTAACGGCGGTTTCTTGCCATATTTTGCCCAACTTCGTAAAATCCCTCTAGCATATTTCATGAAAGCCACATCTTTGAGATGACTCATGTTTATCTGGGTTTCTTGCATTGCCCTTAATGTATCATCTTTCCCATGTACTTCTACACAATCCGATAAAACCATAAGAGCATTAGGACTTAAATCAACTGCTACGTTATTTTTATAAAAGTCGATAGCCTCATGTGCGTGCGTATATAAAAAATATATATTATTCTCTATATCTCTATTACTCTTATTAGGGTTTTGTTTTAGGTTTGGTATTGGGTTTGTATTTAGGTTTTGAGTTAGGTTTGATTTTAGGTTTGTATTTTCTGTTATGAGGTCGTAAGAGTTCGCATTATTATTGAGTTCTTTGGTTTCATTTAGGTTTTGTTTTAGGTTTGTATTTTGGTTTGGTTTTGGGTTTTGGATTAGGTTTTGCTTTAGGTTTGGTGTTGCATTTTCAACATAATTTTTTATTAGAGCATATGTTGAGCTTTTACCTCGTGTCTTACTGGGAATATATTCTATCAATCCTGCTTCAATAAGTTTTTTTCGTTTATCATTTAACTTACTATAATTTTTCAAATTAGCTTCTATCATCAATGTATTATTATCTATATTAAATTGAGTAGGTCGCCTAAGATAATTCCATTTGTCCCATAATACCCAATATAAAATCTGGGTATCGTTATCTAATTTACTAGCATAATTAGAACGAAAAGAAATTATCAAAGATAAAGGTTTTAATTCCATATTTTTTACCTCGTGGATAGGTGCTTGTCTTTATGGCAAGCACCTTTTCCTATTTATTGTGCCACTGTTGGCATTTGTACAACATTATTTGGTTTTGGTACATCAACTACAGATACATCGTTAGCTGTTGTTTCTGCTTCAGTATCTTCTCCAAATAAGGAAATTTGATTTCTCTTACCATCTAAATACTTGCGTGCTTCTTGTTCAAATGCCCAAAGAGCGTCAACCGCTTCTTGATTAAAGAACCCAGCTTGACTTGCTTCTACCTCATCAGAAGGACATTTCATAAGAGGTGTATTTACTACTATCTCTCTATCAGCAGAAGGCACATAAAACATGCTAGAAATAACTGCTGACATTGTTTTATCTTCTGCATACTTGAAACTTACCGCATAAGGTTTTATACGTTTTATAAGTAATGCTCCTAATCCTAAAATATTTAATGTTGGCTTAGTTAAATTTTCTAAAGCTGTAAAAAATTCTGGTGCTGGTTCATCACTAAACACAGATGTATGATATGACGGCTTTTTATTTTCATTGGTCCTCATATATTCAATAGTTAATTTGCCTGAACTTTCCTGATATTTAATCTTATTAATAGTTACATTACTCATTTTTTGTTACCCCTATATTCTTTTTAGTTAAGTTATATTTTTTAGCAATCTCTTTAGTTAATTTAAAAGGTTCTACATGATATTTAGAATTAAAAGTATTATTACCTAATGTATGCCATTCTATATGGTGTTTTCTACATAGTGGCAATACAGGAATACCAATTTGAAATACCTCTGTTCTATCCCTACCCATACCAATAGCAGTTACATGATGTAATTCCGCTTTAGTGCCACATATACAGCACTTTTTATGAAGTAAACACATATAGATATATTTATTAATATCCTCACATAATTCTCTTAATGGCTGTTTTGTTGGGATTTCATATTCTATGATGAAATCTATTAAATAAGTAATAAATTCCTTTGCAGTAGTCATATCGCAACTTGATAGCGAAAATATTTCCTTATTTAAGGATTGCATTCGTTTTACTACAAATTCAGTTTTCATCAATCTTTTTACATATTCAGGAAGATATCCACTCCATTCAGCAATTTCTTTCATTAATGCATAAGCTTTTTTTCTTTGCTCATTACTGATATATCTACCATCATTAAGCCCAATATCAACCATACTATATTTACGAAAGCAAGCCCTATCTATATTGGTATAAGGTGCTTTTATTAATAGTCCCTCTGGTGTAATATCTATGATTTTTCCATGTATTATCTCCATAATTAATACCTACTTTTCCATTTATTCTTATAAACTTGCATTAAATTCATGTTATTAAGATACTCAAAAAAGTTTTGTATTATAGGATAAATTGAAGGTGTTTCCTCTCTTGTATATTTTTCAGTCCAAACGTATTTTCCATTACTTACTAAATAAATAAATTCTTTTGCTTCAGGAATAAGCTCTAAATACATTGGGTGCTGTGGACTATCTATAAACTTGCCCACATTATATTTTGATGTATATTTGATATCATATATAACACCAGCTTTTAAAGCATCTAATCTTCCATACAAAACTAAATCCAATCCATTAACATTTATTGTTTTACTAGCTATATACTGAAATCTTCCACCTTGTATATAGTCTGCAATATTTATAGCAGCAGTTATTTCATCTGTAGATATATCAGTAATATTTTTAGGGTCAGTATACTCATACACTAATCTTTCAAAATCTATTCCACGCTGTATTGCTTCATTTGGTGGGCTATATATTTTATTAAGTGTATTGAGGAAGCTTTGGTGAGCTTCCTCTGTATAATCATCAATGCAATTAAATTGATACAAATAGGAATTAAGCAGACTTTGTGTCATCAGATACTTCATTAACAAATTCTCCCTTCAATTTGTTCCATTTAAAGCCTAATTCTTTTGTTTTATCGAACAATATAGATTTACATTCCTTTTCACTAGTCAATATATGTTTTTGATTATTTATTAAGTCTAAAACTTCCATTGCTTCACTTGGTGTTGTTATTGCTTCTGTTGCTTCTTTTATTGTATTAATTATTTTTTGATATGCTTTTTTCTCTTTTTCAGCATCTTTAGCTTCAGCTTTTATATTTTCATTTATCTGATGAAAAAGATTTGTTAAAAATCCATTTTGATTTCCATTTAATTCTGGTATTGTAAACACACCATGTATACCATGTGTTCCTTTAGCATAATAACGTTCACAATTAGTAAAACCTATCGTTCTAACATTATTTTGCATTTCCATGAACCCACCTAAATCCATTGGTTGCCATACATTATCCTTTGTTTGTCCTTCTACTAAAATTCTAAGACGAGTATTATCTCCATCTTTTTCTTCTTTAGCATGAAATACTATTACTACATGTTTATTTAATTGGTAATAACAATAATCTATAAATCTTGCAAACTCTCTACCAACAGCTCCATATCCTTTTAAACTAAGCGAACCATCTCTTTGACCATTTTTAGCGTTTTGTTTTATTACATATGCCGACATCAATTTAATAAGTTGTCCGCCTGTATCTATTACAAGAGTTTCATAATCAATTAAATTAAGTGGTACCAAGTCCTCCAACAATTCTTCATAAGTATCAGGTTGAATAAAATCTGTTCTATATCTTGCTTCTACCCTGTCAGTTCCTCTATCAACATCAATCAATAGTGGTTTAGGTGCAGACAAAGCAAGAGTCGTTTTCCCTATACCTGGATATCCTGCAATTAACAATCTAATTTTCTTATCAGTATTTATAATTTCACTTGCTTTTTTAATCATTTTTATTCCACCTTTACAAAATATGACAATTTATTTACTAAATCATTTCTTTTATATAAGAAGCTTATATAGTTTTTCGTATTTATTCTTTGTCTACTAGCCATTGTGATATTAGCAATACAATCATACTCACCAATAGCAAAAAAGTTTTTAGTTTTTATATAAAATCTTAAACCTGTTAATGATTCTCTAATATTTACTAATCTTACATATTTGATATTTAACTTAATACTTTTTAGAATTTCTAAAAATTTTTGTTTAACTTCTTCAGAAGTAAAATTATTAATTTTAGGAAATACAATTTTTTTGACCATTTTTCTTTCCTCTGTTATACTTAAATTGCAAATATTTTTTTATGTGGTTGCTTGTTTGACCTGTTGTCTTTCAAGCAACTTTTTTTATAAAATAATCACCTTTTAATAAATCTTTATAAGGATTTATATAATCACCAGCAATATCTTTTAAATATCCATCTTCATAATCTACTAAAACTAAGTCCTCATAATCATCATTACGTAATATTACCTCTTTACCTTGTTTACAAAACGAAATTGCTTCTTTTATTGTTAATCTATCCATTGTATACACCTCTTAAAATGGAAATACTTCTCCATTAGCTTTATAATGCCAATCTTTGCTATAACCTTCTTTTAGTAATAAACTATTTATTTCTAATAAGTTTTTAAGAACATCTTTGGCTTTACATGGAAATAAATTTGTTTTCTTGCCTCGATTATTTTTTACAGTACGTATTCTCATTTTTTTCTTCTCCTTTTTATTCTTTGAATAAATGCATAACATTGACGGTCATCAGCACATACTGGAACAGCAAGACCGCATATCAAATGCAATATATGCACCTGTCCTTTATTCAATTTTTTACCGCACCGCCAACATTTCATACTAAATCACCTTTAATTTTCCTTGAACAACTATTAAATTTGTATCGCACCATTTTCTATTCTCTTATTTTTTAAATACACCACGATATATAAGTTTTCTAATTGGTAATTCTATATATTCTCACCTCTCTTTCTTACTGGTGCGTACCAAGCACCATAGCAGAACACACTTGCAAACCTCCCTACCATAATAAATTTGTTAAGAAGATTATCGTTAAAGATTTGCCATTTTCTTTTTTTATTTTTTGTTATGTTAATAACCTTTCTGCTATGGCTTGCTACGCACCAATTTTTTCTAAACTAAGCACTACGAACCGACCTTTTTGATTTCTCTTATTCTTTAATTTTTATCGTGTTTGTGCTATAATATTTTTACAAAGAATTTAATTGTCATATGCTGGACTGTTTATTAAATGGTTCAGCTTTTTTATTTTTACAAAACTTTAATATCAAAATATCTTTTGTCATCAGCCTAAATGTATTCAATATTTGTTTATATTTAGGCTGTTCTTTTTTATCTATTTTTCCATCAGCACCAATTTCAATTAAGTCATCTATACATTTGTTAGATTTCTTTATATTGGTTATAAAACTTAAGACAGTTTCCGAAAAACTTTTATTTTCAATAGGGGCAAGCAATTTTTGTCCTAGTCTAAAAGTCAATAAATACTGATATCCTATATATTCATTGCCATAAATCTCAACAATATCATTCATTTTATCTATAGTTGGTTTTATTTGATTAGCTTCGTATTTTGCCAATGTTCTAACACTTATATCTAATAATTCACTTGCTTGTTCTTGTGTATAACCTGCACTTTTTCGTGCTTTTATAAGTAATAACCCGAAATCTTTTATCATGGTTTATTGCCTTTCTTTCATGAGAAAATATTTATATAATTATCTTATTTTTCTTTTTCTACCTCGCTTATTAAGTCCATTTTTAAACTCCTCAACTCTTTTCTTTAATAAAGATGTTTTAAAATCTGTTATACCGTCTGACTTATCTTCTAACCACTTTTCTAATTTAGGTCTATTGATTTTTAAATGTGAACCTATCCAACAACAAGGTAAATCGTATTGACCGTTCTTTGTTAATGCTCCTGCTACTCTAAAAAATTGAGCAGGTAACCCAAATAATTCAGTTGCCTCATCTGGAGTTAAAAGAATTTTTCGCCAAATTGGTATATTTACTTCTAATTCCATAATTAACCCACATCCTCATATTCTTTATAAAAACAAATTCCTTTATATACCCATAAACCAACCTCTTTAGCAAAAGTTATAAATGCTGGCTCCCATTTTCTTGTTTTGGGATTAAATTCATGTGTATATGGTTCACCACATTGTAAATACATTGCGTCATAAGCTATTGGAGAAACACAGTCCCTAAAATGTTGCACTGTTTCTTCATCAACAACATCTCCAATATTAGCCCAAGATGTAAAATATTTATGTGAATTATCCCACTCTTTTTTAGTTAAATACCTAGATTTTAAATTTGTTTTAGCTTTAATATTACTTTTTACAGGTTCTTTCTTTTCTTCAAAGAACTCTTGTATTATATTTTTATCTTCGTCTATTACTGTTATCTTTTCTCCTGCATGGTATTTTGCATAAGATTGTCCTAACTCTAAAGCTGACTGTAAGCCTACAGTCTGAACACCAAATGTTCTATCATTACCAAAATAAATCTTATATTCTTTTTCATCATCAATATTATTAAATTCAGCCACAATCTTAAGCCCTTTTTTTATAACAATATTACCTTTATATTTCTTAGCAATTTCTTTAGCTTCTGTTAAAGTTTTTGCTTCTATACACCATGCAGTACCTTCATTTACTTGAAAAATTTTATAAACTTCTTCTTTGATAATTTCTTTTTTTATATCACTTATTTTTTCACCATTTAAGTAATAAATTTTTCCAGGTGTTTCATCATAGTTTCCATCATAATCTTCACTATAAACTTCTTGATAAGAAACCATTTCAAAATTATTTTTCTTATAATCTTCAGCCGAAATTACTCTATCTACTATAATTTCTTCAACAGTAGCTGAATAAAATTTTCTATTAAATCTATATTTTTCAATAAAAGATTTTGCTTTTTCTAAAGAGTCCCATACTGTAGTATTTCCATCAATCTCATCATAATCATGACCATATTTAAAAAAATAGCGAGTTACTTCATAGAATTTATTAGATTTAAATTTTTTAGTTAACATACTTATTTTTCCTTTCTTTTTTCTAGCGTGTACCACGCACCCAACAATATTATTTACTTTTTAGGGGAAAGTAATTTTTGCCATTAGATTTTTTATTGTTGGGTCAGTGCTACACGCTAGAACTTAACAAATTTAAATTGTTATAATAGTTAAAAAAATAGAGATTTTATAGAATATCCACTATCTTTTTCAATCTTTTTCATAATAGGAATTCTAGGACAACTTTTACCTTGTTCCCAATTACACCAAGTTTGTTGGGTAACATTATATTTTTTAGCCATTTCTTTTTGAGTACGTTTTCCTCTATATTTAATTAGATATTTTCTCATTATTTCACTCCTTCCAACAATTTTCTTTTGTTATTATGTGTTTATTATAAAACAAATTAAATTTGTTGTCAATCATTTTTAACAATTTATTTTTGTATATTTAAAAATACAAATAAAAATTGTATAATTTATAACAAGGAGGAATTGTATGTCTATAGGAAAAAAAATAAAACAATTACGAGAACAAAGAAAATTATCTCAAAAAGAATTAGCTGACAGCTTAGGTGTAACACAACAAGCTATTGATGCTTGGGAACGTTCTATAACAAATCCACGAAAAAAGAGTATTGATAAACTATCTTCATTTTTCAATGTTAGTGGAGGATTTTTCTTTGAAAATGATATGCAAAATAAAATTCCTTCCCCTGAAATAATTACTAATAAAGAAAAAAATAAACCAAAAGATTTAATTAAATTATTAGAAAAAGAAGAATATACTCTAAATGGTGTATTAGTAACACCAGAAGATAAGGAAAAACTAAAACGTATAATCGAAGCTGCCTTTTGGGACGCAAAAGAAAAAAATAAACGTAAGAAGTGATTTTTATGTTAAATCTAAAATTGCGTGCCAAAAATCTAGTAAAAAAATATGGCACATCAGACCCATACTATATTGCTAGAGAGCTAAAATTTGAAATAGTATTTTGTGATATGCCATATAAAATAAATGGAATGTGGCGACGCATTTTAAGACGCAAATATATTTTTATTGATGAAAACTTAAACGAATGGCAGAAAAAAGCTGTTTTATGTCATGAGCTAGGACATTTTTTATGCCATAAAGGTTACTCCAGTTATAATATTGCTGGTAGAACATTTTTCCAAAACACACGTAAAGAAAACGAAGCTAATGCATTTAGTGCCGAATTGATGTCCTATTCTAGTGATATTGATAAACAATACATTATCCACTTTCTAGAATTAGGACATAAAAAATAATTATTATATATACTCATAGTTATAAACTTTATTTTTATAAATTAATATTTACATAGGAGATGAGTTTATGGATTTTATCGACCAAATTAAACTTTTATCAAAACGAGTAGAACAAATAAAAGAACAAATTCAAACAGAAGAAGCTACAAAAATGTCTTTAATTATGCCTTTATTCCAAGCTTTAGGATATGATGTATTTAATCCTATGGAATTTGTACCAGAATATGTTGCTGATGTAGGTATAAAAAAAGGTGAAAAAGTAGATTATGCTATTTTAACAGATGGAGAACCAACTATATTAGTGGAAGCCAAATGGTGTGGTGAACCATTAGACAAGCATGGTAATCAACTATTTCGATATTTTACTACAACAAAAGCAAAATTTGGTATATTAACTAATGGTGTAGAATATCGCTTTTTTACAGATTTAGATGAACCAAATAAAATGGACGAAAAACCATTTTTTGAATTTAATATCACTCAAATAAAAGAACAAGATATCAATGAATTAAAAAAATTCCATAAAGCTAATTTTGATGTAGATGCTGTATTTAGTGCAGCAGAAGATTTAAAATACACAAACCAAATAAAGCTTTTATTAAAAAGACAATTAAATGAACCTGAAGATAATTTCATAAATTATATATTAAATGAAATTTATGATGGCAGAAAGACACAAACCATACTTGATAAATTTAAACCTGTTATAAAAAAATCATTTAATCAATTTGTAAATGACTTAATGAGTGATAGATTAAATGCTGCATTAAATAAAGCTAATAATGATAATACAACTAAAGTAGATATTTCATCTACTTCTTTAAGTACTGATGAAAATATAGAATCTACTACAGAAACTGCAGAAGATAACAAACCTAAAATTACAACAACACAAGAAGAATTAGATGGTTTTGCTATTGTAAAAGCTATATTGCATAAAACTCTAGATGTTAATAGAATTTTTTATCGTGATACTGCAAGTTATTTTGGTATTCTCTGTGATAATAAGAATTATAAATGGATTTGTCGATTAAGAGTAGAAACATCTACAAAATATTTAATTTTACCTGATGGTACTGGTAGCGGTAAAAAATGTCCAATATCAAATATTAATGATATATTTAACTACGAAAATGAATTAATTGAATCTGCTAAACGTTTCATTGAAGAAGCTACTGAATAAAAAATAAAGCACTAGGATTTTCATTCTAGTGCTTTTATAAATTAATTAAAGAAGGTATTCTATGTATACATTTCATCCTAAATGTAACTACTATATGGAAGAACTACAAAAAATTTTTTTTGAAACAAAAGATTTCTCAAAGATAAATGATTTAATAATTAGTGCTGAATCTTTTATTGGTGATAAAATCTCGATTAGTTATTTACCAATATTTTCATGTTTAGGAAAATTTTATGGAATTTTAATTAATAATGACCCTAAATTTGATACTCCTTCAAATAAGAAAAAAGCTTTTTATTATTTTCGTACTTGTTTGGATTTACTTTCTTCTAATGACATAAAAAACGAAAATAGTCCTGAAATAAATAATTTAAAAATAGATGTTTACATAGGCTATGCAAATATACTTTATGCCTGTGACCGAAAAATAGCAGCTATTAGATATTATCGTAATGTACTAGAAATTGACCCTAACCATACTATGGCACGAGCAAATTTAGGCTGTGCTTTATTAAGATTTATTGCCCAACTAGAAGTAAATTTTACTTTAACAACAAATTCTATTCCTGATTATGATATTTTATATTTGAAAAATACTGCATATCATTATTTACAATCGGGAATAAATGATAATAATACACTTATCTATAAAGAAGCAAAAGATAATTTTTTATTGTATATAAAAAATTATAAATTACAAGAATATCCGTTAAATAATGTACATTATCCACAAATAATAAATAATAATATTGAAGAAAACAAATATAGACATTGGTGCCTAGATAAGCATTTATTTTTAAATGCTTTAAATGATATTTTTGAAAAAGAATATTTCTTTGCCTGTGATAAAATTGAGTTACCTAGTATATTAGTAAAAAAAAGAGAACAACCTATTGTATATACTTTATTTAATCAAATAAAAGAAGAATATATTTATTCTAGATATATTTTATATACTTCTTCTATAAAGAATATACATTCACATTTTGCAGATAAATATACTTTATTAATTCATGATGAATATAATTATTCTATTCGTTTAGAAGAATTAAAAACTTGTTTTCGTCGTCTATATTCAATTTTTGATAAAATAGCCTTTTTTATTAATATTTACTGGAATTTAGGAATTAAAGAACAAGATATTTCTTTTAAGAGTATATGGTTTAAAAAACATACTGGTAAAAAAAGTTATTCATATAAAAATATTTTACACAGCAATTCATCAGCATTAACAGCTTTAAAATGGATTAACGCTGATTTTCAAGATAGCTTCTCTGAAAATTCTAAGCCTAGGTATAAAAAAATAAACTTATTAAGAAACGCCTTAGAACATAAATTTATTAATATTCATAGTGAATTTAATGTTGATATTTATCAAGATGAAAATTACAACATATATCATATTTCAGAAGATATTCTTTATCAATATACATTAGATTTAATGTATATCGTTAGAGAAGCAATTATTGAATTAACATTAGCTGTAAAATATGAAGAAGTAATAAAATTACGCTCAAAAACAACTTTTAATAATATAAAAAATATTCCATTGAAAGAATATAAAGATTATAACAAATTATAATAAAGGCTAATTTAATAGCCTTTATTTATTACTATTTTTGTTCGGAAATATGAACTAAAGGTGTGATAATATATGAAAAAACGTAAAGATGGACGATATCAATCTTCTGTAACTATAACTGACCCACTAACCAATGAGAAAAAACGTATATATGTATATGGATATACTGAAGCTGAATTAATTAGAGAGAAAGAACGTGTTAAAAGAAATAATAACACTTCTTTTGATAATATAACTTTTAATTTATGGCTTGATGAATGGTTAAAAATAAGAAAAGAAGAAATAGCTCCTAGCACCTATTATAATTATGTATATTTGATAAACAAATATATTTTACCAAATTTAAACAATATTAACCTAAATAAAATAACACCAGCAACTATTAGAAATGTATTACGAAATATAAATGGTTCTAGAACTAAACAATACACATATGTTTTAATAAAAGCTATACTTGGACAAGCTTATAAAGATGATTTAATTAAAAAAAATCCTTGTATTGCAGTAAATCCTCCTAAATATAAAGCTAAAGAAAAACATATTATAAGCGACTACGAATTTAAAAAATTATTACAATATGCAGAACTCCCTATTAGAAATTTATTTATTCTAGCTTACTATACAGGTATACGACGTGGTGAAATTTCTGCTCTAAAATGGAAAAATATAGATTGGAATGCTAATACAATAAAAATAGTAAATGCTATTAAAATAGTTGAAAAAGGAAATTTAATAAGCACACCAAAAACAGAAAATAGTACACGTGAAATATTAGTATCTAAAAATGTAATTAATATTCTAAAACAACAATTATTAATACAAAAAAAGCGTTATCTGAAACATGGTGATAAATTAACGGAAAACGATTTTATATTTACATCATTAAAGGATAAAAATTATAAAAAAATGTTAACGCCAATGACTATAACTTTTATTTTCAATAAAATAAAAACTTTAGCTGAAATAAAATCCAATATAACATTCCATTCATTTAGACATACACATGCAACCTATTTAGTTGAAGCCAATTTACCAATAAAAGCTATTCAAGCTAGACTAGGACATGCTACAGCTAGTTTTACACTAACAACCTATGCACATAATACATTAAAAATGCAAAAAGAAATTGTAGGATTTTTAGATAACAAAGCAAATTCAATGAATAATTGACATCTTGCTGACATCTTGATTAATAATTTTATTTGCTATTATACAAAATTATACCTAGTTATTTTTATAAAAAAAAATAACTAGGTATAATTATTGATGTCAAAAGGCTTTAAAAGCACCTAAATTTACATTGCAAAAGACAAAAAATCAAAAATTTTTCTTCTGCCTATTGATTTTTTCTGTAAAATTGTTTATTATAGGAATTGTGAGTTAGCACTCACTTATAAAGAGTGCTAACAACTATAAATTAACTTAGTTATAAAATCTATTTACGCATAGGAGGAATATACAATGATTAAGCCATTAGGCGACAGAGTTGTTATTAAAGTTTCTGAAGGCGATATTAAAACTGCAAGTGGTATCGTTTTACCAGATACAGCAAAAGAAAAACCACAAGAAGGTACTGTTGTTGCAGTAAGCGACGGCAAATATGTAGAAGGCAAAAAA
>OGZI01001854.1_pt1 | contig 19286 bp, 21 predicted proteins | sample 1576711 | NCBI WGS metagenome assembly OGZI01 (sample SAMEA3541482, study PRJEB24748) | human gut metagenome | biome: human gut; feature: human-associated habitat; material: faeces | place: China | collected 2012
TATGCTCTTTTTCCAAATATGAATGTTTATGAAAATATTGCTTTTGGTCTTAGAATTAAGAAAATGCAAGAAAGTATTATTAATGAAAAAGTTAAAGAAATGCTAAGACTTGTAAACTTGAAAGGGTATGAAAAAAGATCTATTCTATCTTTAAGTGGGGGTCAACAACAAAGAATTGCAATTGCAAGAGCTTTGGTAAACGAACCAAAAGTTTTACTTTTAGATGAGCCACTTGGTGCTTTGGATTTACAACTTAGGAAAGATATGCAAGTTGAGCTTAAAAATATTCAAAAGAGAGTTGGGATTACATTCGTTTATGTAACTCATGATCAGGAAGAAGCTCTCACAATGAGCGATACTATTGTAGTTATGAATGATGGTAAAATTCAACAAATTGGAACTCCGATAGATATTTATAACGAACCTAAAAATGCCTTTATTGCATCTTTTATTGGAGAAAGTAATATTTTAGACGGAGTTATGAATGAAGATTTTGTCGTAAGTTTTTCAAGTAGAAAATTCAAATGTGTTGATAAAGGCTTTGCACCAAATGAAGAGATTGATGTAGTAATTCGTCCAGAAGATTTGGAGCTTGTTGATGAAGAAAATGGAATGTTGGTAGGAATTGTAAAGTCTGAAATTTTTAAAGGAGTTCATTATGAATTACTTGTTAAAGTTGGAGAAGTTGAGTATATGGTTCATTCCACTATTACAAAACCTATAGGTTCAAAAGTTGGACTTAGAGTTACACCTGATAATATTCATATTATGAAAAAAGGAGCTAAAGAAATATAAATGAAATTTAAGAGGTTTGCATATCCATACGTTGTATGGTTAGTAATTTTTATTGTTGTTCCTCTTGTTTTCATAGCAAAATATTCAGTTGACTATGGAGGAGAAAATTTTCTTTTTTCATTGGAACATTACAAAAGATTTTTTAACCCGACTTATATTAAAGTTTTATTAAGATCTTTAAGAATGGCGGTTTTATCTACAGTATTATGTCTTATAATTGGTTATCCTTTTTCATATTTTATTTCAAAGTTTAAAGTTAAAACTAGAAATATGATGATTTTGTTGGTAGTAATTCCGATGTGGATGAACTTTTTACTTAGGACTTATTCTTGGATTAGTATTTTGAGTAAAAATGGACTTTTAAATTCAATTTTGAATTTTTTTGGACTTCCAACTGTAAATTTAATGTATTCTAATGTATCAATTTTAATAGGGATGGTATATAACTTTTTACCTTTTATGATTTTACCTATTTATACAACTTTGATTAAGATAGATAAGGAATATATTGAAGCATCTCATGATTTAGGTGCTAATAGACTTAAGACTTTTACTAAATTAGTATTTCCTATGAGTTTGCCTGGAGTTATTACGGGAATTACAATGGTGTTTATACCAGCGATTTCAACTTTTGAAATATCTGCACTTTTAGGTGGAAATAAAGAGAATTTAATAGGAAATATAATTGAACAACAATTTAGAGTAACAGGAAATTGGAATTTTGGTTCTGCAATGAGTATGGTACTTTTAGTTATGATTTTGGTTTCACTTTTCGTTATGAATAAGTTTGATCCGGAGTATTCAAAAGAGGTGGAAAATGGAAAATAAGTTAAAAAAATTATATATTTTATTAGTATTCATATTTATATATGCACCAATTTTTGTGCTTATACTTTATTCATTCAATGATTCAAAACTCCGAGGCTCTTTTACAGGAATCACTTTTAAATGGTATGTTGAATTATTTAATGATAAAGAGGTCTTGAGAGCTCTATATTATACAATACTGATTGCTGTTCTAACTACGGTAATTGCAACTTTTATAGGTACCGTTGCAGCTATCGGGATATATTATATGAAAAAAAGTGAAAAGTTTGTAGTTTTAAATTTGAATTACATTCCAGTTTTAAATCCGGATATAGTAATAGCTATTTCATTAATGGTTTTATATAAAGTTTTTAATATCGATTATGGATTTTTGACTTTGCTTGCTTCACATATCGTACTTGCGACGCCTTATGTAATACTTTCTGTTTATCCAAAGATGAAACATATGAATAAATTTTTACCTGAGGCAGCCATGGATTTAGGGGCAACACCTTTTTATGCTTTGAGAAAGGTTATTTTACCAGAAATTAAGCAAGGAGTATTTGCTGGAGCATTACTTGCGTTTACTCTTTCATTAGATGATTTCGTTATAGCATATTTTAATAGTGGAAATGGTGTTGTAAACTTAAGTACACAAATATACTCTATGGCAAGAAAAGGAATAAATCCATCAATAAATGCTCTTTCAACATTGATGTTTATTGCAATGTTAGTTCTTTTACTAATAATAAATAAGAAAAGTGAGGATGGTATTTTATATGACTAAAAAAAATATATTTTTGAATGTACTTTTTTCATTTTGTATGATTTTTTTACTATCTTCTTGTAGTAAAAGAGAAGGTAATGTTGTTAATATGTATAATTGGGGAGAGTATATAGATAAAGAAGTTTTAGATGAATTCACAAGAGAAACCGGAATTAAAGTAAATTATGAAACCTTTGTTACTAACGAAGATATGTACTTGAAGATAAAACAAGGTGGAAGTAATTATGATATAGTTGTTCCTTCAGATTATATGATTGAAAAGATGATTAAGGAAGATATGCTTGAACCAATTGATAAAAGTAAGCTTTCAAATTATAAGAATATAGATGTAAAATTTTTAAATAAGAGCTATGATCCTGAGTCAAAATATTCCATTCCTTTGTACTGGGGAACATTGGGTATTTTATATAATAAAAATTTAGTTGATGGAGAGATTACTTCTTGGGCTGATTTATGGGATGAAAAGCATAAAGATAAAATTGTTATGCTGGATAGTTCAAGAGATAGTTTTGCAGCAGCACTTTTAAAAAATGGTTTTTCGATGAATTCAAGAAATAAAGAAGAATTAGAAATTGCCAAGAAAGATTTAATTAAACAAAAAAAATCAATACTTGCATATCTTGTTGATGAGACAAAAGATAATATGTTAGCTGAAAATGCTGCAATTGCTGTGATGTACTCTGGAGATGCAACAGAATTGTTAGATGCAGATGAGAAGTTTGAATATGTAAAACCTAAAGAGGGGACAAATCTTTGGTTTGATTCAATGGTAATTTTAAAAAATTCAAAAAATAAAGAAAATGCTCATAAGTTGATAGATTTTTTAATTAGAAAAGATATTCTTTCGAAAAATATGAACTACACATATTATGCAGTTCCTAATCAAGAAGTTATTAATGAGAATGAACTAGTAAAATCTGTAACAAAAATTGATGATGAGTATTTCAAAAAAATGGAAGTATTCAAAGATCCATCAGACTTTTTAAAAGAATATGATAATATCTGGACAGATGTAAAAGCTGATTAAAAAAGTAAGGCATAGATTTTCAAAATCTATGCCTTTTCAATTTAAAATTTACTTATCTAATAAATATTCCAACATTAATTTATAAGTATTTTCGATACCTAAAATATGAGTTCTTTCATAACTGTGGCTAGCATCAACTCCTGGACCGATTAATGCACAACGAATATCATGTCCTGCTCTAAGTGCAGCAGTTGCATCTGATCCATAATGTGGATAAATATCTATTCTATAATCAATTTTCTTTTCTTCAGCAATTTTTCTTAATTTATTTCTCATTCCTAAATCATAAGGTGTTGTAGAATCCATTGCACATATTGTTACAGCTTTTTCATCGGATTCTTGTCCAACTCCCGGAGCTGCCATATCTACGGCAAAGAATTCAACAGTATTTTCAGGAACAAAACTTGAGCCATGACCAATTTCTTCATAATTACTTATGAAGAAATTAATTGTATTTTTCGGTTTGATTTTGTTTTCAACTAAATATTTTGCAAGTCCCATCATTGCAGCTATACAAGCCTTATCATCTAAATGTCTTGATTTGATAAAACCTGAGTCATAAATTCTACATCTTGGATCTAAACAGATAAAATCTCCAACAGAAATTCCAAGCTTTCTAACATCTTCAGCAGTTTTAACATCTTCATCAATTCTGATTTCCATATTTTTTATTGAACGTTGACCGGTAGTCGTAGTATCATAAACGTGAACTGACGCTTCATTATATAGAGCAGTTCCCGGAATTAATTTTCCGTTATAAGTTTTGATAAATACATTTTCAGTTTCAACACTTGTTGGAGAAAAACCACCAACTAAGCTAAAAGCTAGACGTCCATTCGCTTTTATTTCCTTAACCATTAAACCTAAAGTATCAACATGACCTGAAAAAGTTATAGCTTCTTTTTCTTCACCTTCTATTGTAGCTATAAGAGCGTTCTTATTAGTTCTTCTACAAGGAATGTTCAATTCCTTAAACTTTTTTTCCATAAAACAAATTGCGTTTTCAGTGTCTCCAGTAGGACTGTAGATGTTTAATAACTCTTCAAGTAAATTTTTAACATAATTTCTATCCATAAAAACCTCCAAATATATTTAATACAAATATTATACACGATATTAAATATATTGTAAATTATCCCAAAATTGACAATGGTACCATAAAATGATATACTTTCATTGATTTTAATGGAATAGAGGAGATACTATGAGCATTTTGACGAATAAAAAATTTAATTTAATTATAAATATTTTGATTGTTTTTATCTGTATTTTAATGTTAATCTTTTTTAAGGCGAGAACTTTTGAAAAAGTATTAATTATTATGATTTTAATTTTAAAATTATTAAGTGTTTTTGATTTTTTTAAAAATATATGTTTCCGTGAAAACATGTGAAAAAATGTCAATTCAGAAACTTCCCCGGCGCAACTTCCTATGAAACAAAATAATAGAAGAAAAACAGGAAGTAAAAAAAAGTGGAAAAAAGAAAAAGGGAGCAAAATAAAGCTCCCTTTAAATTTTAATTTTTTAAGCATCAGATCTTGAAAAACCATTTTTCATTTCACAGCTTGCTGTGTAAAGAACTTTGCCTAATAAATCAATTGTTTGTTTTCTTAATTCTGTTGCAATTTCTTCATTTGCATTTTCGCAGAATTCAACGACTTTTTCTTTTGCAACTTTTCCACCTAAAAATTCATTATCATACTTATTTATGATTTCAGTGCATTTTGATTGAATAGCCAATTGGTAACGTTCAATATGTGAACTACAAGATGCAAAATGAGCATCTGCCAAAGCTGCGACCAGACGATTTGACCAATAGAAATCTTCTGTTGTAAGTTCTTTAGTAGTGTTTGCAAGATATTCAGGTGTCTTATCTATATTTACATAGAAAGGAATCATTGCATTAAATACATTTGAACCAAGTGCAAGCCATTCAATACTTCTAATTTCTTCAGGCATATCAGGTCTTATTTGTACAAGTCCCAAGAAGTTATTTCTGTTAATACCGATTGGTCTGAATTTTCCTCTTTCATTTGAGAATTTTCCATAAGGATCATAAGGAGTTCCTTGGAAATGATTAGAAAGTGCATATTTGATATCTTCAACAGTTATTTTTTTGTCCGGAGTTCTACACCATGGAATATAATCTGATTCAGGAACATAATCTGCATCCATTCCATCCCAATAATTTGTAAGTGGATTAAAATATCTTTGTAATACCCAAGCACGAGGTGTATTATAAGTATGATCTGCATCTGAATGACTACCAAAAGCATCTCTAGGATTTAGACTTCCATCAATAGAAAGATCTAAATGGTATCTATTTATAAACTCTTTTAAATCTGAAGAACACATATATTCTTTTTGTTCACCGAAAGCATCTTCCAAATCAAAATAATCAATTCCAAGTTGATTTGGCATAATTACATAACAATCATCAGGAACACGTCTTGCAATCCAATGATGACCTCCGATAGTTTCTAACCACCAAATTTCATTTACATCTTGAAAAGCTATACCGTTCATTTCATAAGTGCCGTATTTTTCTAAAATTTCTCCAAGTCTGATTACTCCTTCACGAGCAGATTTGATATATGGTAAAACTAAAGTAACCATGTCTTCTTCACCAATTCCGCCAACTTTTTCAGGAACATAATCTTTGTCTCCTTCTTTTCCAACAGCAGGAATGAAATTTACAAGAGGATCAGCACCCAAAACTCTTTCATTTGAAGTTAGAGTTTCTGTTGCAGTCATAGAAATATTTAACTCATTAACACCACAAGCACCCCAAACTCCTGATTCATCAACTGCATTAGGCATACAAGTATAACGCATAGGATTAGTAGGTAAATCAATTTCAACATGAGATAAAACTGATTTATATTTTATTGGTTGTTCATTAGGTTGAACAACTATGAATTTTTTTTCGGAAAATTGACCAGATGGAGAGTCCTCATTACGAGCAACCATTGTTGATCCATCAAAAGTAACGTTTTTTCCGACTAAAATTGTAGTACAAGCCATAATAAAATCTCCTTTCAAAATATAATAGTTTGCATAAATTGCGTAACATTTTCATCTATGCTACAAGTATATTATACTCCAAAAAAAATAAAAAGTAAACATATTTAATAATAAATATCAAAAGATAAACAACAATAAAAGTTGAATATATTAAATTCCTCTTTCAGCCATTATTATTTCAATTTCATTTTCATTTATTCCAACCATAGCTTCTCCAAGATTTTCAGAAACTTTTGCAATAATTTTAGGATTATTATAATGTTTAACAGCTTCAACAATTGCCTTTGCTCTTTGTTCAGGATTTCCTGATTTAAAAATTCCTGAACCTACAAAAACTCCTTCAGCTCCTAATTGTCGCATAAGAGCTGCATCTGCAGGAGTTGCAACTCCTCCGGCTGAAAAATTTACAACAGGAAGTTTTCCGTTTTTGTGAACATATTTTAATAATTCATAAGGAACTTTAAATTCTTTTGCTTTTTCAAATAATTCATCTTCTGCCATTGCAGTTACTTGACGAATTTCACCTTGAATTTTTCTCATATGTGAAACAGCTTGAACAACATCTCCCGTACCTGCTTCTCCTTTTGTACGAATCATTCTTGCACCTTCTTGAATACGTCTTAAAGCCTCTCCTAAATCTCTTGCACCACATACAAAAGGTGTATCGAATGTTGTTTTATCTACATGATGAATATTATCTGCAGGAGATAACACTTCGCTTTCATCAATATAATCTATTCCAATTTCTTGTAAAATTTGAGCTTCAACAAAATGTCCAATTCTACATTTTGCCATAACAGGAATTGAAACAGATTTCATTATACTTTTAATCATTGCAGGGTCACTCATTCTTGAAACCCCTCCGGCAACACGAATATCAGCAGGAATTCTTTCTAAAGCCATTACTGCAACAGCTCCCGCTTTTTCAGCTATCTTTGCTTGTTCGGGTGTAGTAACATCCATTATAACTCCACCTACAAAATTTTGTGTTAAATCTTTCTTTTTCATAATAATACTTTCTCCTTAAATAAATTTTACATAAACAGTATAATATATTTTTGATACTAGAGAAAGCACCAAAATTAATATAAAAAATGGTATCAGATTAAGGTTTTAATTACACATAAAATTTTTCCTTTTTCAAGAGCTATTTTTGCAAAATTTGATTCTATAATATTACTCATACAAAGAGAATCTCCTTTTTTAAGAGTAATATTATCAATATTATATTTAAAACCGAATAATGTTAAATTTTTTATTTCTTCTGAAAATGGTATAAATGAAATTTTTGTATTTGATAGATTGTTAAATTCAAAATTTTTTTCTATCTTAAATAGCATTTCATTTTCTTTTAAGAAATATAAATTATCATATTTAAACATTAAATTAATATTTGTAAGTTCATGAGCTATATCTCCTCCAAATGCTCCAATACAATATATTTTATCGTAAGTTTTATCTTTAACGTAATTTAAAATTAATTCAGAATCTGTAAAATCTTTATCTTCAGGGAATTTTTTTATAATTACATTTTTTTTCTCATAAAAATTTAAAATATCTTTATTAATTGAATCTAAATCTCCCCAAATTTCATTTGGAATTAAATTTAATTCATAGCAAAGATTGGCTCCTCCGTCTGCACAGAATATATCACCTATATTTTGCATAAAGAAATTTTTAAAATATTCTACATTTCCTAAAAGTTTTCCATTAAAAAATATATAAGCAAATTTCATATTTTTTCTCCTAATTTTTTCTATATTTATATTTTAACACAATTTAAAAATTTTTAAACTATTGAATATTTTGTTTATTAGGGGTATAATTTAATAAATTGAAGTAAAAATTTTACATAAAAGGAGGAGATATTATGTATTTAGAAAAAATCAATTCACCAAAAGATATAAAAAAATTATCTATTGATGAATTAAAAGAGTTAATTGTGGAGCTTAGAGCACATTTGCTAAAAAGACTTAGCGAAAAGGGGGGACATATAGGTCCTAATCTTGGATCATTGGAATTTACAGTTGCACTTCATTATGTTTTTGACTCTCCAAAAGATAAGATTGTTTTTGATGTATCTCATCAAACTTATGTTCACAAAATGTTGACAGGAAGAAAAGATGCATTTATGATTCCCGAAAAATATAGTTCAGTTACGGGATATACTTCTCCTAAAGAAAGTGAACATGATTTCTTTACTATCGGGCATACTTCAACTTCAATAAGTCTTGCATGCGGTCTTGCAAAAGCTAGAAATTTAAAAGGAGATAACGAAAATATTATTGCAGTTATAGGAGATGGTTCTTTAAGTGGAGGAGAAGCTTATGAAGGACTTAATAATGTTTTTGAACTTGATAGTAACATGATTGTAGTTATAAATGATAATAATCAATCCATTGCTGAAAATCATGGAGGTATTTACAAGAATCTTTTTGAACTCAGAAAAACAAAAGGAAAAGCTGAAAATAATATTTTTAAAGCCATGGGACTTAATTATATCTATGTTGATGAAGGAAATGATATTGAAGAACTGATTTCAGCATTTAAGTCCGTGAAGAACATTGGCAAACCTATAGTTGTTCATCTTTCGACAAATAAAGGTAACGGATTCAAACCTGCAGAAATAAATAAAGAAGAATTTCATTTTGGAGCACCTTTTGATATTGAAACAGGAGAATTTAAGAGAAATAAAAGTGGACAAAAAGAAGAAGATTATAGTTCTATAACTTTAGACTTTTTGATAAATTCAGTTAAAAATGATAAAACTGTTGCTGTTTTGACTGCGGGAACACCTGGAGATTTTGAATTGTCAAAAGAAGTTAGGGAAAAAATGGGCAAACAATATATCGATGTTGGAATTGCAGAGGAACATGCAGTAGCTATGTCTTCAGGACTTGCAAAAAATGGTGCAAAACCTGTTTTTTGTGGGTGTAGTACATTTATCCAAAGGACTTATGACCAACTTTCTCAAGACTTGTGTCTAAATAATAATCCTGCATTGATATTAGTTTATTATGCGTCTGTTTATAGAGCAAATGATGTGACTCATCTTGGAATTTTTGATATACCGATGATTTCAAATATTCCAAACTTGGTTTACCTTGCTCCTACAAATAAAGAAGAACATTTAAAGATGATGGAGTGGGGATTAAATCAAAATGAACATCCTGTTGCAATAAGAGTCCCTGCATTAGATTTAATATCAACAGGAGAAGAAGACAAAACGGATTATTCTATTTTAAATAAATACAAAGTTACAAAAAAGGGAAAAGATGTGGCCATAATTGCTCTTGGTAATTTCTATAAACTTGGAAAAGAAATTGCAGATGAATTGGGAGACATTACTTTGATAAATCCAAGATTCATTACAGGATTGGATGAAGAATTGCTTGAAGAATTAAAAGAAAATCATAAATTGGTAATAACTTTAGAAGATGGAGCTATAGATGGAGGTTTTGGAGAAAAAATTTCAAGATTTTTTGGAACATCCGATTTAAAGGTTAAGAATTATGGGATTAAAAAGAATTTTCCGGATAGAGTTGTTGCAGAAAAATTACTCCTTGAAAATGGAATTTCAAAAGATTTAATCATCAATGATATTAAGGAAATATTGAATAAATAGGAGATAGGAGGTACTGGTTATGAGTAGAAAATTAGTTGCATATTTCAGTGCAAGTGGAGTAACAAAAAAACTTGCAGAAAGAATTTCAAAAATTGCAGGAGCGGATTTACACGAATTGTGCCTAAGGAAATTTACACAGATGAAGATTTAAACTGGATGAATGAAAATAGTCGTAGCAGTATCGAAATGAAAAACAAATCATTTAGACCTGAAATAGCAAACAAGATTAATAATATTGATGACTATGATACTATCTATGTAGGATTTCCTATTTGGTGGTATGTTGCACCTACAATCATAAATACTTTTTTAGAAAGTTATAATTTAACAGGAAAAACTATTATTCCTTTTGCGACTTCAGGAGAAAGTTTAATGGGAAATACTAACGAAGAATTGAAAAATTCCTGTAAGAGTTCAGTTCTAAAAGAAGGCAGAAGATTTGACATTAAAGATAGTGATGAAATAATTAAAAATTGGATTGAAAGTTTATAAAATGTTAGCCGACTTAATTTCAAGTCGGCTATTTTTGTATAGAAGAACCTCATCCTTCTACGATATTTCACATTGAGAGGAAATGCGGAAACCTGTTATTGTACGATAAAAAAAGAGATTTCGTTTGAAATCTCTTAATATTTTAATTAACATCCACATCCGCAAGAACATTCGTTGGAGTTTCTATTTTGATATCTTTTTTCTACAATATCCCAGTTTACAACCTTCCACCATTCTTTTAAGTATTCAGCTCTTTTATTTTGATATTTTAAATAATAAGCATGTTCCCAAACATCATTTCCTAAAAGAATAATTTTTCCACATGAAATAGGACTATCTTGGTTAGGTGTTGAAACTACTTCAATATTTCCTTCTTTATCACAAACAAGCCATACCCAACCTGAACCAAACTGTCCGGCGCCTTTTTTATTAAATTCTTCTTTGAAAGTTTCAAAGTTTCCAAATTTTTCATTAATTTTTTTAGCAACTTCTCCAACAGGTTCTTTTGATCCACCTGGAATCATGCTTTCCCAGAATAGATTGTGATTAAAAACTCCACCTACATTATTTCTAATTCCATTCTTTTTTTCTTCCGGAGCATGTTCTAGATGTGTTAAAATTTCTTCTAATGAAGCTTCTTCAAACACTGTATCTTTAATTAAGTTATTTAAGTTATTTACATAAGCTTGATGATGTTTGCTATGATGAATTTCCATAGTTTCTTTGTCTATTACAGGTTCTAATGCATCATAAGCATAATTCAATTTTACTAATTCAAATGACATTTTATTCCTCCTAAAATTTTAAAATATTTAAAAACTTATTTGTTTTTCAAGTTTATTTTACCCATAGGAATATCCTTAAAACTTTAATAATGAATATCAATAAAATGACGGTTTGTATAAAATATTTTTTTCTATTGAAGTTTTTTAAAAATATGATATACTATGAATTGGAGGTATTTATGAAAATTATAATAGTTGGAGCCGGGAAGGTTGGAGAGTATTTATTTACTGATTTGAATACAGAAGACAATGATATTATTTTAATAGAAAAAAGACAAGAAATACTAAATGAAATGTTATCTAAATATGATATTATGGGAATTTCCGGAAGTGGAACGAACTATGATGTTTTAGAAGAGGCGGGAGTTGCAGATAGCGATGTATTTATTTCTGTAACTGAAAGTGACGAAACAAATATTATATCTTGTATCTTTGCAAAGAATATGGGAGCAAAGTATACTATTGCACGTGTTAGAAATCCGGAATATTCTTCTAAGTCTGGTTTTGTAAAGGAAGTATTGGGAATTGATTTAGTAATTAATCCCGAATTTGTCGCTGCAAGAGAAATTTCCAGAGGGTTAAAGTATCCATTTGCACATTCAGTTGAAACTTTTGCAGATGGGCGAGTGAAGCTTATAGGAATTTCTGTTGGGAAGGACAGTCCATTGAAAGATATCAAAATTTCGGACTTGCAACAAAAGTTTAATATAAAAATTTTAATTGGAATAGTTGAAAGAAAAGATGAAATTTTTATTCCATCAGGAGATTTCATTATTAGAGAAAATGATAAAGTTTATTTCACAGGAACTGATGAATTTGCATATAAATTTTACAATATATTAGAAGGTGGAAACAAAAAGATAGAATCCGTTTTTATAATAGGTGGTAGTAGAATTTCTTACTACTTAATTTCAAACTTAATTCGTGAAAATATTAAAATTAAGCTGGTTGAAGTTAATAGAGATCTGGCAACTTCATTTAGCGAAAAATTTCCATCAAATGTTAAAGTTATTTGTGCAGATGGTTCAGACTCTGATGTTTTAGATGAAGAGGGATTAACAAATTATGATGCTTGTGTAGCATTAACAGGGATTGATGAAGAAAATATTATGTTAGGAATGTTTGCTGAAAAACTTAATGTAAAAAAAGCTGTTGCAAAAGTTAGTAGAATTTCTCTTTTAAATATAATTCCATCTACTGAAAGATTTTCATTTGTTACACCAAAAAGATTAGTTTCTGACATAATAATTAGTGTAGTAAGGTCAATTATTAATAGCGAGGGATCAAATATAGAGACTTTGCATAGATTATCAAATAATGCTGAGGCTGTTGAGATAAAAGTAAATAGAAAATCTAAAGTACTGGATATCCCACTAAAAGAGTTGAAAATAAAAAATAATGTACTTATAGCATACATAATTAGAGATAATAAACTAATTTTCCCAACGGGAGAAGATTCTATAATGGTAAATGATACTGTAATAGTGATTTCAAAGGCAAATTTGATACAAAATATAGATTGTATTTTGGCATAGGTGTATTATGAATAAGAAAATTATAAGATATATTTTGAGTAAAATTTTATATATTGAGGCAGGATTTTTACTTTTACCAGTTATTGTTTCTCTAATATATAAAGAAAATTATATAAATATTCTAAGTTTTCTAGCTACTATATTCATATTATTGATATTTGGATATATTGTTGGATATAAAGCTGACGGAAGTGGAGCATTTTATGAGAAAGAGGGATTTATTATAGTTTCTTTGTCTTGGATACTTTTATCCGCTTTTGGTGCATTGCCATTTGTTTTTTCAGGAGCAATTCCTAGCTTTATAGATGCTTTTTTTGAAACTTCTAGTGGTTTTACTACTACTGGAGCTAGTATCTTAACAGATGTTGAGGCACTTAGTCATTCATTACTATTTTGGAGAAGTTTTACACATTTAATTGGTGGAATGGGTATTTTAGTATTTGCATTAGCGATATTACCACGTTCAAATAGACATTCTCATATTATGAAAGCTGAAGTTCCGGGTCCTATTTTTGGAAAACTAGTTTCAAAAATGAGCTATACCGCTAGAATTTTATATAAGATTTACTTTGCAATGACGGGAGTTTTGATAATTGCACTTATTCTTGCCGGACATCCTATTTTTGATTCTTTTGTTCATGCATTTGGAGCGGCAGGAACAGGGGGATTTGGAATAAAAGCAAATTCAATTGCTTATTACAATAGTCCGCTAGTTGAAATGATTCTAGCAATTGCAATGATAATTTTTGGTATAAATTTTAACATATTTTATGTTATCTTAATAGGAAAAGCTAGAGATGGTTTAAAAAGCGAAGAATTAAGATGGTATTTGTTTATAGTTTTTGGAAGTGTTGTTTTAATATTTTTCAATATAAGAAATAATTATACTTCATATCTAAAGGCGATGAGAGATATATTTTTCACAGTCTCTTCAATAATATCTACAACTGGGTATGCTACAGCAGATTTTGGAAAATGGCCACCTTTTTCTCATTTTATTCTTCTGTTCTTAATGTTCACAGGAGCTTGTGCTGGTTCAACTGCAGGTGGATTAAAAATTTCAAGATTTATAATTCTAGTTAAGTCATCTATTTTACAATTTAGAAAGGCAGTAAATCCAAAAAGAGTATTAAGTGTGAAAATGGATAATAAGGCTGTCGGGAATGAAGTATTAGAAGAAGTAAGGGCTTATTTTGTAATTTATATTTTTTTAATTATTATTTTTACAATTTTAATATCTTTTTCGGTTCCCGACTTTTTAACTGCATTTTCAGCAGTAATGGCAACATTTAATAATATTGGCCCTGGAATGGCGATTGTAGGTCCTACAGGAAGCTATGCAAGTCTTACAGATTTTAATAAGGTAGTTTTATCTTTTGCAATGCTAGCAGGAAGACTTGAAATATTTCCAATATTAATTTTATTTTCTTCAACAACTTGGAGAAAGAAATAGGGGGAGATGTTTTTGGCTAAAAAATATTATGCGGTTAAGATTGGAAAATCTGTTGGAATTTATAATAATTGGGAAGACTGTAAAAAACAAGTTACAGGTTTTTCAGGGGCAATTTATAAATCTTTTCCAACTTTAGAAGAAGCTAAAAATTATTTGAATAATGGAAATATAGAAAATGAAGTTAATAGCTTTAGTTTAGAAGATATTTCTGAAGATGAGATTGTAGCCTATGTAGATGGTTCTTATAAAAAAGATACTTTAGAATATGGATATGGAGTTGTACTAATTTTAAAAGATGATATTATTGAACTTTTTGGAAAGGGAAAAGATCCAGAAGTAGCTAAGAGTAGAAATGTAACTGGAGAGCTTTTTGGTTCAATTAGAGCTATTAGTGAGGCAATAAAACTTAAAAAGAAAATAATAACTGTTTTTTACGATTATCAAGGTATTTCATCTTGGGCAAATGGAGAATGGAAATGTAATTTGCCTCTTACTATAGGATATAGAGATAAGATTAAAGAGTTTAGAAAGGAAATAGAGATTTTATTTGTAAAGGTTAAGGCACATTCAAATGATAAATATAATGACCTTGCAGACCATTTGGCAAAAAAATCTTTGGGAATTGAAAAATAGTTTATGACTGAGATATTAAAACCGACAAAAGAAAATATAGAAAAATCTGCAAATTTAATATTAAATGATGAGATTGTTGCAATTCCAACAGAAACTGTGTATGGTTTAGGAGCAAATGGGTTATCAGATGTTGCAGTTTCAAAAATCTTTAAGGCCAAAAATAGACCACAGGATAATCCTTTGATATTGCATATTTCAGATTATGATATGATGGAAAATTTGGTTTATGAATTAAGTGATGAGATAAAAGAATTTTTAAATCATTTTTGGCCAGGACCACTGACTGTTGTTATGAAAAAGAAAGAGATAATTCCTGATGCCGTTAGTTGTGGACTTGATACTGTTGCAATTAGAATGCCGAATAATGAAATCGCAAGAAGTTTTATAAAGCAATGTGGTGTTCCAATAGCTGCACCTTCTGCAAATATTTCAGGGAAGCCGTCACCAACGACTGCAGAAGATGTTTTTACTGATATGAATGGTAAAATTTCTGTAATCTTAGATGGTGGACTTTGCAATATCGGAATAGAATCAACTGTTTTGGATTTGACTAAAAAACCATATACGATTTTAAGACCGGGCTTTTATACGAAGGAAGACCTTTTGAAATATGAAGATAAAATTTTAATTGATGATGCTATTGTAACAGAAAATACAATTCCAAAATCACCTGGGCAAAAGTATAAACATTATGCACCAAAGGCAAAAGTTGTAGTAATTTCAGCTAAAGACAGAAAAAAATCATCAATTGAGATTGAAAAAATAATAAAAGAAAATAAAGACTTAAACATATCCATTACATTCTCTAAAAGAGCAAAATCGGAATTTTTAAGTTTGACGAAACATTTTTAAATGTTGAAAGTGAAAATATTTTATCATTGGGTTCAATTTTTGATTTAAAAGAAATGTCAAAAATATTATTTAAAGGTCTTAGAGAATTCGACGAAAAAAATGTTGATTTGATTATTGTTGAGGGTTGTGATGAAAATGGACTCGGATTTTCAATAATGAACAGACTAAAAAAATCTGCAAGCGGAAATATAAAATACATTGATTAAAGAGCCAAGGCTCTTTTTTTGTTAAATAGTTGTTTTTAGAATTTTAATATGTTATACTATTTAAAATTTATCAGGAGGTTTTTATGGATAAGGATTTAAGTTTTTATGAGGTAATGAATATAGATGATGATTTACAGAGAAATGAGATGTTGTATAAATTTTTTGATGAAGATTCAAGATTGAAAAGTAAATTTGGAATGGTTGAAAAATTAACTACAATAAGAGAGATCGACAAAGTGATAAATCTAAATACTAAGATGCTTGATATAGGAGCCGGTACTGGAGTTTATACTATAAATTATGCTGATAAAGTTTCTGAAATATATTCTTTTGAACCTGCTGAAAATAATTTTTTAAAATTAAATGAAAATTTGAAAAATTACAATTTTAATAATGTTATAACAAAACAATTAAATTCCTTAGAGCTTGAAATATTGCCTGATGACTATTTTGATATTGTTCTTTTATTTGGTCCACTATATCATTTATCCAATAAAGAGCATCAACTGAAAACATTAAATGATGCAATTAGAGTTTGTAAAAATGGAGGACATATTTTCATAGCGTTTATAAATCATGATATGGTACCTATTACAGAAACATATTATAATTTTAATTATTTTGAAAAAGGTGCATATAATAAAGAAACACAGAGGGTACGGAATAGACCTTTTATATTTTTTACGATTGATGAAAGTAAGAGTTTAGTAGAGGAATCAGGACTAAAGATAGAAAGTATAATTGCATCTGATGGTTTTTCTGAATTATTATCTGAAAAAATTGAAAAAATGAGTTATGTAGCTTATGAAAATTATTTGCAATGGCATTTTAATCATTGTAAAAATAAAGAACTTTTAGGAGCAACAAATCATTTGTTATTTGTTACAAAAAATATAAAATATTAAATTTAAAGGAGTTAGTAATTTGAAAGAATTGATTATTAAAGAAATTGTTGATATTAAAGAAAAGGAGAAAATATCGAGAGAAATATTAAATAATCTTCCTGAATGGTTTGGTATGCCAGAAAGTACGGAAGAATATATTACAGATTCACAAGACAAACCGTTTATTGCTTGTTTTATGGATAATAAGGCAGTAGGTTTTGTAGTATTGAATTCTACAAGTGTGGATTGTGCAGATATTTTTGTTATGGGAATTAAGAAAAACTATCATAGAATGGGAATAGGAACAAAGTTAAATGATGCTTATGAAAAATTGGCAAAAAAACTTGGTTACACTTATTCTCAAGTTAAAACTGTTCAGACTGGACATTATAAAGAATATGATATAACAAATAATTTCTACAAATCTGTAGGATATAAGGAATTGGAAGTTTTCCCAACTCTATGGGATGAATGGAATCCATGTCAAATATATATAAAATATATTGGTGATTAGTTTTTTAATTTTTAAATTAACTAATTGAATTTAAAATGAAAGGCAGTATATCAAAAATTATACTGCCAATAGACTAAAATGTATCACATAATTGGAATTACATGGAGACTTTCATTAAAAATATTGAGCAAAAATACTCTAAAATACCTTGACAAATATATAATGTATAGTCGTTTTGAAAAGATTGATTGGAAAGAATTTTTCTTATCATATATTTGTAATATTAACTTTGCTGTAAGACTAACAAAATCAAATATTGAAGATGGAAGTATATTATTTATTGGAGTGCCAAATTCAAATAACGGTATCATAAAATTTTTTCAAATACAAATGCTTTATTAGAAAAAATGTGGTGGGTATCAACTATGATGTTATCGTTGTTGAAAACTTTTATCATACATATCTTGTATTTTTTCTGATGATGTAAATATAGTATCATTCAGTTATGAACAAGGGCAAAATAAATACTGTTATATGCACTTAAAACAAATGATATTACAGCAGAAAGAAAAATATCATTATCCTTATAAATTTAATAGCGATAGAATGACAAGGTAAAAGATTATTTTTCCGGTAGATAAAGAAAGTAGTAATACTTATAGAGCGGATAAGAATTATATGATAGCTAAAGAATTAGAAAATGTTATAGCAATATTAAAAAACTAAGGAGAAAGGATATGGAAAATAAGGTGTATTATGGAGAATATTCTCTAGAGCACTGGATTAAATTGATTTTAAAGAAAAATATAGTTTTACCAGATTATCAGAGGAATTTCACATGGACTCTAAAAAGGAGGAAAAATCTTATTAAATCATTGAGTCAAAAGGAGTTTGTACCGCCTGTGACAATTGGATTTTTTTCTGAGAACGGAAAAAATAAGAATTTAATTATTGACGGGCAACAAAGACTTACAAGTATTTTATTATCGGTACTAGGATATTTCCCAGATAGAGATGCGTATAAGAAATATATTGACCAGAAGAAAAAATCTGAGAGGAAAGATGTAATTAAATTTCTAGACGGAAATGATGATACAGAGGAGATAAAAGAAAATTTGGATGAACAAGATGTTATTGATTGGTCTTTTTCTGACTTGTTAGAACAAGATAAAGATTTAACATTGGAACAATTAAGAAAAAAGATACAGAATATTAAATACTTTAAGCCGTTAGATAATAGAGATGAAAAAATAGATAAAAACTTTTTGCAGAATACATATCTTGGTTTCTCATATCTTGTTCCTAAGAAAGGAGGACAACAAGATTATTATTCTTCAGTTTTCAGAAATATAAATATGCAAGGTATGAATCTTTCTTTCCAAGAAAGTAGAAAAGCATTATATTATTTGAACAAAGATAAAGAAACCTTCTTTATGCCTAATTTTATTAAATTAATGAAGGGAGAATACAAGATGGACTTTGTTCGCTATATTTCAATTTTATCACAATATGAAAAACACAGAGAAACCACTGAATTATGCAAAGGATATGGTGGTAGAAAAGATAAAATAGAGGAATTTTATGAAGAATATATCGATATAATAATTAATAATAGAGAAAGTAATGATTTTTATTCTTATGATGAATTGTTTGGGATTGATGGACATGAAGATAGGTTAAGTAAATTAGAGAACATAGTAAAAGATTCTGAGTTATATTTAAAAGAATTTGAATCAATTATTGATTGTGATATGTATTATTTCGGATTAATATATATGATTTTATTCAAGAAAAAAGATATTAATTTAGACAATTGGAGGAATTTAGAAGAATGCTTAAATAAACAAATAAAAATATATGGCATTTGAAGCAACAAAAAGAGAATGGAGCGAACTTTATGCTTTTTTCCACTTGCTGGCGGACGGG
>OGZI01001857.1_pt1 | contig 19271 bp, 15 predicted proteins | sample 1576711 | NCBI WGS metagenome assembly OGZI01 (sample SAMEA3541482, study PRJEB24748) | human gut metagenome | biome: human gut; feature: human-associated habitat; material: faeces | place: China | collected 2012
AAGATAATCTGGACTGGGAGAAAGAAGCTGATATGGATGCAGCACTGGATTTTGCAGACAGTTTTTAGATGGTTATGAAATAGCAGTAACAGGAAAACAGACTGACAGTAAGGAATAGCTTTACAAAAACAGAATAGCAGAAAAAGACAATGACAGTGATGGCATTTCAGAAATTATGAATTGGAGAAATGTTTATGACTGCTATTTTTATGTCTTTTAGCAGAAATGGAAAGAGATTCAGGAAAAGAAAGACAGAAATAACAGGAAAATATAACAGAAAAGCGTTGACAGATGGGCGGATTGAACAAGCAAGGCGAAGAAAAGAATAGAGTGCCGGATACGGCACATGATTGTCCGATACTTCGCATCGGAGTGATGCAGGAACAGCCTGTTTCAGAAAGAGAAAATCTATCGAAAGGGGAGCTTTTCTCTTTCTTCCACAGTCAGTTCCTACATCACAAAACCACTGTCATCTATATTTTGGTTTGATAATGCAGTGGGGAAATGTTGCTTGGTTGGTATCAGTTTAGTAGTGGGGAGATGACAGGCAAGTTTCGCAAAGTGGCAAGCCACTATGCACCGGAGCCAGCCTTTGGGCTGTTCCTAAACTTGCCATGGGGCGTCCGCCCCTTGGAACCCCGGCACGTCAATAACGTAAGTAATCCTGCGAAATGCCCACCGGACATTCCTTCGGATGACTTACTGATTGACTAGGACGCTGTCCTGCACCTGCCAAAGGGGAATATTGCATTTCCCCTTATGGAATCCCCTGCTAATCTACCAGCCGGAAAGGTTATGGCTGATTTATAAAAAAGATAGAGTGGAGAAAGGAGACAAAGATTTATGCGAAAACGAAATTATACGGTAACGATACGAATGAATAAAGCAGAGTATGAGCTGTTTCAAAGCAAAGTAAAAGAATCCGGAAGAACACAGCAGGAAGTAGTAATAAAAGCAATCGCAGATTTGAAGATAGCTTCTACAGAGGAAGTGGAAGAACTAAAAAGATTGAATCAGATGTTTGCCGACATTCTCAGTCAGCTTCGTGGAGCTACTACAAATATCAATCAGATTGCAAGAAAGCTGCATACAGATGGAGAAGTTCCAAATGACAGTACGCTGTATTTTCTCAATAAAAGTATTCTTAAGTACCGGAAGGAGAGTGAAAAGATATGGCTATTAATAAGACGATTAATAAGCGGACAAATACACATGGAGCAATGAGAAACTGCATCGAATACGTTTTGCGACAGGACAAGACAAACGAATTATTTACCTGTGTAACAGGCCCGTACTGTCATGACGAGATCAATTATGATCTGGTGTACAGAACATTTTTAGCGGAAAAGAAGGTATGGGATAAAGATTCTGGGAGAATGTACGCTCACAACATTATTTCCTGGCATAAGGACGAGCAGATTACTCTGGAGCAGGCAATAGAATTTGGAAAAGAGTTTGCAGAAAATTGGTTCAGTGGATTCCAGACCTTAGTGGCTGTGCATAAGGATAAAGACCATATCCACTGCCATCTGGTTACCAATTCAGTGAGTTATGAAGATGGGAGAAAGCTGCATAATACCAGAAAAGATCTGGAACGTATGAAACAGCTTACCAACCAGATGTGCCGGGAACGTGGACTTACAGTTACCGAGAAAGGAAAGCACTTTGATGGAAGCCAGATTGAAAAAGGGGAAGTTGTTGCATGGAGTAAAGATAAATATAACCTGTTCCGACAGCAGGTAAAGGACAGCTTTGTAGCGGACTGTGCAATGGAGGTGTTAAAAGCACTGGAAAATTGTATCAGTAAGGAAAAGTTTATAGAAAAAATGAAGCAGTTTGGGTGGAACGTAAACTGGACTGAGAAGCGAAAACACATCACATTTCAGAATCAGGATGGAAAAAAAGTACGTGACAGTAATCTGTCAAAAACATTCCATCTTGATATCAGCAAGGAGGGTTTGGAGAATGAATTTAATAGAAATTACGAAAGGGTACGAGCCGAAGCAGAACGAACAAACGGAGCAGATGAAGAGCTTGCCGGATATTACCGACAAGTGGAAGCAGCTTGCGAAGGAGCAGGCGGCGTCACTGGAGCTAGTGACGGAAGAGAGGGACAAGTTACAGGTAAAAAATCAGAAGATGAACGAGTTTATCCTGGAATTTCAGGAAAGGACACACAAGCTGAAAATGGAAAAACAGAATCTATTCTTCGAGAATCACGAAATGCAAGACGAAATTCGGAAGTTAAACGACGAAATTCATCATTTGACAACCGAACTGTCCGAAACGCAGAAGCTGAATCAATCACTTCAGAAGAACAACGACGATTTGAGGAACAGAAACGGCTTGAAGAGCAGAGGCGAGCAAGAGCTGCTCGAAGAAGAAATAAAAGACGTTCGGGACCAGAACTCTAAATTGCAGATACAGGTGAATAAATCATCTGTTGAGGCAGTAGATGAAGCACAGAAGAAACAGAAAGAAGCAGAGAAAAAGGCTAGAACAATAGAATACCAGTTTAATAAGGCACAAGAAGAAGTAAAGACTGTGAAGAAAAAAACAGATTGTGAAATAAAAAAGTTGAAAAATGAAGCGAAAGAAAAGGAAACATTCTGGATGATAGCTTATATGATCTTGGTTTTGTTGGCAGTAATAAAAAATACAGTATTTCAAAAAGATCTATTTGCTTGCATAACTGTTCCATTGAGGTTTTGGTATAGATATATAGAGTGGTTAATCCATCCATCAGAATTAAATATTTTAGGTGAGCGAGAGTATTTTTCAGCAGGATGGTCGTGGTTTTTGAGAATTATGGCTATTCTTATTTTTCTTGGACTAGGAATAAGTAGTGAGATATTTGTGTTGAGGAAGATAGAGCAGTATCGAAAAGCATGGGATAAATATTTTATATGGATTCTGCTTATCAGCGTGTCATCAATTGCTGTAATAGGTGATGTAGTGAGAAAATATTTCCCGATAAATCTTATATTGCTCTTGGGACTTATAAATATTGCTGCTATGGAAATAAAAATCTACTGTCATAATAAAAGGGAATTACATTAGAAAAATATTTGTGGTTATGAAAAACCAAATTTGATTATTGACAATCAAATAAACAAATGCTATAGTGAATACAAGAGAATTGATTGTGAATAACCAAAGGAGGAAACAGGGTTGAATATTTCAGTTAAAGAGTTAAAAGAAAAAGAAGGCTCGAAAGTTGAAGAGATTAGTTGGAATATTTCAAATAGGATGAGAGAACTTGGAAATACATCCGTATATGGAGGCTTTTGCTTATCGTATGTGGCGTATTTATCTTTAAAAAATAAGATAAACGATGTATATCAGTTAGTAGAATATGTGGAACTGACTTTTTCACCGGAGAGAGTCAGTTTCATAAAAGGGAATATTGAAAATTTATGGAATGTGGCAATAGAAATCGGAGAAGCATATTCAGAAGAAACACTTTTAGCAGTAGTATTGTGGTGGCCATTGCAAGGAAATAAATTTATGGGAGAATGCGAAACCCCACAGAGTGTTGTAAAGTTGGCAAATGAGATACTTCAAATTTCAAATGATAAGGCAGCAGATTTCTGTAGTGGAATTGGAACATTTCTAGTGAATGCTATAGAAAGAAATCCAGAATCACAGTTTTATGGTGTGGAGCTTGTAACTGAGGTCAAAGAGGTGGCAGAAATCAGAACGGAATTAATTTCTGATCGGGTGAAAATTGAGCAAAAATCAGTTCTGAACATTGATGACAATCTGATGTTTGATAAAATATTCTGTGATTATCCTTGGGGGATAAGGGCGAAAGAGAGTATTGGAAACAACGAGGAATTAGAGGTGATATATAATGTTATACCAGAAGTACAGAAAGTAGCTGCGGGAGACTGGGTATTTATTATAAATGTCATGAATCATCTCAACAAACATGGAAAAGCGGTTGTTTCGGTGAGTAATGGAGTGACTTGGAACGGAGGAATCAATACAGTAATCCGCGAAAAATTTGTAAAAAAAGGATTTGTCGAGGCGGTGATAGCACTTCCATCCAATTTGTATTCGAATACTGGAATTGCCTGTTCATTACTGGTATTAAGCAGAAATAATAAAAATATAAGAATGATAGATGCAACGGAGATGGTTTCAGTTGGACGAAGACAGAATGTTCTTAGTGATGAAAATATTTCTAAAATTATTGAATTGCTGAATACAGATGACGATAACTCAAAGCTAGTTTTGGGTGAAGAGGTGGCAAAAAATGAATACACTCTTAATCCGTCAAGATATCTTCAAAAAGAGATGCCCATAAAAAACGGTGTAGCATTTGAATCTGTGATAAAGAACATAACAAGAGGAGCACAGATTAAAGCAACGATTTTAGATGAAATTGTATCTGATGAACCAACGAACATGCAGTATTTGATGCTGGCAAATATAAAGGATGGTATTATTAGTGATGATCTTCCTTATTTGAAAGAAATGAATCCTAAATACGAGAAATATTGTATTAAAAATGGAAGTCTCGTAATTTCCAAAAATGTATCTCCGGTAAAAATGGCAATTGCATCCGTAAAAGAAGGAAATAAGATTTTAGCAAATGGTAATCTTTATGTTATTGAGTTAGATGAAGATAAGATAAATCCTTACTTTTTGAAAGCATATTTGGAAAGTGAAAATGGAAAAGCAGCCTTATCTAGAGTAGCAGTAGGGGCTACTTTATTAAATCTGCCGGTTGAAGGATTGAAAAAAATAACAATTCCATTGCCTGACTTAAAAAGTCAGAAGATAATTGCAGATAAATATTACGCCAAGATAAATGAAATAAAAGAATTGAAATACAAATTAGAAAAGGCAACAGCAGAATTAGAACATATTTATACGGAGGAAAAATAAATGGATGAAAATAATAAATTTGATGTAGTTGGAACTAATATAGCAGAGAAAGCGACAATGATCTGGAATGTAGCAGATATGCTCCGCGGCCCATTTAAACCGCATGAATATGGATTGGTAATTTTGCCAATGACAGTAGTAAAAAGATTTCATGATTGTTTATTACCGACACATAAAGCAGTATTGGAACAGTATGAAAAGGTGAAGAATTTTGCTGTAATTGATGGATTTCTGACGAAGGCTTCCGGTTATCAATTTTATAACATCAGCAAATATACATTTGAATCTTTATTAGCTGATCCGGAAAATGTCGAAGCAAATTTTCGAGATTATCTGAATGGATTCTCAGCAAATGTTCAGGATGTGCTGGCAAAGTTTGATTTTGATAACATTATCCGCAGAATGGTAGAAAGTAATACCTTGTATCTTGTCATAAAAGAATTTAATTCACAAAAAGGATATCTGGGACCAGATAAAATCAGTGCAGTAGACTGTGGATATATTTTTGAAGATTTAGTAAAACGATTCTCCGAATCTTTTGGTGAAGAGGCCGGGGCACATTTTACCAGTAGAGATATTATCTATTTAATGACGGATTTACTTTTATCAGATGCAGATCTGAGTAAGGGTGGAAATGTAACAGTGTATGATATGGCGATGGGAACATCTCAGATGCTTAGCTGCATGGAAGAAAGAATTCAGGAGCTAAACACGGAGATTGGAGTTACCTGCTTTGGTCAGGAGTTTAATCCCTCTACATTTGCGATTGCAAAAGCGGATATGATGATTCGTGGGGGTGATCCAAATAATATGAGATTTGGAGATACCTTGTCAGAAGATCAGTTTAGCGGCTATCAGTTTCAGTATATTATTTCAAATCCACCGTTCGGAATTGACTGGAAAAGAGAAAAAACAGCAGTAGAGGCAGAAGCAAAAAAAGGTGAATTGGGAAGATTTGCACCCGGACTTCCGAAGATATCAGATGGACAGCAGTTGTTTGTATTGAACGGACTTTCTAAGCTAGCTCCAAATGGGAAAATGGCTATCATTCAGAATGGATCACCATTATTTTCAGGAGATGCAGGAAGTGGACCGTCAGAGATTAGAAGATATATTCTGGAAAATGATTGGTTGGATGCGATTGTGCAGTTAGGGACAGATATGTTTATGAATACCGGTATCAGCACTTATATTTGGATTTGTTCTAAAGATAAACCAGTGCACAGAGCTGGAAAAGTGCAGTTGATTGATGCTTCGCATTGTTTTGAAGCAAGAAGAAAAAGTATCGGAACAAAAAGAAATGACATTACTGATAAATGCCGTGATCTGATTGTAAAGGCATATGGTGCATTTGAAAATGGAACTGTATATGGTGAGAAAGACGGTATTTACTGTCAGAGCAAGATTTTTGACACAGAGGAATTTGGATATCAGAAGATTGTAGTAGAACAGCCACAGAAAGATGAAAATGGTGAAACTATATTAAAGAAGGGAAAGCCAGTGGCTGATGTGTCTCTGCGTGATACGGAAAATGTACCGATGACAGAAGAAATTGAGGAATATTTCAAGAGAGAAGTATTACCATATGCACCAGAAGCATGGATAGATGAAAAGAAAACGAAAAAAGGATACGAGATTCCAATGACAAGGTACTTTTATGAATATCAGGCACCGGAACCAGTGGAAGAAATTGCCGTACGTTTACATGAACTGGAGTTGGATATTCAGAATAGTTTAAATGCTTTGTTTGGGGAGATATGATATGAGTAGAGAGATGAAAGATTCTGGGGTTGAATGGATTGGAGAGATACCAAAGAAATGGAAAATATCAAAAGTTAAATATTTTGTTAAGTGCTTTGATGGAAAAAGAATTCCAATTGATATAGGAGAAAGAAAGCCAGGTCCCTATCCGTATTGGGGAGCGGGAAGTATAACGGATTATGTTGAAAATTATATATTTGATGAAGAATTAATTTTATTAGGGGAAGATGGAGCGCCTTTTTTTGATTATACAAGACCTGTTGCTTTTTTAGTTAATGAGAAGATATGGGTAAATAATCATATTCATGTTTTAAAACCCTCAAAAACGATATCATCTTTATTTTTAACATTTTTTCTGAATGCAGTTGATTATAAAACATATATTAATGGAAGTATATTGAATAAATTAACACAGAATAATATGAAAAATATTACTATTGTATTACCGACATTTGAAGAGCAATATAAAATAGCTAGATTATTAAATGAAAAGTGTGAAAAAATAGATTCCATCATAAAAAAATCTTTAGTATTAATAGATGAATATAGACTAATGAAACAATCAGTTATTACCAAAGCAGTTACTCAAGGAATTAGATCTAGTCGATTAATGAAAAAATGTAATATTACATGGTTAAGAGAAATTCCCGATGAATGGACTACACAGAGAGGAAAACATTTATTTGTTGAAACCAATGAACGTTCAGTGACAGGAGAGGAAGAATTGTTAACTGTGTCCCATATTACAGGTGTGACACCAAGAAAAAATAAAAATGTAAATATGTTTATGTCGGAATCTTTAGTTGATTACAAAATATGCCATGAAGGAGATATTGCTGCTAACACGATGTGGATGTGGCAAGGTGCGATAGGTGTATCAAAATATTATGGAGTAATAAGTCCTTCATATAACACATACAGACAAAAAACAGATACGTATGATGCAGATTATCTTGAGTATTTGTTACGTATCTCGCCATTAGTAGCTACATATGCAGCATATTCTACTGGAATAACTGCGTCAAGACTTAGATTATATCCACAGGGATTTTTTTCAATATTATTTCCAGTTCCACCTAGAAAAGAACAACAGGAAATTGCAGTATATTTAAATAAAAAAATACCGCAAATTGATCAGTTGATTATAAAAAAAGAGAAATTTGTTGATGAATTAAAAAGTTATAAAAGATCCCTGATTTACGAATATGTAACAGGGAAAAAGGAGGTGCCAGAATCTTGAGTATAGATGTTACAACAGAAAAACGCTTCGAGGCAGACATTGAAGAATTCTTTTTATCACCGGCAGGTGGATATACACATAATAACGATGTGTATGATCCTCAGCTAGGTGTTTATAAAGATACGCTGTTGAGATTTATTCAGAGAACGCAACCGAAAGAGTGGAAACGCTTTTTATTGCAGAATAAAGTAGATCCAGAACGAAAATTCTGCCTTGCTTTCAACAATGCATGTGATATGGACGGACTTATTTCTGTACTGCGACATGGATTTAAACATAGAGGTATTCCGTTCAAAGTATGTTATTTTAAACCAGAATCTGGCTTAAATCAAACAGCGGAAGCACTGTACGAAAAGAATGAAATTACTTGCAACAGACAATGGTTTTATTCCAGTGATACACATAATTCTGTTGATATGGTTCTGTCGGTAAATGGGATTCCGATATTTGCCCTTGAATTAAAGAATCAGTATACAGGACAAAACGTTGATAATGCTAAGCGTCAGTGGATGTATGATCGTGACCCAAGAGAAATATGTTTTCAGTTCAATAAAAGAATCTTAGGATATTTTTGTATTGATCAGTTGGAAGTTTGGATGACAACACGGTTGGAAGGAAAAAATACATATTTTCTTCCGTTCAATCAGGGATCGAACGGTGCAGGAAATGATGGCGGCAAGGGAAATCCTGCGAATCCAGACGGATATCCGACATCATATTTCTGGGAGTATGTATTCCAGAAAGATAGTATGATGGATATTATCCAAAAGTTTATTCATCTGCAGGTAAAGGAAGAAAAGAAACAAATGCCTGACGAATCAGAGCAGGTCACGAAGAAGAAAAGATTGATTTTCCCAAGATATCATCAATTGGATGTTGTACGTAAATTAATTGCAGATGTGAAAAAAGAAGGCGCAGGTCGTAATTATCTGATTCAACATAGTGCAGGTTCTGGAAAATCCAATTCTATTGCCTGGACAGCGTATAGACTGGCTTCCTTACATGATTCGAATGATGAATCTGTTTTCAGCAGTGTGGTTGTAGTTACAGACCGAACCGTGTTAGATGAACAGTTACAGGAAACCATTTCAGGGTTTGATCACACGATAGGGTCGGTAGAGACGATTGATGATAAAAAGAACTCAAAAGATTTAAGAGACGCCATCAATAACGGAGCAAGAATTATTGTAACTACATTGCAGAAATTCCCGGTGATTTATCAGGAAGTGGATAAGGTTGCCGGAAGAAATTTTGCGATTATTGTCGATGAAGCTCATTCTTCACAGACAGGAAGTTCTGCAATGAAACTGAAAGCGGCGTTGGCTGATACAGAAGCAGCATTGCGAGAATATGCGGAAATAGAAGGAAAAGCAGAAGATGAAATAGATAGAAATGACAAACTTGTGCAGGAGATGCTGACACATGGAAAACATCCAAATCTATCCTTTTTTGCATTTACTGCAACTCCAAAACCAGCAACACTGGAGATGTTTGGAAGTCAATGGACAGATGGAAGTTTCCATCCATTTCATATTTATAGTATGAGACAGGCAATAGAGGAAGGATTCATTCTGGATGTTTTGCAGAATTATATGACTTACAGTACTTGCTTCAAAATTGCAAAAGACACACCGGAAAATCCAGAGCTTCCAGAAAGCAGAGCAACAAAAATTATAAAGAAATATGAAAAATTACATCCATATAATATCAGCCAGAAATCACAGATTATCGTAGAAACATTCAGAGAGACTACGAAACAAAAAATCGGTGGAAAAGGAAAAATGATGGTTGTCACAGACTCGAGACTGGCAGCAGTTCGATATTTCCATGAAATCAAAAGATATATAAGAGAACAACATTATGTAGATATGGATATTTTGGCTGCATTTTCCGGAACGGTGCAGGATGGAGATGAAGAGTATACAGAATCCGGGTTGAATGTAAGAAAAGATGGAAGCCATATATCAGAAAGTCAGACAAAGGAAGAATTTCATGATAATTTCAACGTTCTGGTAGTAGCGGAAAAATATCAGACTGGTTTTGATGAACCATTGTTACATACAATGATTGTTGACAAGAAATTGAAAAATGTGAAAGCTGTGCAGACATTATCTCGTTTGAATCGAACATGCCCTGGAAAGGTGGACACATTTGTGTTGGATTTTGCAAACAAAAAAGAGGATATTCTGGAAGCATTTCAGCCATTTTATCAGGAGACAAGCCTTGAGCAGGAAGTAAATGTAGATTTGATTTATCAGACAGAAAAAGAACTTCTGGATTATGCAATTTATAATGAGAGTGATATCAAGGCATTTATTGATATATGGAATCATCCTGGTAAGCAGGATGCAACTGCAATGGGAAAAATGACAAGTGTATTAAAACCGGTAGCAGACAGATATAATTTGAAAAACCCAGAAGAACGGTATCAATTCAGAAGACAGGTAAGAAAATTATTACGATGGTATAGTTATATAACACAAGTAGTTCGTATGTTTGACGCTGATATGCATAAGGAATATCTCTTCCTTAGCTATTTAATTGGACTCTTGCCGGAAGAAAAGGAAGAACCGATTGATTTAGATGGAAAGCTGAAATTGGAATACTATAAATTGCAGAAGACTTTTGAGGGTGCAATAAAACTGGAAAAAGTTGACGGGCAGTATATTCCATCTAAAAAGCAGGGGGCACAGGGGATCCGACAGAAAAGCACATTGGATGAAATTTTGGATAAGATTAACGAGAAGTATAAAGGACAGTTTACAGATGGAGATCGGGTGATGCTTGGTGCGTTACACGATAAGCTGATTGCTGATGATAAACTGGCAAGTTCTGCACGTACTTCAGATCCAAGAATTTTTACGGAAAGCATTTTTCCTTCTGCTTTTGGAAATGCAGCAATGGAAAGTTATATGGAAGCGCAGGACAGCTATGGTTCTCTATTTGAGGACAAAAGTAAGTATGATGCTGTAATGAGTGCACTGGCGGGAGTGATTTACAGGGAAATGCGTTCTAAAAAGACCGTGGATTACAGGAAAATTGAGAGAGACGAGCAAGTGCAAATGGTAGCGGAAGAACCGGTTAAATATGGGGAATAAGAATTAGAATATGTTAAGAAACTAAGGGAGGAGGAAATGTATGTATTTAAAAAGATTAGATATTAAAAATTTTAGAGTTTTTGATGAAGAAGGAGTATCATTAATATTTAACCAAGGTGTAAATGCAATTATTGGTGAAAATAATTCTGGAAAATCTTCAGTGATAGATGCAATCAGAATTGCTTATTCCACAGTAACATACAAAAAAGATATATTTTTTTCAAAATCAGATTTTCATGTTAATGAAGACGGAACAACGGCTGATTATGCCCAATTTGATGTATTTCTGGAAGATGTTCCAAAGAGGTTAGTTGAAATTTGGAATCCGCAGAGCGAAAGTGGAAAGGGGGGAGATTTTCATATCAAATTCGAAAAATATATTGCTCCTAGTGGAATGGAAAAGGTACGATCTGTTTATTGGGGATTTGGAACGGAAGGGAATTCTTTAACTACAGATACATTCGAAGCAACAGATGTAGTTTTTCTTGGTGCATTACGTGATTCGGAAAACGAGATGAAACCTTCTAAAAACAGCAAACTGGCACAACTACTTAGAAATATGGTTCCAGAAGAGGAAATTAGAAAAGAATTAGTACAGATTTTGACAGATGCGAATAATAGTCTTTTGGAAAAAGATCAATTGATAAAGACAAAGACCACTATAAATAAAAATCTTGCGAAGATTGAACAAGAATTTTTAAATCAACAGATCGATATTGGATTGGTAGAACCGAGGTTTGATTCAATTGCGTCTTCATTACGTGCATGGCTTAAGCCAAAGTGGTTATTGATAAATAAATCAGATTCTGTGTATGAAAAAGCTACGGAATATTATCAAAATCATAAAGAAATTAAAAAAATGCAGGCAGATACTAGGGGAATATATTTTGAAAGCTCTATTTTAGAAGACCAGATGGATATTGATGCTGAAGTAAGCAGTAGGATTAAAGAACTTGCCAATAGTTCTTTTGAATTGTATCAAAATGGTTTGGGATATAATAATCTATTATTTATGTCTGCTGTGCTTGGAGATATGGCAATTGAAAAAGGTGGAATTTATCATAATCTTTTGTTGATTGAAGAACCAGAAGCTCATTTACATCCACAGTTACAGGAGCTAGTTCATAGTTTTTTAGAAGATGCAAATAGAAATGACAGTAATATTCAGATTATTTATACATCGCATTCTCCAACATTAGCATCTAAAATTGATATAGAAAATATTAATTTAATATATGAATGTGGACACGAAAAATTCTGTCTGCCTTTTTCAGAAGCAAAGTTAAATGAGGACAATAAAAAATATTTACAGAGATATTTGGATGTTACGAAATCTCAGATGTTTTTTGCAAGGGGAATTTTATTTGTAGAGGGAATTAGCGAAGCAATTTTAATTCCAGAAATGGCAAAAGCTTTAGATAGACCGTTGGAGAAATATGCGGTAGAGTTAGTCAACGTGGATAGTGTTGCATTTAAGCCTTTTGTTAATCTTTTTTCATCAGAACAAGTGAAGACTTGTTTTAAAAAAGTTTCTATTATTACCGATGATGATAGATGTTCTAAAAAGAATGAAAAAGACTACATTAGTAAAGATTTTGATTTTGATAATGTTAGTTCGGAAATCGTTGCAAATTTAGAAAATGGACAGCCATCAGATAGATATAAGGAATTAGAAACATTGTGTTCAGGAACAGAAATTAATATATTTTCTGCTTATAAAACATTAGAGTATGCATTATGCTGTAGTGAAAATAATATTTATCATATGGTAGAAGCTATTAAAAATTGTTACGTAGATCTCGGGCCTAAATTAGAAGAAAAGATTGCAACTTTATCTGAATTGAGTGAAAAAGCAGCGTGTGTGTGGTTGTTTATAAGAACCAGGGATAAATGTAAAGGTACAGTTGCCCAATATATAAGTCAAGTTATTAGTGACCAGAAAAAACAAAAGGATAATAAAGAAACAATTGAAAAGGAATTTATTATTCCAGAGTACTTGAAAGATGCGATTTATAGTGTAACGGAGAAAAAGTTATGAAAGAACAATTGACGGAGGAACAGAAAAAATTTTTAACAGCTGAGGGAAAAGTTGTTGTAAAAGCATGTCCTGGAAGTGGAAAAACTTATTCGGTTGCACATAAATTATTGTCTTATATAGACAATTGGAAAGATTATCATAGCGGTGTGGCAGTACTGTCATTTACGAATGTGGCAAGTAATGAGATACAAGAAAAAGCACAAACAATTCATGGCAGTTTGGGTGAACTAGGATATCCGCATTTTATAGGAACAGTAGATAGTTTTATTGATGAGTTTATTGTGTTACGGTATGGACATCTTGATACAGTTAGCAATGTACGTCCAAGGATCACAATTACTGATACATGGAAAATGCCATATGGCTTTTGGAGAAAAGAGTGCCATAGTAAAGGCTGCATAGATAACATAGAACAATTTTATTATGGCATTGATAAGAAGTTTTATAAGGGAAATGAACCGGTCAAGTGTGAAAAAAGAAATGCCAGATCGCTACCATGTCAACAATATAAGAAAATGTTGCAGGATAAGGGGATTATCTTTCAAAATGAAACTGCATTATTTGCATATCAATTACTAAAAAAATATCCTATGGTTGCATCTGCTATAGCAGAAAGATTCCCAGTAATTATTATAGATGAAGCACAGGATACGTCAGTGAATCAAATGGCAGTTTTTGATCTACTAAGTAAGTCTGGGGTAAAATCAATGTTTTTGGTGGGAGATGCAGATCAGTCAATATATGAATGGAGAAATGCTAGTCCGGAGTGTTTTTTACAAAAAGTAGAAGATACAAGTTGGCAGACAATAGAATTGACTGGGAATTTTAGAAGTTCACAAAATATCTGTAATGTTACATCCTATTTTTCTGCTAGCTTAAGAGGGACAAAGAGTAATAGTGCAATAGGATATTGGAAGGATGAAGTACAAAAACCCATTCTTTTGCTAACAAAGAATAATTCAGAAAACGATACTATTGAGTATTTTATCAAAAAATGTATGGAAATGCAGATTGGGATATCGCCTAAAAATGTTGCTGTTTTAACGAGAGGAAGAATATATTCTGATACAGATATTAAGGGATTGTGGAAAAGTGCAGAGATAGAACTATATGCCAAGGCTGCATATGAATGGAAGTATGGATCGAGAAAAAAAGCATATGAGAATACAGAAAAAGCAACATATTGTATGATTTTTAATGAGGATACAGACAAATACATGATGCAACAGAAAATACGAGAGCATACTACCGAAGAAAGTTGGAAAGATTTTATTATCAACATTTTGATTAATATACCTGATGTAGATATGGAAATCGCAGAATGGGTAAAAGAATTTTCTACAATTTTTGTAGATGTCTGTAAAAATTGTGAGTATAAAATATCGCCTGACAAAGAGATAAAAGATACATTTAAAATAAAACGTAATGATAACAAATCACCGGATTTCAAAAAAATATCGTTGAAAAAATTTTTTGAGAAGAAAAATGAGGAGAAGTATACTAGATCTTCAATTCATGGTGTCAAAGGAGAATCTTATGAGGCTGTGTTGTTACATGTAAAAAGTCGAACAGGAAGTACAATTACTCCTAAACTTTTAATGGAGGGGGAACTAGAACAAGAATTAATGCGATTAGCATATGTTGCAATGACAAGACCGAGAAGATTACTTATGTTGGCTATGCCTGATACAAAAGGAATTAAAACATGTGGTAGATTTTCAGAAGAATTATGGACATATGAAAACTTATAGGTAATTTAGATAAGATGATTATATAAAAAGATTATTCAAATAATAAAGTAAAAAAGGGGCAATGTTATGGCAATACGATCAGTAGAGTATCTGCAGAGTCTTGTTCGGGAGCTTGCAAAGCTTCCAGACGAGACGGAGTGGGTAGAATTTAAATGTAATAACAAGCAACCGCAGATGATTGGCGAATATATTTCTGCTCTCAGTAATTCAGCTGCGTTGTGCGAACGACCGAAAGCATATTTAGTTTGGGGCGTGGATGACACAACACATAAAATTGTTGGAACTGAATTTCGGTATCGTAAAATGAAAAAGGGAAATGAGGAATTGGAAGCATGGCTTTCCAGAATGCTTTCACCAAGAATTAATTTCCGATTTTTTGAGGTTCCGATGGATGAAGGAATGGTTGTGCTGATGGAGATTCCTTGTGCGGAAAAACAGCCGGTACAGTTCGCTGGTGGGGAATTTATAAGAATTGGAACGAACAAAAAGAATTTAAAAGAGTATCCTGATAAAGAAAGAGAATTATGGAGAACATTCGATTCTACACCATATGAACTTCGAATTGCAATAGGAAACTTAGATGAAGATGAGATGGTGTCTTTATTAGATTATTCTAAATATTATGATAAACTTGAAATGCCGATTCCAAGAAATCGAGATAAAGTACTAGAAGACCTGCAACATGAAAAATTTATTAAGAAAAATGATGCCGGTACATGGGATATCACGAATATGGGTGCATTGATGATAGCAAAGGATTTGAAAAAATTTGAATCTTTGCATAGAAGAACTGTAAGAGTGATTTGGTATAAGGAAAACTCTAGGTTGGAGGCTATCAGAGAAAAAGAATTCTGCGCAGGTTATGCATTTTCGCATGAAGAAATCGTGCAGTATATTATGACGATTATTCCACAGGAAGAGGTAATTGTAGAAACTACAAGGAAATCTGTTGTCAGTTTCCCGGAAATCGCTATCCGTGAGTTGTTGGCAAATGCTATGATACATCAGGATCTGCAGCAAAGAGGTACAAATCCGATGGTAGAAGTGTTTAAAAATCGAATTGAATTTTCGAATGCTGGTGCACCACTGGTAGCAATTGAAAGAATTGTAGATTCGGTGCCGGTGTCCAGAAATGAAAATATTGCCGGATTTATGCATAAATGTGGTATCTGTGAGGAACGTGGCAGTGGATATGATAAGATTGTTGAAGCAACCGGCAAAAATGAATTACTTGCACCGAGGATTGAAAATCAAAACAATCAATTTACAAAAGCAATATTGTTTGCAAAAGTACCGTTTGAATTAACCACGAAAGAAGATCGGATGCGTACTTGTTATATGCAAGCATGTCTGGCATATGTCAATTTTGAGGGGATTTCTAACTCAGATATTCGAAAAATATTTGGATTGGGAGAAAAAGAGAAAGCGAAAGCCTCTCGACTTCTTACCAGTGCTGTTGACGGAGGCTATATTAAAGTAATGGATCCGGATACTGCGCCAAGGTATAAAAAGTATATTCCATATTGGGCGTAATTTAAGTTTCGCTAAGTTTCACTTATATAGGTGTCTGAGGAAAATTTAATAGGAAAAACATGAAAAAAGCACTGAAAACCGTCGGATTATTGGTTTTACAGTGCTTTTCCTTTTGCCAAAGAGGAAAAATGCAGTGAATTTAAGTTTTGCTAAGTTTCACTGAGTTTTGATTTTACAGAGAGCCATTGCTTTTTAGGCTCATATTTTCCACATCCATCACAAGTCTGCGGCCAGTTAATTTTCCATTCAAAATATTCATCTCTGGTAATCACACCGGATTTCAGTTCATCCATCCTAACTACCCATTCTTTCAGAAAATCATTCAGAACCCCATAATCAAACCACATACAGACAGGAGCATGAGCCGGCCAGCTATCATTGTCGTGATAGTAAACGGAAGTGTCTGCTACTTCATTGCATTTTTCACCAGGAAATTTCCGAGGAAGAAACAGATGCAGGGCAGATGGATTAAATTCATCCAGCCAGAAAAGCAGTTCCATCATTTCGGAAGCGTCACGTCCAGCGGTATCATAGAGGGTATAAGGATTAACATCAAGAGCCTTAGCCATTTTATCAACCAGATCTTTTTTTGGAACACGAACACCTTTTTCATATTGTACAATTCTATGCTGATCGGTCAGTCCGATTTTCTCTGACAGTTCTTTTTGTGTCATTTTCCGGAATGTCCTGATTTTTTTTAGTTTCAGATTAAAATTCATAAAGTCACCTCTGCATTAGTCCTGATAAACATCCGTTGAAGATAGTAAAATCAAGAAATAAATAACTATTTGTCCATATTATAACATAAACTAGCAGAAAATCAATAAAAAAGAGTACAAAAAAGAACCTATAACGCATGAAGTGCTATTGACATTAGCAGTAACGGGGGATATAATGGCATTAAATCGAATAGGTACAAAAATGTATACCTACAAAACTTTTGATTATTGGACCTTGAAAATTGAATGAGCTGTATGGGTGCCTTTCGGGGCTTAAAGGTAACACAGGATTCCACCGCTGTATCAGAGAGTAGTATGTGGAAACCGAAGATACTCCGGCAACGGCTGGTATGCTTGAGAAGAAGTTGCCAGTATTCAGAAAGATTTCTGATAGAGGTCAATTGTAACGTTGACACCGCCATATACAAATGGAAGCCAACACGCCGAACGGAATGAAAAATCATCGTAAGAAGTCCAAATAAAAAGTAGATGTACTGACAACGGGCATAACCGCTGTCTGGGAGGTGATGCAGAAGAATACGGAGGAAAGGAGGTATGTGCATCATGAGAAAAACAACAGAGTATAAGGCTGAGAACCGTCTGACGGTAGATATTGAAGGATTAATGGCAATGTTATCCTGCGGAGAAGTAACTGCAAAGAAAATTGCAGACTATGCAGAAGCAAGAGTGATTGTTGGAAGACGTGTTCTTTATAACGTGGATAAGATAAAAAAATATCTTGATGCAATGGCAGTGTAATGAAAGATAAAAGGATAAAATACAACAACTTTCCTTCGGAATGAAAAGGGAAAAATATTCCTGTAAAAAAGGCAAATAAAAATTAGCATTTTGCAGGAATTTATCCTTGGAAATCATAAAATATTATGTTAATCTGTGAGCAGATATCAGACAGTAAATGACTGATACCGACAGGACAAAAATCATTCCGAATAACGAAAAATGAAGTGAAAGGAATGATTGATATGGCAAGAAAAGATAATAAAGGAAGAAATTTAAAAACAGGTGAATACCAGCGCCCGGATGGACGTTATGAGTATCGCTACAAGGATGAAATTACCGGAAAGCGTAATTCGGTTTATGCAGCTGATCTGGCGAGTCTGCGAGAAATGGAAAAGAAGATCAATAAGGATATGGATGATCTGCTTATTACAGACGTCTCAGTCAAGAAGCTGACCGTAAATACGTTGTTTGAGCGATACATGGCAACAAAGAATATCAAGGAAAGAACGAAAAAGAATTATATCCGTATGTGGGACTACCGGATACGAAATACTTTGGGAAACATTCGTGTTGTAGATTTTAAGACATCTCACGTAAGGACGTTCTTTTCCGCATTGTCAGATGAAGGACTGGCACACAGTACGATCAAAGGTCTTTATGGCTTATTGAATCCCAGTTTTGAACTGGCAGTGGAAGATGGGATTATCCGCAAGAATCCGGTAACAGGAACACTTGGAGATTATGGGGCTCCAGCAAAGGAGAAAGAAGCACTGACACTGGAACAGCAGGAAAAACTTCTGAAGTTTGTTGAACAGAGTAATGTGTATAAGCCTCATCTTCCAATGATGCAGGTTATGTTTGGGGCTTGCCTGAGAGTGAGTGAAACCATCGGCTTAACCTGGTCGGATGTGGATATGAAGAATCGGGAGATCCATGTAGGTGGACAGCTTGTGTATTATGAAGGTGATGAAGGATATTGTTTCCATGATTCAGAAACCAAAACGGATGCAGGAATCAGAGACATTCCTATGACACAGATGGTATATGATGCGTTCCGTAAACAGAGAGAGCTGAACCTGATGCTTGGTTTACAGAGTAATGTGGAGATTGGTGGACGCAGTGGATTCATCTTCAATACAAAGCATGGACGTCCAATCATGCCGGCGGGAGTGAACAGCTTTCTGAAAAATATTGTCAATGCCTATAATAAGAAAGAAAGCAAACTGGCAGAAGAAGAGAAGCGAGAGCCGGAGCTGATGCCTCCCATTTCATCGCATACTCTTCGTCATACGGGATGTACCAGATTGGGTGAGAACAATGTCAATCCCAAAGTTATGCAGTATGTGATGGGCCATTCAGATGCACAGATCACAATGAATGTCTACAATCATATTGCAGAGAAGTCTCACGTGGAGAACGAGATGTCTAAAATGAACCTGCCAGAAACCGTACCTGCTGTGGTATAAACCATAAGTCGTTGTCGTAAAATGTGGTAAG
>OGZI01001862.1_pt1 | contig 19229 bp, 14 predicted proteins | sample 1576711 | NCBI WGS metagenome assembly OGZI01 (sample SAMEA3541482, study PRJEB24748) | human gut metagenome | biome: human gut; feature: human-associated habitat; material: faeces | place: China | collected 2012
ATCACTCATATATTAACCTTCTATCAAATAAATTTATAAATATATTTTAACAAAAGAAAAATAGACCGCCAATAATATACTGGCGGTCTACATATCACTTTTTCATCATATGTTTAGCAGTTTTTATAACTATATTTCTAGCTGTTGGATTTTTAGCTGTCTTTATAACCATATCTCTGGCTATTTTATTTTTAACCAAATAACTTATAACTTTAAATAAAGTTCTATATTTTTAACTAGATCTAATTGTGTTTAATTTTTAACTTTTACACATATAGATACAAATTTTTCATATACTGATAATTTTTTAAGCCTCTCACTTATATTGACAATTCATCATAAATAAAAAACTAGTAATCTAGTTCATTATTCACTAAGTTACAACTGTTCCACTAATTTTTTCACTTTAATAAACATAAATCACGTATCTTAAAATGATTTCTTAATTATTATAAATAGTAAGCTCATTATTCATTTCATTTTCAATATAACTTTTTTTCTTCCAAGTCACGTAAAGCTTTCTTTAATACACCAAAAATATCTGCAATTTTTTCATAATCTCTTCTATTCATCTCTATAAAAGAATAAGATTTATATTGTTTATTTAAAAATGGATATCTTATCGCATTATATATAAATGAAAATTTCTGTCTCTGAAGTAGCTGTTCTTTAAATTGCATTTTCAATGATTCAGCAAAAATTTTATTATCTCCTGCTATAATCGTTATAAGAAAATCAATAGATTTATCAAAATTATGTGCATCATCTTTCAATTTATCAGCAAAAAAATCTTTTGATATGTCTATTTTTTTACAAATCATATGCTTAATATATTTTTCCATAGATTGAATAAGCATATATACTGCTTGATTATAATATCCACTTTTGTATAATACTACAGATGCATCTTCATCCTTACGCGATAAGTCCAAAAACACTCCTGCCATTTCCCCACCATCTTTATATATTCTCCTCTGTCCCATCATTCATAATCAATCCTTTTTTATATATCTAAATTTGCAATCTTAGTATTTATTTCTTTTTGATTGAAATATCTTTTGCATAAATTATCTAATTACTTTGCTTCCATATGTCTATTTATTTATATTTATCATTTATAAACTGCTTAGTAAAATCACTCATATATTAACTTTCTATACAAATATAAAAATATATAATGTATCTTTTATATCTCTATAATACTATCGATATCTTTATAAAATTTATTTAATAAATTCATTTTTTCATTTAAATTATTATATTCAGCTTCTAATTTAAAACTCTTATCAATTAAATTAATTCCTTCAATTTTTAAAACTTTATATTTGTTTTTCATTTCATCTTTTTGAAAATTTAATTTTGATATCTTTTTTTCTATATCTGCTTTTTCTATTTCTAATCTTTCTATATTTGATTTTAAGTTCTGTATATCTTCCATAAATCTTATATTATTATTTTTTAAGTTATCGACTTTTTCTATAATATTTTTTATATCATTATTTACTAATTGTAAAACACTTTGTATTTTATCTTCTTTATATTTCAAAACTTCACTATATATATTATATGTTTCATTTATAATTCTATCTGAAATCTCTCTACCCAATTTAAAAATAATAATATCTATATCTTCACTCTCATAATAATACTCCTTTTTTCTATACTTATTCATATTCGGCATAAAGTAAACTCTAGGATCTTTCTCTTCTTTTTGTTTTAGTTTTGCTCTTGATAAAACATCTCTTACATCTATATTTATTAATTCTCTTATTAAATCATGTAAAACTTCTTCATATTTTTTTTCTACTTTTTTTATTTTTATAAATAAATCTTCTAAATTTATAACATTTTTATCTTCTAGTAACATACTATCTAATATTTCAATTTGTCTAATATAGTTATTCATCTGAACAGCTACAACATTTTCTAGTATTCTCCTTTTATCGTTTATAATTTCTTTCATTAAATTTAATTTTCTTTTACAATAATATTTAGCCTCTTTTTCATTTAACTCTCTATTTGAATCACTCATTACCTCATATTTCAATCTAGATATCGTTTCTATTTCTCCAAAAGCTAAATTCATTTTATATATTTTATTAATTTTATCTAATATATCATTTTTTACTTTTAATTTTTTCTCTTCTTTTTTTAATTCTTCTTGATTATTACATTTACATTCTTCCTGTTTCTCCATTCTAGATTTTTTTCGATTTATTCTATCTAATATACATTCTATTTCATCTCTAAAGCCCATTTCTTTAATTTTACTATTTTCTAATTCTCTTTTTATGCATCTTATCTGTATTTTATCTTTTTCAATATCTTTTATATTATCTATTTTATTTTTCTCCTTTATTTCAATATCTTTTTTCAAAATATTTTTTTCTTCTTCTATTTTTTCTTTTAAAATATTTACTAAATCCCTAATTTTATTCGTTTTAGCATATTTTTCTACATACAATTTTAATGCTTCTTCAATTGGTATAATGCCTGAATGTATCAATCCTAACTGTTTCATACCTTCAGATTCATCTTCATTTTCATAAATATATTGAGCATTTTCCAATTGTTTTTCAATCTTTGTCCTTAAACTATTACTGCTGTTTAATGTATATTGTTCTAAATGAAGTTGTTTATTATCCTTCATTTTCTTTATTCTAGCCACTTCCATTAAAAGCTCTACATCTAACTTATTTAAATCATCTATTTTTTTATCTTTTAATATTGTTCTAGTATTTAATGCTGTAAGTGCTGATGCTAGATATATATTCGGATTTTCTATACCTTTATATTCTAAATCTTTACGTACTTTATTTAATACAGATTTAACATCATCTTCACTCTGTTTAAAATCATCTAATTTATTTATTACAAATATAAATCTATCTTTTGATTGTTTCCCTCCTACTTTCATACTTTCTGCTACCATATTTAATAAATTATTATCATCATTAACACCTGATTGTGTTGCATTTAGTATATATAATACCAATGTCTTTGATGATTCGCTCAATGCTCTCATTGTTGTTTCTTGATGAGCTTTATCTCTTGAATTATTTGGACCTGGTGTATCCATTAATATTAATCTTGTATCATCTGCATTTACAAATGGAATATCTCCTTTTATCTCTATTTTTGATATTTTTTCATTGCTATTCCATTCTTTCATAGTTTCTAAATCTAAATTATTTGACGTTGCACATAAATTACCATCTTTATCAAACGCTTGTGCTTCAAATATTTCTTTATCATTATCTTGTATTTCTGATATTGTCGCTGTACATGCTTCTTGACTTGATGGCATTAATTTTTTACCTAATAATGCATTTATTAATGTTGATTTCCCTGCACTCACTGTCGCTATTACACTTACTTGAAGCTCTTGATTTTGTGCTTGTTCAAATGCTTTTTTTACATCTTCACCTTTTAATTCTTCAAATGGTCCTTGTTGTATTTCTTCAAATATTTTCTTTATTTTTAGCTCTTTATCTTCTACTTCTTGCCCTTTTTGATGTTCATATTCAAATACTATACCATTAAAATCTTCTTTTAATTTAGCTTCTTCTAATATCTCTTGTACATCATCAAAATCTAATGCTGTACCATAAAATATAATTTTATACTCATCATCATTGCATTCTTCTACTAATATTCTAGGTAAGTCTTCTACCCATTCTTGTAATCTCTTACCTTTGACATTTAATTGACTATTTTCTCTTACTAATTCATCATCAATTCTAATCTCAGTTTCTATTTTATAAGGATTGTACTTAATATAAATTGTTTTCATATCATCATTCCATTTCTTTTAAAATTAATAAAAAGTTCAATATAGTATATTCATTTTAGAACTATACTATATTGAACATATCATTAATATAAATTAATTTTTATTATTTCTTCTTGCTTTCCTGTTTCATGATTTAACCAAATAAATTTTTTACTTTTATTTTTTTCCACGCAAATAAAATTTCCAGCTGGATCTATACCAATAGGATATAATGAACTATCTTCAAATAAAGGATATATATCATAAATATTTACAAAATCATATTCATTATATGAAATCAATGATTGAAAAACCTTTTCCTGTCCATTTTTTAAAATAATTGTATTAGGTGATGGTCTTCCTCCGTTATTTTGCTTCAATTGTTTTATAAGTTCATCTGACAAATCTATGTTATGTTCTTGTAAAAAAGTTTCAACACTATTTTTATCTTGTAAATCTTTTACATATTTCCACATAAAAAACCATCCTTTTATCTATTACTATTTCCTCCGCCCCATATAGAGCGACCACCTGTATGCCCTGTTTTAGCATGTGTATCAAAATCTACCAACTGCATTTTTCCCGCTTCTTCATTATGATGCCATACATAACCATCTGGCGCAGTACCATCTATTGTACCATCTTTAATTTGTTCTAATTGTTCTTCATTAAATTGATTTTTTAATACAGGATACTGTTCTATATCTTTATATAATTGATTATTACACTCTTTAAATTGTTCTCTATCACTTTTTTCATACATATCTTTTGGCAATTTAGCCTCATAAATTGCATCAAAAACGGGAAAAACACCTTCAATATTTTCACCATTTACTTCAACCGTTTTTCTCTCAAATGCTACTCCTGTTATTGGATGATTATCTCCCTCTAAACTTTCATTTCTAGTTATAACATATCTTGTTGGTAATTCATTTAATTTATTTTTATCTTCTAAAATATTATTAGCATTTTTTACATCATTATCTGAAATTCTTGGCATTTCTTGAAAAAATTTAGGTATTAAATTCTCTTTTTCTATTGTATTTACATTTAATCCATCTAAATTATCAATCATTATATATTCTACCTTTCATTATTGTACATATATTCTATTTATATATTTTTTTCCATATAAGATTTCCATTTTATATACATAGTTTTCAATTCAGGAATATTAATTGATTCATTTAATAAAATACATTGTAATACACAATTTATTTCTCTTTTATTTAGACCTAAATTATTTAATTCAAGTTTATCTATAAGCTTTCTATTCCATGATTCAATACTTTTTTCATCTATTGCAAAATTTAATAAATTTTTAGTATCAAATAAATCTGCGATAATAGGTGCTATTTCTTCTAAATTAAATTTGGAAGATGTTGACAATATTTCTATAATCTTTAATTTTGTTTTTGTCATACAGTTTGTTTTTAAAACATCTGCTTTTATATTCTCCCAAAAATATTCTACCTTCATATTTGTACACTTACTAAGCAAACATCGAATCAATGTTCTCTGTACATTATTATTGATAACTCTTATTTTATTAATATCAAAATTACGTTCATATCTTTTTTCTTTTACATCTGCTTTATTAATTTTGCATAAAACTGGTTCTAACCAATCATTTTGATATACAACAGCTACACCTTTTGGTAATTTTGCTATTTCTTCTAATTGATTTTCATTTAAAGCAGCTGCTTTTCCTGCTAATCGTCTATCCTCTTCATCAGGTAATCTCATTATAATTTTCATATTGGTATTGCGAATAGCTGCCATATCTACTGAATTTGGTGATTGATCTGCTATTATAAATCCTTCACCATAAGTTCTCATTTCTGCAATAGCATTTGTAATCATTTCTACAGATTTTCCTACTAAATTAGCACTTTCTAAACCTTGTTCTGTAGATGTTCTTTTTAAAATATTATGTGCTTCTTCTAATACAGTTACATGTCTTAAACTAGAATTCATTTCTGTAGCATTTACACTTCTATATTCATTTAAACGCATAATTAATAATCCCATAATTAATGATTTGGTTTCTACGGAATTGACTCTACTTAAATCTACAATAACATTCTCATCAAATAATTGTTTATTATTGATTTCATCATAACTAAAAATTTGACCATTCAAGCCATTAGTTAATGATTTTATTCTAGTTTCTAAAGAACCTTTATAATTACTTTTTACTTCATTATCATAAGAAGACTTATCTATTACATGTATTAACGAACTTAATAAATCTTTAAATGTAGGATATAAATCTTCATTAAATTTATTAATAGAAAGCTCTAAATCCCATCCACAATCCTCATATGCTTCTAAAATAGACTCTTTCAAAACGGCTGGCATTGCTGCATACATCGGCCAACAAACATTAAAAATCTCTATCAATCCATCTATATGTTCTAATATATGAATACCTTTAGGAAATTTAAATGGATTTATTTTTAGAATATCTGCATACAGTGGATTTGTTCCTAAAACTTTTACATTTTTTTCATGTCCAAAAATATGTTTATATTCACCTTTAGCTGGTTCAATTACTAAAAATTTTATCCCTGTATTTTTTAACTGATCTAATATTTCATAAATAGTATTTGATTTTCCTGAGCCTGTAGCACCTGTAACAAAGGTATGCATAGTTAAACTTTCTTTATTTAACTTAACTAAATTCTCTTGTTCACTTCCCATATTATATATTTTCCCTAAATTTAATGTTTTTGTAAATTCTTCATGATTATAATTTACCACTTCTTTAGCAAAACTAGCATGTTCTATAACTGGGAAACCACATACAGATTTTCTTGGTAATCCCATATGAATTGCTAATTCTTTACTACTAATAAAGGAACATGGTGTAACCGTCATATTATTGTTAAATCCATTATCATATCTAAAAACAGGATGCATCATATTTAATATATAATCTTTTAACAAGCTTATAGATTGTTTATCTTTATTTAACATTCCTTGCCAATTATTTATAGCGCTATTTTCTATTCCAGAATTTTCTCCGCTCATTAATGATTTATATGTTGAAGCTGCAATTTCTGTAGTATATGATGACTCGGACAAAAAATAAGCAGCACATTCCCACATACCAAAACTTTCAAAATCCTTTAATCGTTCTATTTGATTATCTATACGCTCAAGTAAATTAGAAATCTTTTTATTTTCTATATTAATCGTCATATTTTGACTATTTCCTTGAGCTATGCCATCAGAATTTGTATTTGTTACTGTCTTCGTATTTGTTTTACTTATACTAGATGATTTTGTATATGATTCATTTTCTGAAAAAGAACTCGTATCACTATAACCTGTAGTATTTGTTGTAGTCCATGAACGGCCTCCAGATACACCTAAGCTTAAACCTCCACTTAATACAGGAGACATAGCTCCTAAAGCTCCCAAACCAGCACCAATAGCACCACCAATAGCCATACTTGCTCCTCCTGTAAATGGAGCTAATGCCATTCCTAACATTCCAGAAGCATTACCTAATCCACTAAGCAGTCCACCTGTAGCTTGCGATATAGATCCAAACGCACCTACAGAAACATTTAAACTATCTGTTTTTCCTTTACTTTCCGAAATTGAGTCTGTATGACTTGTAGTTTTTGTTATTCCTTTTGTTTGTGATGTGCCTGTTGTTTGTGTTTCTCCTATACTATCAGCCACAGAAACTCCTATTGATTTATTTAACGAACTATTACTACCATAATTAATTTGTGTTTTAGCTAATGGTACTAACTGACTATAAAGATGTTCATACATATCTCGAAGTTTTATTATCTGTTTTTGATCTGATGCATTTGCTAAGATTATTCCTGTATATTTTTGACCTTGTAAAGCTAATACAAATTTTTCTAAGCCTTGCACAAATGATTTATGATGATATTCTTCTTCATCTTTTATATTAGCTACACAAGATACTACAGATATATTATCAGCTTTAAACCCTTTTATTAATTTTAATGTATCATTATTTCTATATATTTGTGTCTTTATACCTGGAAATTGACCTACTAATGAACCTTTCAATGTTTTTTCTATGGATGCTATGCTTCTATCATCATCCATAATATGGACCCCCATATAAAAATCAGTTTTAACTCCATTAGAATCAATAATTAAAAATACACTACAGTTTAAATTAGTTAGAGCATTAAATACAGTAGAAAATTTTTGCATTGAAAATTCATTTTTTTCATAAACCATTTCTGTTATCTTAAACAAACGAATTTTATCTTCAATATTTTTCTTTATTAATGACTTATTTAAAGGAACAATCTCATATTGTTTTAAATTATCAATATAATTCTTAAATAAAATATCATCTACAGTTTGTAAGCTAGCTTGTAATTGTTTGGTAATTACATTAGATTTTAATTCACTTAAATCTTTACGCATATCCTTATTATTCACGATATCATCCTCCATATAATTCTAATTGAGATGATATTTCTCTCAAAATTTTAATTCTTTCTTTAGAAAAATTTTCTGATAAAGAAATACAGTATTTTTTATATAGTTTTTTTAGTTCTTCTCCATCTGTAATATTTCGTATATTAAATATTATTTCTTTTGAATTTATCTCTTTTTCTTTTTCATAAAGACCTACTTTATCCTCTTCAGGTATTTCCTCTAACAATTTATCAAAAGTTTTTAATGTTTTATCGTCAATTAAACTAGAATATAATTCAGCTTTTAAAGAACCAATATCTTTAGGGCCATTATATTGATAAGAGTCATCATCACTACTATTAACTATTGTTTTATTAGCATTATATAGTTCATCACAAAGTTCTTTTATAAAATCTATTCTTGCTTTTGAAAAATTATATAATAATCTAACCATTTCTTTATTAAGATATTTTTTATCCCATAAATTACGATCTTCAATAAAACTTTCACCATCATGTTCATCATAAATATCTAAATGTTTTTTTTCTACATATTTTAATAACTGATTAAAAGTATTATATGTTGTATCAATTATTATGCTATCACATAATATGCTTCGAATAGCTATATTATCATTATTTTGTACAGCTTTTTTTAATTCTAAATTAACCATTATAGTATTACTCCTATAATTAATCACTAAATAAATTAACTATAATAATTAAAATAATTAAAATAACTAATCCAATAATAATTTTAATACCTATTCTATTATTCTTTCTAACTTTATATGTTCTACGTCTAGGAATATTATTTAAAGGATATTCATTTTTTACTTTCTTTTGAGATAATATTTTATCTTTATAAATTATTTTACACATATTTTTAATTAATTGTATTCTTTCATTTGAAAAATTATATAGTACTTTCACCATTTGTTTATTTAAATAATTTATATTCCACTCATTTTCATTATCAATTAATATTTCCCCATCATGTATATCTATTAAATTGTTTTTCAAATTTTCTTTTGCATATGATAGCAATTCATCAAATGTTTTTGCTGTAGGATCAATTACTAAACTATCAATTAAAATACTTTTTATTGCTATTATATCTTCTGATAATATAGCCTTTTTAAATTCTGTATTAATCATAATAAAAACCTATTCCTTTTAAACTTCTATACTTCCAAAATTTTATTTACTTTTTCAGAAATATTTTTTAACCATTCATTTTTTCTTTTTAATTTCCCAATTATTTCTTCCGTATTATTTTGTTGTTTTGTACATATTTCTAATTGTCTCATTTTTTCCTTTATTATACAATCCAATTCATTAAATACTTCCTTATAAGCATTTTTCACATTATTAGACGATTTTTTTGCATAATTTAAAGCTTCTTGTTGATTAGATATTAAATTTTTTCTAAAAGGCGCAAAAAATTTAGCTGCAAAATCCAATTTATCATAATATGGTACGTCTTTATAAATATCCTCAACATAATATTCATCATCAAACCAAGTCCATGGTTTCCACCATCTTTTATTTTTATTTCCATGTTCTTTTTCATCAATTTTTTCTTTTCGTATTTTTTCTTTCAGATTTAACTTTTCTAAAGATGGAATCTCTCCTTCAATCATAGCAAATGGATTTATATCAATAATTATATTATCTACTCCTATTTCTGATGTAAGAGTATTTAATCGTTGTTTATATTCATCTAAAATAGCATTCGCACTTTTATTAATATATTGATTTAAAAGACCTTCTAAATTTAATTTCATTTCTAATTGCATCTTTTCTGCAAAAACCTTTAACACTTTATAATAATCATATGCTTCTTTTTTATCTATATTTCCTTTTGCTGTTCTTAAATAATCCTGCATTTTGTCTTGCACATCATATAAAACACTTAAAGTAGCTTCTTTTAATTCTTTATCATAACTAATTTTATCTATTTTATTTTTAAATTCTTTTACATTATCTCCATCTGATAAATTTTTCTTTATTATATTAATTTTATTTAAAATTTCATTACATTTTTCTTTATTTTGGGCAATTTCTTCAGCTAATTTAGTAAAATATGCCTGACTTTCCAACTTCTTTTGAAAAGTATCTACTATATTCTTTATCTTAAGTGTTTTAGAATATTTTTCTGTATATATTCTTATTGCTTCTTCAATCGGTATAATACCTGAATGTATCAATCCTAACTGTTTTAGACCTTCAGATTCATCTTCGTTTTCATAAACATATTGGGCATTATCTAATCGATTTTCAATTTTTTCCCTTAAACTATTACTAATATGCAATGTATATTGCTCTAAATGTAAATCTTCTTCATCCTTCATTGCCTCAATAGTAGAAACTTTTTTATTCTCCTTAGATTTTAAACTATTTTTACTCACTTTATCTATTCGTTTATCTTTCAATACTGTTCTTATATCCAATGCTACTTTCGCTGATGCTGGATATACATTTGGATTTTCTATACCTTTACCTTCTAAATAATTACGTACACTATCTAATGCAGATTTAACATCATCTTCTTCTGGATCAAAAGTATCTAATTTATTTACTACAAATATAAATCTATCTTTTGATTGTTTTCCTCCTACTTTCATACTTTCTGCTATCATATTTAATAAATTATTATCATCATTAGTACCTAACTGTGTTGCATTCAATATATACAATACTAATGTTTTTGATGATTCACTTAATGCTCTCATTGTTGTTTCTTTATGAGCTTCATCTCTTGAATTATTTGGACCTGGTGTATCCATTAATATTAATCTTGTATCATCTGCTTTTACAAATGGAATATCTCCTTCTATCTCTATTTTTGATATTTTTTCATTGCTATTCCATTCTTTCATAGTATCTAAATCTAAATCATTTGATGTTGCATATAAATTACCATTTTTATCAAATGCCTGTGCTTCAAATATTTCTCTATCATTATCTTGTATTTCTGATATTGTTGCTGTACATGCTTCCTGACTTGATGGCATTAATTTTTTACCTAATAAAGCATTTATCAATGTTGATTTTCCTGCGCTCATTGTTGCTACTACATTTACTAGAAAATCTTGATTCTGTGCTTGTTCAAACGCTTTTTTTATATCTTCACCCTTTAATTCTTCAAATGGTCCTTGTTGTATCTCTTCAAATATTTTCTTTATTTTCAACTCTTTATCTTCTACTTCTTGACCTTTTTGATATTCATATTCAAATACTATATCCTCAAATTCTTCTTTTACTTTTGCCTCTTCTATTACTGCTTGCACATCATCAAAATCTAATGCTGTACCATAAAATATAATTTTATATCCATCATCATTGCATTCTTCTACTAATATTCTAGGTAAGTCTTCTACCCATTCTTGTAATCTTTTTCCTTCCACATTTAATTGACTATTTTCTTTTACTAATTCATCATCAATTCTAATCTCAGTTTCTACTTTATAAGGATTGTACTTAATATAAATCGTTTTCATACTTTATGCCTCCATTTGTATTAATTATTTTATATTTACTTACTAAGCATATATTCCAATGATAATATACCCGTATTGTTTAGCAATTGTAAGTAACTATCTTTTTCATGGTTTTTATGTTTATTTATATAATTTTTAACTAATATATTTACATCATCTTCATAAAAAACACTTAAATCATATTCTGGTTCTTCAAACTGATATATATAATTTTCTAATTTTCTTGATTCAATTTTACTTAACTCTTCACCAGCTATTTTTCTTTTTGCCAATAAACCAGCATAAGCAGAAATCGGACATACTTTACTATTTTTCAAACCATATCTTTGTAAATCTTTATAGACTTTATCTATAGATTCTTTTATATTGTCTTCATCTATATCAAAATTATCTAATTTATTTAATACAATAATAATTTCTTTATCCTTCACTTTATCTATTATATATTTAAGATATTGAGCATCATCATTTGTACCAAGATAATTACTATTAATAACATATACTAATTTATCATAATCTTTTTCTGCTATAACTTTTTTGGTTAATTGTTCATGCTCATTATTCTCTGAATAATTAACACCTGGTGTATCTATAAAACAAAATCTTTGTTTATCTTCTAATCCATTGAAATAAGTTCCTATATATATTTTATCTAAATCTTTTTTCTCATCATTTTTTAATTCATCTAAAGAAACATTTAATTTTAATGTTTTATCAAAAGCTGAAACTAAATCATCTTCAAAAGATTTATTAATAATTCGATATTCTCTAGATGTGCAAGCTTCATTTTTAGCTTGTAACAATTTCTTACCAATCAAAGCATTTATTAAAGTAGATTTTCCTGCACTCATATTAGCTGTAACTACAATTTTTTTAATTGGTTTGGATAACTGATTTTTATTTATCCACCATTTACTTAATAAAAAATCTATATCATAAAAATTAGGTGTCAAGTTTTTTCCTTTATATAACATTAAATATAAAGCATCATACTTCTTATTAATAAAAAACCCTAAAAAATCATTTGACATTAATTTTAAATTAGATATTATCGTCTTACCTAAATCTTCATTATCAAATGCACAAATAAATAAACAATCTATCGCTAAAATAAAACGATAAGAAAAAATTCTCCACTTACCATTTTTTTTATTTATTTTTAAGAATATACTATCTTTTAAGTATTTATTAACTTTGTCAGCTCTATAAACATATTTCAATAAACATTTTTCTAATATAATATTCTTATATATACTCAAATTCTGCTTTGCAAAATCATCATTATTACAATATTTATTATAGAAAAACTCTAATATATTTATATATTTTATCTTAAACTCATCATTTTCTTTTAATATAGGATGATTTCTACAAATACTAGCTATAGATAATTCATTTTTTATACAATCCATTAAATTAACTCCTTATTTCAAAATTTTACATATATAAATCATTTAATTCTTTTATTTGCTCTATTAATTTATTTCTCATCTCTATAGGCTCTAATATTTCTATATTATTACCCTGAGACAATGCCCATTTAATAAAGCCTTCTCCAAAAACTTTTACTTTATAAATTTTATAGTCTCCTTCATCTTTCACTAACCAATTATTTGGCAATCTATCTCGCATTGCTTCTACTGCACAATTTTTACATCTAATTTTTACTGTCAATAGTTTCCCTGCATACATAAATTGTAAACAATTTCTCATACTTCCTGTATTATATTGTTGATAAAGTTTTTCATCATATTTTTCGTTTAAATCTTTTATATCCTTTATCCTATCTATTCTAAAAAAAGCTGGATAATCATATTTGATATCATTTATAAATGCTATCAAATAAAAATAAAAATCTGAAAACACAAACGCTACAGGTATTATATCTCTTTGTATAACCTTTCCATTTGCTTTTATATACTTTATTTGTATCTTACATCTTTGATATATCAAATTATTTATATATCCTATATTTTCTAATAGTGCTTTACTATGTATTGGTGGTATATAATTTTCCATTTCATCATATAATGCAAACAATAACTCCTTTTTTTCCTTTGGATTTAATACAGATTTTATAGAATTCACTACCATTTGCATTTCTTTTTTATTTAAAGCTCTCGTTCCCAAAAGTATTTTCAGTAAAGTAATAACTTCAACACTAGTAAATTTATTATTTTCCCAACTTGATAAATAATATGTATTTTCTCTTCTATCAAAAACAATTTCACTTGCTATATGCATTTCCATCAAAAAATTTCTTAGAGTTTTTATATCTCGCTCAAATGAACGTTCATTTAATTCATATTTTTCTATGAACGCATGTTTATTTACACTTTTCCCTTGCATTAAATCATAAAATAAAATTAAAACTCTCGTAGCTTTATCCATTGTCATATCTCCAATTTTCAGCATTATTCTATCAGATTACAGCGACATTATTTAGGTTAATATTTTTTACTAATTACTTCTATTAAACTATTATTAATTATAAATATACGTTTTAAATAATTAATTCTAATATTAAATAAGTAATAGTTAAATAAAAAATATAGATAGGTAAATAACAATCCACCTATCTATACTTAACTCTAATATCTAAAAGAAATTTATTAGACTTATCATTTACCCATTACTTTTTCATTATATGTTTAGTTGTTTTTATAACTATATTTCTAGCTATTGGATTTTTAGCTGTCTTTATAACCATATCTCTAGCTGTTTTATTTTTAGCAAGATAACTTATAACTTTAAATAATGTAGATATCCCTAACATAAAACATCTTCTTTCTAAATATAAATTAATAAAACTACATTCTTTATTTACATAATTTACTATTTTTCTAATCTATATTTTTAATTAAACTTAATAATATTTTTATTTTATATTTGTACTTGTAATTTTACTAACTCTATTAACCAAAAAATAATGAAACCAATCACACAACCTACTATTGAACCGTTTAATCTTATCCAAATCAAATCTGTTTCAACTTTACTATAAACTAATTCATTAAGTTTTTCATCTGTTAATCCTTCTAAAAATTTACGTGCAGTTTCTAAAATAATATCTTCACCTTTTAAAGCTGCATTTTGAACAGCATTCATTATAAATATATTTATCTTTTCTTTAAAATCACGATTTGTTTTTAATCTTTCAATACAAGCATCTATTTCTTTTATTAAAGCATCTTGTAACACTTTTTGTAATCGATTATCTTTAATATCACTAGCAAAATGCTCTTGCAAACTTTTTAACGATCTATATATAACTTTTTCTAAAACATTATATTTTATAAATTCAGCTCTTAAAGTATTTAATATAATCATTTTATGTTCATTTTTATTTACTTCATCTAAAGCTTCATAAACTATACTTAATAATTCTTTATATACTTCACTATCTTTATCTAAGCTTTTATCTAATAATTCTATCAATCTAGCATGAATAACTTTCGCTAAATCTTCGCTATTAAAAGCATTTAATGTAGTCGCAAAAAACATTGTTAAATTTGAAGTAAATCCTTCTTTACTATATTTACTTGCAAGTTGATCTACATAAGCTAAAATTCTTTCATATCCCTGTTCGCCATCTAAATAATTTTTTAATTTAATAGTAAGTTTAGATAAATCTATATCTCTTTTTTCTTTAAAATCCTTCAATAAATCATCACATATAGGCTGTAATTCTACATTTTCTATAAAATCATTTGCTATACGACTATAACTGTATGCTAATGATTTCATCTCAATATCACTATAGTCTCTTACATAATTAACTAAATATCTAATAACTTTTTCAACCATCCATCGCTTATTCTTGTCTTTCTTCAAAAAAATTAAACCTTCATCCAATAAATGACTTTTTTCAATTATTTTATATACACTTCGTTTGGACATAAATTCTTTTCGTATCATATCTACACAAGAATTAACAAATATTTTTCTTCTTGCAGGTAAAAGTGCTGTATGAAAAGGAAAGCCTAATGGTTTTTTAAATAATGCTGTTACTGCAAACCAATCTGCTATACCACCAACTAAAGCAGCTTCTGCACAAAATAAACCAAGCTCTATTACTATATTTTTTTCTAAATATAACTTTAGTCCTAAAAAAATTAAAAATATAATAAAAGCTATGCATAAAACTTTGTCTGCTTTATTAAATTTATTCATAAATTACACATCCATTCTGCTACAAAAAATATAACGTATAAACCCATACCAGCAATAGCTCCTATAACAGAACCATTTATACGTATCATCTGTAAATCATCACCAACTTTGCTTTCTACTAATTCAACAAATTCTTTATCTGAATAAGCCATCAATTTTTCTTTTATAATTTTCATTAGTTTTGGTGAATGTTCTTCTATTAAATTTGTTAATTGTTCTAATAATAATTCGTTAGTATCTTCTTTTTTAGCTTTATTTATTTCTAAATCTTGCATATAATCATCTATAAATTTATCTATATTTTTTAATATATTTCTTTGTTGATCTTGATCATAAATTATATTTTCTAATAAACCTTCAATTTTATCATCAAAACTATAGTTTTTTACAAAAAACCAATGTTCCATTTTCATTATTTTCAATTTATATCCATCTTTACGTTCTAATTTTTCAAGTTGTTCTATTATCCAATCTTTCAAGACTTTTCGTTCATTACTACTATAATCCAATAAATTATTACTATAATTTTTAATTTTTTCTAATGCTGTATTTAACAAAGTTTCACTAGAAAAATCAAACATCTTTAAAGCTGCTTTCCTTTGTATTTTATCTTGTACATACTTTTCTTTAATAACATCTATATTTTTTATAACAAACGAATTCATATATTCTGCTTTAGCTAAATCATACACAATAACTTCTAAAAATCGAATTATATTGTCTAAAAATTTATCTCCTGTTGGACTTTTTACAAAATCTATTAAAAATTTAATAATAGCTCCAGACATATTAAAATTTTTTCTGCGACTTTTTAGAGCTCCTTCTAATGATTTACTAATATCTTTAACATCTATTGTATCAATAACTTGTAACACTATTTCATGTATAGCTTCCTTTAATTTTTTTTGATTTCGTTCACTATTATAATAATATAAAATTAAATCACATAAATTATAATTTTTTACATTCCTAATGATATTATCAACACTTAATAAATCTTTTCCTATAAAATTAACAATTTCATCCATAATACGCTCACGATTACGAGGTAAAATCTCTGTATGATATGAAATTATTCCCAATGGTTTTCTAAATAATGCTGTAACACCAAACCAATCTGCTAAACCACCAATAACAGCAGCTAAAAAACCATGATTTAATAAACTCCCCAAAAATGAATCAAATGGATATGTAATAATATAACCAACTACCATAATTCCTAAAATACTAGTAGCTAATAAACTTCTTGACATAAGTATTTTCCTTCTCTCCTAATTTATTAAATTCAACTAAATATTTTTAATAATTTTTTCTTTATTAATTAGATAATAATTTTTGTTGTAACAATAACTAATCTAACTACACTAATTTTTGCTAATAATGATATTATTATATATTACGATTTTCTTTAAACTTTTTTATTCTTTCTTTACCTAATTCTTTAGATACAATTTTTTATTTTATTAATATTTCTTAACTATCAAATTTACTAGCTAAAATACCTTCAATCATTTCAAATGTATATTTTTTATCAACCCAAAAATTACATTATACTAATAGCTTTAATTATTCTAATAAAGCTATTTAGAAATATTTTCACTAGGTTTTTCTTTATATTTCAACAAATTCATCAACATCTATATTATTTATTATAGTATTAAGAATATATATTCTTCATAATTTTTGTCTATATCTAAAATCTAGTAATTTATCTAAAATCTAGTAATTTAAATTTTATATACATTGAAGTGGCAAGTTTTCAATAAAATCAGTAGAAAAATAATAAACTTTTGATAATCATTCATAAATATTACTAAACATATTTAATCTATACTAACATCTATTACTTCAATTATATTAGTAACATATTCACTTAAAATAGCACCAACTAAAAAATAAAATATTGTTCATTTCTTTTGATACCTCAAATACTCTTGTCCTTTTTTATAATCATTATTTATAATTTCTCTACCTACTAATATTAAACTGCCACTTTGTTTAATAGTTAATTTTTATTAACTAACTTATCTAAACTAACATCTAAAATTCTAGATATCTTATACAATACTGGTAAAGATACACAACCTGTTACTAAGCCACTTTCTATTTTTGCCATATAACTTAAACTAATATTTGTTTTTTGCGCTAATTGCATCTGTGTATATTTTTTCAATTTCCTATAATATGCAATATTTATTCCTATCAATCTATTATCTAATTCATCATTCATTATAAACATACCTCCCTAAATAATTATCTTACTTTAAAGCATATTTATCTATAAACTACTAAGGTTAATTTATTCATTAATAGTATACATTTAAGTTAAAAAAATATATTTTTTATCATGATATATGTCATAAATTTTATATTCAGCATCAAACTAATTGACTATATAATACCAATTTTATAATATAAAAATGTATCTTTTAAAGAAACAATTTTATATTATCGATATTATATTATTGATTATAAGGAGATTTTTATGCAAAAAGATTTAATTTATTTAATTAATAATTATGAATATGAAATGAAACACTTCGATATTTCCAATTTATTATCAAATAATATCACATCTTCTAGTGTATCATCTAATGATATCATTGATTTTCTTGATGATTTAAAAAGTATCTTCAGCGATATTAAAGGGTCATCATCTAAAACATCTCATCACTTTGATATTAATGACTTCCTAAATAATTTAAAAGATGAAAAAAACTATTTTTATGATAAAATAATCTATTATTGTCATCAAAAAAATATCGATGAAGTTGATTTATATAAAAAAGCTAATCTAACTAGAAGTATTTTCTCAAAAATTCGCAGCATGAATAAAACTACATACACACCTAGTAAAGCTACAGTTCTTTCTATTTGCTTAGCCTTAAATTTATCATTGAATGAAACACAAGAAATGTTAAATATAGTAGGCTATTCACTTTCAGATAAAATGGTTACTGATAAAATAATATCTTGGTGTATTGTTCACAATGAATATAATATTGATGATATTAATAATTTTATCTATGAGAAAACAAATAAATCTTATTTTATATAAAAAAAGAGCCTTTAGGAAATTAATCCTAAAGGCTCTGAATTTTTTAAATTAATGGCGGAGCGAGAGAGATTCGAACTCTCGCACGGCGAAGCCGCCTAACGATTTAGCAAACCGTCCTCTTCAGCCTCTTGAGTATCGCTCCGTAAAATTTATTTTTTATCATTATACAATAAATTACATAATAATTCAATTATCTCATCTTAAATATATCTTTTTAAATCTCCAAATGCTTAAGCTTAATACTATGATTTTGACATACTCCCCATGCCTAAATGCAGGGGATTCTTGGATACAAACGATACTTG
>OGZI01001876.1_pt1 | contig 19119 bp, 12 predicted proteins | sample 1576711 | NCBI WGS metagenome assembly OGZI01 (sample SAMEA3541482, study PRJEB24748) | human gut metagenome | biome: human gut; feature: human-associated habitat; material: faeces | place: China | collected 2012
TGCGAATATTGGGTAGGATTGTGGGAGTGCGTAGCACGGAGCAATCCGTAGGCATTATAGTCGGGGGATTTTGACCCCGACATCTTTGTATATGTGTAATCTCTTACAAGTATTATATTACACACCATACGCTATTTCGTAAGTACGTAATCATCGGTATCTTGTATTTTAATAAATGCCGCCCATTGGGCGGCACATTTTATTTCTTCTCTTTGGTTCGAAATCCTTCCGGTAATTCATCTGACCATGGCAGAAGCCGATTTAGGTCATCCGGTTTTGGAAAAGGACCCATTTTACGAAGCTCGTCTAATACATAGGTAAGATATATATACGGCTTCAGTCCATTCAGCAGGGCTGTTTCTGACGTTCCTGATACCGTTCTTCCAGTGTCTTATCTTTGATCAGTTCCTCCACTTTATAGAGAATTGACATACTTTGCATTCATGATTCCGGCAACCAGTGAAGGAGTAGCTATGCTTCCCTTGATTAGCGGAGACTCTTTTTTCGGTCGGATCATAGCATCACATTTTGGACAACTGTATACATAGGTTACTTCTTCAACCACTTCCAAGCTGGAGGAGATGAATTTCAGTCGTTTTACGACCTCTTTTGTTACAACCTTGTACTTTGTTCCACAGTCCGGGCAATAGCGGTCTTCACCAGTCAGTTTATATTCGATTGTTTCTGTCACTTCGAAATTTGAAAGGTCATCTTCCTTTTTGCCGGTGCGTTTTTTACGTTTGTGAGAGGGAATAATAATTTCCTCTTCACTCACAACACTTAAAACATTGTGACTTCCCTATTGCCATTTACATAGAGCGTATATGGCGTTTCACTAATATCGCTTTCATTAACTTCATCATATACAGTGTTTGAAGAGTCAATATAACGTATCAATTCATAATTGTATTGATAAAATCTGTATTCATCGCCCGTAACTTCATTTTGTACGAAAGCAAATACTAATTCTTCGTGTTCTCCTTTGTTTACATCAAAAAAGTATTCTACTACATAATCCTCTGGATTTTCACAATTTGGGAACTCACTTTCTGATGCGTATACAATCATTTTTACCACTTTTCCATTTCCATCTATATACCTACGATAGATTCCAGCTTCTTCTTGTATTCTATAATTCGCCAAATTGGCTTGTGTCGGATAGTAAATATCTCTGATATATTGAATTTTTTCATCCTGAGTCATTTGATCTTCAACAATTGTTTCTTGGGAATTTCCTATCTCTGTATATCCTGCTTGTACTGGACTGCTATCTGCTGTACCGCTGACCAGTTCCAGTACTTCCACTTTTTCAATAACTGTTCCCAGTTCACTCTTTTCATCTGCTTTTCCTGATGCTGTGAATGAATACACAACTCTCGGATCCGGATTATATTGATAATCATACTGATCTGACTCTTTTCTGTAGTCTCTTACCGTTCCGTTAATTTGCACCGATCCATCTGCACTTTGAACAACCGTCATCTTATCTACACCAAACCATGCACCAGTTGTATCAAATTCTGCTCCATAAAAATGTGCCTTGTTGCCTTCTATCAAACTTGAAATATCCAAATTTCCATTTTTCCACCCCAAAGTATTTTCACAAATCTCTATATACCTGTCATTAGGAAGTGTATGGCCACCATATGCACCTTCTCCTTCTTTGTACTCTTTGTCCTTCGCAATGCAACTTGAAACATCAATTATTCTATTTGCATAGTTAAGGAACTGATCATTTGTGAATTTAGCCACTTCATGCACACCAATCGGATCATACTGACTATCTAATCCGCTGATTTCACCATCCTCTCTGATCATACTTTGTATAATCAGAGAGAGATCATGCTCTATATCATCCGTTTTGTTTGCAGTAAATTCTATTTTGTCAAAAACAAAACCTCCAAACTTACTTTTTTCATCCTTATGTGCTGTGATATCCATTAATCCATATCCCGTATTTGAATATTCCTCTCTCTCCGCTTTCACATAAAAATGATACTCGTCTTCACCTGTCTGTTCACAACGTTCTACATTGTAATTAATACTCTGAAATCCGTCAAACGACGCCTCAAATACTTCTGCATGTGAATTTCCGGATGGTTCAAAAACTTCTGATACTTCATACCAATCATCTGCCTCATATCCAAAGGTATCTTTTAAAAACTCCTGACATTCATCCGTCATCATAAATTTTCTTGATACATAGGAACTGATATCATCTTCCTCATAATCATCACCTAGCTCATCTCCTATGCTCTCATCTGTACATGCCCAGCCTCTTGCAACAGCTTTTATAACCTTGGGCGAAATATGATCTTGATCTAACAGTGTTGAATAGTCTATTCGGTCTCCAGACTCTGTATTATATGACGCAAAACAATTATCAAACAGTGCAGCTGCTACCTTAATTTCGCGGATTTGCTCTTCTGTCAGCACAAATTTTTCTGACATTTTCTCTTCTGTAGTTGCTGGCTTTTCTTTCTTGTCATCCTCTGTCTGTTCTGCGACTTTTACAGGTTTCTTATGTTGTTTCATATATACCAGTCCAACACCTGTTCCGACAAGAGCAACTGCAACAACACCTGCTACGATCTTTGTTGCAATTCCCTTTGCTCCTGTTTTCACTGCTGGTTTCCCACTATTTTTTGCAGCTTGCTTCACGGTCTCAACTCCATCCTTATCCTGAATTGCCTGCCATACTTCCTTCTCAGCTGCCTGCACTTGAACTGTATTTTCCTGGCTACGCAGCATCCATACAAGGAATGGAAGTGGAGCAATGCTGTAAAGTTTTGTACCTTTCTTTTCCAGGTTCTCGACTTCATTTTTTATGTATTTTCGTGCATAATTCAGGCGACTCTTTACTGTTCCTGTGCTACAGTCTAAAGCATCTGCAATCTCACTTATAGAAAGTTCTTCATAGTAATACATCAGCACACACAATCTCTGCTCTTCCGATAACTGATTCAGAATTCCCTGCATGATCTTTTTGGTTGCACTGTAATCCGCGGATTCTTCCGGCATGAATTCCCTATTTTCATTTTCCAGAACATCTTCGAATTCCACATCCGAATCATCCGGTGTCATTTCTACAAAAGGAGTTGCTGCATTATTACCACGATATTTTCGTATATGATCAATACAGCGATTTGCTACAATTCTGTTTACCCATGCTTCCAGTTTGGACTCATCTCTTAAAGTATCAATCTTTTTAAATACAGAGACATATGCATCCTGAAGAACATCTAACGCATCCTCTTTATTTTTCAGCGTCTGGATTGCAACTGTATATGCCTTTGGATAAGTCTTTTTATAAAGTTCTTCCCACGCTTCTGTATCGTTATTTCTCACTCTCTCAACAAGTGTTTTTTTCTCGTCTGCTTCTTCCACTTTTTGTCCGCAGCTCGGGCAAAACTTCGACGCGTCTCTTAATGGTGTTCCACATTTTTTACAAAACTGCCCCATTTTTCTCAACCTCCTTGTTTTCCTTTATTTGTTACACTTCTATGACGTATCTTTTCTTGGTTTTAGTATTTTAGAATTTTTTCAAATTTCTAGTAATTTTCTATCTGACTAATGATCTCACTTACACTCACAGCAGCATTATTTTCTCCATCTATAAACACCGCTTTATCTAAGTCAATCAATTTCTTAACCTGCTGCTGATAATCCTCTTTTGACATCGGAGTCCCATTCCATTTGAAATTAATAAAATTGTAATTTCCATTTTCATCTTCCATCGGAATATCAGGTTCATCCAGTCCCGGTACACTGTATGTTCCATTACCAATCTGAACCCACTGACCATCTTGTATTTTATAAATTTTGTCATACCAGTCTTCACTTATTCCACCAGAATTATCTATCACATTTCCTCCTGGAATATAGTGGGCCTCCTTGCGATCGAGCGGAATAGTCTGTACTGTTCCTGCTCCCCAGGTTGCAACCTCTGCCCCCTCGGCCATATCACTCCCAAATGCTACAATTTCCGGTATGGCATCTCCATTCAAATCAAATAACTGAAAGGTTGCAAGATTGCACTTTGTTATCCATCCATTCACCCAATCAATATAATCCTGTTTCCATTCTTCCGCTTCTACAGCCTTATTTTCTATCTCTGTATATCCTGCTTGTACCGGACTGCTATCTACTGTACCGCTGACCAGTTCCAGTACTTCCACTTTTTCAATAACTGTTCCCAGTTCACTCTTTTCATCTGCTTTTCCTGATGCTGTGAATGAATACACAACTCTCGGATCCGGATTATATTGATAATCATACTGATCTGACTCTTTTCTGTAGTCTCTTACCGTTCCGTTAATTTGCACCGATCCATCTGCACTTTGAACAACCGTCATCTTATCTACACCAAACCATGCACCAGTTGTATCAAATTCTGCTCCATAAAAATGTGCCTTGTTGCCTTCTATCAAACTTGAAATATCCAAATTTCCATTTTTCCACCCCAAAGTATTTTCACAAATCTCTATATACCTGTCATTAGGAAGTGTATGGCCACCATATGCACCTTCTCCTTCTTTGTACTCTTTGTCCTTCGCAATGCAACTTGAAACATCAATTATTCTATTTGCATAGTTAAGGAACTGATCATTTGTGAATTTAGCCACTTCATGCACACCAATCGGATCATACTGACTATCTAATCCGCTGATTTCACCATCCTCTCTGATCATACTTTGTATAATCAGAGAGAGATCATGCTCTATATCATCCGTTTTGTTTGCAGTAAATTCTATTTTGTCAAAAACAAAACCTCCAAACTTACTTTTTTCATCCTTATGTGCTGTGATATCCATTAATCCATATCCCGTATTTGAATATTCCTCTCTCTCCGCTTTCACATAAAAATGATACTCGTCTTCACCTGTCTGTTCACAACGTTCTACATTGTAATTAATACTCTGAAATCCGTCAAACGACGCCTCAAATACTTCTGCATGTGAATTTCCGGATGGTTCAAAAACTTCTGATACTTCATACCAATCATCTGCCTCATATCCAAAGGTATCTTTTAAAAACTCCTGACATTCATCCGTCATCATAAATTTTCTTGATACATAGGAACTGATATCATCTTCCTCATAATCATCACCTAGCTCATCTCCTATGCTCTCATCTGTACATGCCCAGCCTCTTGCAACAGCTTTTATAACCTTGGGCGAAATATGATCTTGATCTAACAGTGTTGAATAGTCTATTCGGTCTCCAGACTCTGTATTATATGACGCAAAACAATTATCAAACAGTGCAGCTGCTACCTTAATTTCGCGGATTTGCTCTTCTGTCAGCACAAATTTTTCTGACATTTTCTCTTCTGTAGTTGCTGGCTTTTCTTTCTTGTCATCCTCTGTCTGTTCTGCGACTTTTACAGGTTTCTTATGTTGTTTCATATATACCAGTCCAACACCTGTTCCGACAAGAGCAACTGCAACAACACCTGCTACGATCTTTGTTGCAATTCCCTTTGCTCCTGTTTTCACTGCTGGTTTCCCACTATTTTTTGCAGCTTGCTTCACGGTCTCAACTCCATCCTTATCCTGAATTGCCTGCCATACTTCCTTCTCAGCTGCCTGCACTTGAACTGTATTTTCCTGGCTACGCAGCATCCATACAAGGAATGGAAGTGGAGCAATGCTGTAAAGTTTTGTACCTTTCTTTTCCAGGTTCTCGACTTCATTTTTTATGTATTTTCGTGCATAATTCAGGCGACTCTTTACTGTTCCTGTGCTACAGTCTAAAGCATCTGCAATCTCACTTATAGAAAGTTCTTCATAGTAATACATCAGCACACACAATCTCTGCTCTTCCGATAACTGATTCAGAATTCCCTGCATGATCTTTTTGGTTGCACTGTAATCCGCGGATTCTTCCGGCATGAATTCCCTATTTTCATTTTCCAGAACATCTTCGAATTCCACATCCGAATCATCCGGTGTCATTTCTACAAAAGGAGTTGCTGCATTATTACCACGATATTTTCGTATATGATCAATACAGCGATTTGCTACAATTCTGTTTACCCATGCTTCCAGTTTGGACTCATCTCTTAAAGTATCAATCTTTTTAAATACAGAGACATATGCATCCTGAAGAACATCTAACGCATCCTCTTTATTTTTCAGCGTCTGGATTGCAACTGTATATGCCTTTGGATAAGTCTTTTTATAAAGTTCTTCCCACGCTTCTGTATCGTTATTTCTCACTCTCTCAACAAGTGTTTTTTTCTCGTCTGCTTCTTCCACTTTTTGTCCGCAGCTCGGGCAAAACTTCGCCGCGTCTCTTAATGGTGTTCCGCATTTTTTTACAAAACTGCCCCATTTTCTCTCATTCCTTCTTTTTACCTATTTAGTAGATGCTACATTCTTGATTCCTACTCCTGCAAGTACAACAGCAATAACTGCGATAATTCCAATAACCATTGGGGTTTTCTTTCCACTCTTTCGACTGACTGGTGCTGCCTTTACTGATACTGTCTGATTTACTGTTCCTTTCTGTGTATCTCTGACTGATGCCCCACAACTCTTGCAAAACTTACTTTTTTCTGTTATTTCTGCTCCTCATTTTGCACAATATCTTGCCATTTTTCATTCCTCCATAATGTTTTTCTTTTGTTTGTTACACTTCTATGACGTAATAAAAAGTGATTTGGTTTTATTTTTTTGTAACTGTTCAGAACCCCCTGATTAGATTCAAGTAAAATTTGCAAAAAACAGGAAGGGAAAATCCCTTCCCACACCCACTCAAAATATTGTCCAAACGACAGCCCTGCCAATTCTGATTCCCCTTTTTCTTACCTTATTTAACAGGTTCTCCGCAATTTAAACAGAACGCATCCCCCTCTTCGATTTCAGCTCCACATTTTATACAGATTTTTTTCTGCACTTCTTCTTTTGTTTGGCACACTTTACTTTTGGTTTTATCCTTTTTAATTTATTTGTATGATGCCAGGGTGAAAAGGTCTAAGCCCACATGAGCTTGGTTCTTATCAAGTCCATTCCGTAGCAGCGTTTACTTAAACTGAATGAGCACTCTACCTCAATTCGATCGGTGTTATCCTGATATTCCTGCTTTTTCTCTTTTGATGATTGTTTTGTAAGGCTTGGCCTCCCCAGCTTTGCACCAAATTCAACCGGAGCTTTTGTTTTTCCTCTGACGATTGGTCTAATCCATGGCTGTGAGATACTGACAATGCGGTTTTCTACACTATGAACCTTGTTTTGGTACATGTACTGTTGTTGTTCATATAGCTTATATATTGTCATCAAAAGTGATACTTATAAAACCGTGCACTTTATAATTATATCATTTTCGAGTGAAAAATGCAGTAAAATCAATGGTTTCAAGCTGTTTTTCTATTAATCAGCAGACACTACTTACATATTATGCAGGAATCTCGCAATAGGTAGCAAAAAGACCCTGCTTAAAAAAGCAGGATCTCATTTTTAATCTTATTTTCTTTCTATTCTTTTCATCTGTAGAATACAGTCTGCATCTGACTACAGATAAAATTCCATCGGATAGGTCGGATATGCAATTCCCTCCAGCTGATCCATCGTTACCAGTCCTGCCGGAGCAAGAAGCACTGCCGGGATTCTGTTAACGATCGTTGCACAGGTATGTTCCACTGTTGCCGGTTTTACAACATGAAACTCTGTGTCCGGTTCTCCCGTAATCTTCCAGTCACACATATCTCCATCGTCTGCTCCGTACACCTTTCCGATACACTGCGTCTCGATGACCGGTCCCTGGAATGTCTCCGTTGTAACAACTGCTGCCATACCGATACAATTTCCCTTTGGAATCGTCGCATCCAAAGTAGATGAATACAGATCTGTATCATGAAAATATGGCACGCATTTCTGCGTCTGGCTCTTGATCGTCCATCCCATCTTTGAAGCAAGTGCCTCATTGGAATTCCATACATAAGATGGCTCTATCTCTTCCGGATGTGCAATCTGCTTTTCAAACTCTTCCGGCGTCAGACCTACACCATGTGCTTTGGCAAGTGCCAGTCCATAATCCTCTACATTATAACTTACTGCACCTTCAATCTTCTCGATCTTATGGCATCCACCGGCTACCATGCCAACCATATTTACCCAGAAAATATCTTCCATACCACTTCCGACAAATGTACAGCCATTCTCTTTCGCCGTCACATCCAGAATATTCGCTCTGACAGGATCTGTCGTCCAACAGTAAGTTGCCTCCTCACAAGTTGTGATAACGCTGATTCCTCTGCTCAGGCACTTCATATAGTGAGGGAAACATTCACTTACAAGACTAAATAAAGTAACAACTGCAATGTCTGCATCTGTATTGTCCAGAACTTCATCGGCATTATCACTTATCAAGATTCCGGTCTTTACACCCAGCCCTGCATAATCACCAATGTCCATTCCGACGATTGCAGGATTACAGTCAATCGCACCAACGATCTGGCATCCGGTTTCATAAAGATAACGTAATGTATACTTACTCATCTTGCCGCATCCATACTGAATTACTTTAATTTTCTCCATACTGACCTTCCTCTCTGTACTGCTTTCATCGCCCTGACAGACACCGGATCAAGCAGTACCGAAATACCAGTTTCTGTCTTAACAAATTCCTTTTATCTTCCTTTTCATTTGTTAAATTTTTATCTAAGTTCAGTATAAAGTCTGAAGTAACTTGAGAGTCAATCATCTTTTGTCACAGAAATTCGACAAATTATTTGTTCATTTTTACAGGAATCTGGAGCCGCAAATACATGGCTCTTTTCCGTTCATTAAAAATATGCATTTCCATGATCTCTTCACAGATATAATCTCCACAGATTTCATAGTGGTTCTTTTTACAATATTCCAACAGCCTTGCAGCACACTCCTGTTCTTCATCAAAATCTTCCGTATAAATACATGCATACATTCCATTTTCAATCTTCTGTACCCTGTCCTGAAGCGGAAAATTATCATCTACGAAAATAAAAATCTCATTAGAATAAAAAATCTGCTCTTCAAACCTTCTCCGGCTCATCAACGTTCCCGCATTACAATAGTAGACCTGTGGAATGTCGCATTCCATCAGCTTATTTTTCAGTTGCTTCAGAATCAGTTCGTATGTATCAATATTGTAATCATAAAAATTCTTATCCACAGTCATGGAATAAATGGTACGATCCGGAATGTACTCCAACGTAATAGTTCCACTTGCAGGGGATTTTTTGTAACGCTTGATCGATGCCACAGTCCGGTCGATCGCCTCCATTTTAAATTTCAGCTCCTCCATCTCCTGCAGTGTCTGCTCTCTTTTCTGCATCAGTACATCTTCTATCAGATCCAGATCTTTCCGGTCAAGGATACTCTTAATCTCTTTTAATTCCATTCCCAGCTCTTTCATATACTGAATCATGTCCAATCTGGCATTCTGCTTGATATCATAATACCGATAATGCGTCTTTTCATCCACATAACATGGGGTAAGCAGCTTCATTGAGTCATACAGCCTCAATGTCGGCACAGTTGTCCGGTTCATCTTCGCCATCTCTCCGATGCTGATATACTCTGTCCTTTTTTCGTCCATTTCTGCCTCCTGAAAATCCTCATACTCTTTTTAGCTTATGTATAACTCATCAGGAACTCTAATGTAACATAAGAGTTTAAATCCAGCTTTCATCCCCTCCGGTGATCGCAAGGCTTAAAAGGGTATCCATTTTTTCAACCTCTTCTTCTCCTTCGATCTTCTCCAACAATTCTGCTGTATCAATGACATTTTCCATTGATTCATCCGGTCCGATTTCATAATCAATCTCTGACTCACAATCAGGACACGCAATCTTTTTCATCGTCTGCAAAGACAGAAAACGATAACCACACTTTTTACATTCATAATAACCGCACTCTTTCGTGCCGTCCGGTACAAAATACATAATTTTTCTCCTTGCTCTTCTGTATTCCAAAAATATTTTTTATGATTAAAAAAATCACCGTCCCCACAGCTCCTACGTCTGCAAAAACGATGATCACTAGTGCGCGATCAGGGGTTCGAACCCTGGACACCCTGATTAAGAGTCAGGTGCTCTACCAACTGAGCTAATCGCGCTTCTCTTAAGTTGTATGTCCTTTCCTTAAGACAAGAGTTATTATATAATAGTTCTTTCAGGAATGCAAGCACTTTTTTTATTTTTTTCAAAAAAATATTTTTTTTGAATTATATCTACAATTCACTAAAAAGATCTACTGGATCTTTGATGTATATCCCCGGCAAAGCAGAGACCGCCCTTTACTGACATCTCTGTATATTCTGATAGTCAAAGGGCAGACGATCCAGTCGAACCGTCTGCCCTTTGATTTTCTGACCTTTTCTAATTTTTTCAGTCTTTTATTCTGACGCTGTTTCTTCTTAAACATCCACCTGGGAATTATTATTTCTTTCCACCGATGACATTATCTACAAAGAAGTCCTGTGCAAGGATATCATCATCAGACATTACTTCTCCGTCTTTTACAAGTACATTTCCCTGATCGTCTTTCAGTTCTCCGGCATAAACCTGTACGTCACCATTGTTGATCTTCTCACGGAGTGCTTCAACTTTATCCTGGATTTCCTGTGGAACAAGATCTTTATTGAACGGAGCCAGTGCAGCACACTCGCCTCCTTCATAATAGTTCGCTGAAATATCGATTGTTCCATCTGCTGTCTTTTTCATGATATCCTCAAAGATCGGAGCCCAGTTCCATACAAAAGATGTAAGAACTGCCTTCGGAGCTGATGCCTGCATATCTACGTTATAACCGATACAGAATGCACCATTCTCTTCACAGGTCTGCGGAACAGCAGGTGAAGAAGCTTCCATTCCCATATATTTGATTCCATTGTCGATCAGTGTCTTGGCATTCTGAGATTCTACATCAAGATCATACCAACTGTCAGCCCAGAGTACCTGAACTTTGGCATCCGGATTTGCATATTTTGCGCCAAGTGCATAAGCATTGATTGCTGTACGGACAGATGCCTCATCCATACTTGCACAGAAGCCAAGCTGATTAGATCCTTCATTCATCAGTGCTGATAAGTAACCTGTCAGGAAATCTCCCTCATATCCACGGATCTGGAACTCAATGATGTTATCATAAACATCGTTACTCTGCTGTGCAAAGATAACATCCGGGTATTCCTGCTGAAGCTCTGCAAGGATTGCCGAATATCCCGCAGAACATCCGAAGATAATGTCTGCACCTTCATCTACAAGCTCTTCCACTGTAGACTCGATCAGGGATGTATCTTCCTCTGAGATCTCTTCCATTGTCAGAAGATTTGTCTTTGTATCGATTCCAAGATCCTCACAGGCTTTTACAAGACCTTCATGCATAGACTGAGCCCAGCCGCCATCATCAATAACGGAATATTCGATCTCACCGATCACCAGCTCCGATACATCTTTGGTTTCTCTGTCTGAACCGGATGATTTATCTTTTGAATCTCCATTAGATCCACATCCTGCCACAAGACTTGCTGTCAGGGCTGTTACCATTAATAAGCTAAGTAATTTCTTTTTCATTTTGTCCTCCTCTTTTTCCGGTTTTTATCAATCTTTTTATTTTTCTTTTCAGATCTTTTTACCGGCTTTCACGATCATAAGGTTTTGCAAGAGCTGCCGGCTCTGCGGTATGCTTCTTTCTGAAGTTTCCTGTTGAAAGTATAAATACGATCACAGTTGCAATGTACGGAAGCATACTGTATACCTCCGTTGGAACAGACGGCAGATAAATCTGCAGATTACTTCCGAGACAACTGATAAATCCGAAGAGCAATGCTCCCCACATCAGCATGACCGGATTCCAGGATGAAAATGCAACCAGTGCAAATGCGATCCAGCCTTTTCCGGCTGTCATTCCGCTGTTCCAGAAGTTTGTATTTGCCAGCGAAACGCACGCCCCGCTGATCGACATCATCATGCATCCGAAGATGATATAACCATAACGCATCGCAAATACATTTTCTCCCGCTGCGTCCAGTGCTGCCGGATTTTCACCCAACGCACGCAGCTTCAGTCCATATCTTGTCCTGTAAATATAGAACATAGATAATGGAATGATAAAGTACATTGCATATGTCAGAAGATTCTGTTTAAAGAAAATATCTCCAAGCACAGGAATCTTAGAAAGTACAGGAATTGCGATCTTTTCAAACTTCAGATTGGCAGCCACACCGGAAACATCTTTTCCGATAAATCCACTCAATCCTGTTCCAAATATCAGCATTGCCATACCACATACAGTCTGATCTGACTGCAGCGTTACGGTAAGGAATGCAAATGCAAGACCTAATGCAGCTCCGGTCAAAAGCACGACCAGAAATGATAAAAACAGATTCTGTGTGTGAACTGCAGTGATATAACCACTGACTGCTCCCATCAGCATCACCCCTTCAACGCCAAGATTCATGATACCTGCACGCTCTGAGAAGGTTTCACCGATCCCGGCATACATGACGGAAACTGCATAGACGATTGCTCCCGAACATAATGAAATGATTAATGCGATCATGCTTTCACCTCCTTATTTACAACAATCTTATAACGCTGGAAGAAATCTCCCGCAATCACAAAGATCATAACTGCTCCCTGGATCATTGTCGCGATCTGCGTCGGCACACCCAGGATCTGCACCGTAGCACTGCTGTTCTGCAGTCCCGCAAATAAAATTGACACGATCACGATCACCAGCGGATTCAGGCGGCTCAGATAAGCGATGACGATTCCGGTATATCCGGCATTGTTCGGCATCTGCTCCATGATGCGGTGTGAAACTCCCGCATACTGTACATAGCCGGCAAGTCCGGCAAGTCCTCCACTGATCACCAGTGCAAGAATGATATTTCTTTTAATATTGATTCCGGCATATCTTGCAGAGTTCTGACTGCTGCGGATCACTGATAACTGATATCCGTCTGTTGTATACTTATATGCAAGGAAGATTACAACCGCTGCCACGATTCCAAGAATGATTCCGGCACTGATTCCATTGATCTCAGGGATCTCAAGTCCAACCGGGATCCTCTTCGTCTGACCTACATTCTGTCCCGGCATTTTCCATGGACCAAGAACAAGGTAACTTAAGATAATCAGCGCAATGTAGTTGAGCATCAGAGTTGTAATACTCTCATTTACATTCCAGTATGCTTTCGGGATCGCGCAGAGCAATGCCCAGAATGCTCCTCCGAGGAAACACATCACTGCCAGGATGATTCCGCCTCCGATACCGCGGATCTCTGGTCCGTAAAGTACAAAAGCTCCACCGAAAATGGCTCCCATGGCGTACTGTCCTTCTGCACCGATATTATTCAGATTCATTTTAAATGTCAGTGCCACACCAAGTCCGCAGAACATCAGTGGCAGGCTGGCATTGATCATTTTGCGGATTCCTTTTTCTGAAAGGAATACTTTATTGAGCATCTTCCCGTAAACTTCCAGCGGATTGAACCCAACTGATGCAATGATAATTCCACAAAATGCAAATGCGATCAATGTAAAAAGGATGGACGTAAGTACGATACGAATCGTACTTACTGATTCTCTTTTTTCTAAACGTAGTTTATTTCTCATAGTGTTCACCTGACATCAGCCTTCCTATCGTATCGTAATCTGCCTCTTTGCGGTCGATGACTGCCATCATCTCACCGGAACAGAGTACTCCGATTCGGTCCGACATCTGAAACAGTTCATCCAGTTCCTCTGAAATAAGAAGCACAGCAACACCTTTCCGGCACTGTTCCAGAAGAATCTCATGAATGGCTTCTGCCGCACCGATATCCAGTCCTCTTGACGGATAGACCGCGATCAGAAGAACCGGATCTCCTCCGATTTCTCTCGCAACTAACAGCTTCTGCTGATTTCCTCCTGACATCAGGGACACCGGACTTTTATCTCCGGCAGTCTTGATATCGTACCGTTTAATTTCTTCCTGCACGGTATCGTGGATCACTTTTTTCTTTAAAATATGATGTCTGCTGAATTTCGGCAGATCAAATTCTTTCAGAATACGGTTTTCTTCCATATTCATTCCCGGAACCAGTCCCATGCTCAGTCTGTCTTCCGGAATGAAGCCTACTCTTTTCTTCACGCGTGCTTTTGCACCCTGTGTTGTCACGTCTTCCCCGTGAATGGTGATGGTTCCGCCTACTACTTTTCTCAGTCCGGCAACAGCCTCTGCCAGTTCTTTCTGACCATTTCCTGCAACCCCTGCGATTCCAAGAATTTCTCCTGCATGGATATCCAGTGACACATTTTTGATTGCCATCAGATCTCTGTCATTTTTTACAGACAGATTTTCCAATTTCAGTACAACTTCCTCTCTGCATGTGCCACCTTCATTTTTATGAGGCTTTAATTCACGTTCTCCTACAACTGCTTTTGTCAGGCGTTCTACAGTTGCTTCTGATGCCGGCATGGTATCTTCCACCTCACCGCCTTTTAATACGGTGATGCGGTCAGCAAATTCCATAACTTCATTCATTTTATGGGAGATAACCACTACGCTCTTTCCGCTGTCTGCCATCCGACGCAGCACATGGAACATTTCCTTTGCTTCCTGTGCGGTCAGAACTGCGGACGGCTCATCAAGAATCAGGATCTCTGCCCCACGACAGAGCAGTTTGACGATTTCAACTCTCTGCTGCTCTCCGACAGACAACTGCCAGATCAACGCAGACGGGTCTACATTCAGATGAAACTCAGAAGACCATTTTCCGATCTGTTCTTCCATTTCTTTTTTATTGAGGATCAGCTTACAGTCCGGCATATACAGAAATACATTTTCTGCTGCCGTCAGAGTCGGGATCAGGCGGAAATGCTGATGTACCATTCCGATTCCCATATCGACTGCATGCCTCGGTGAACGAATGGAAACTTTCTTGCCTTTATAATAGATTTTTCCATGGTTCGGCTTGTAGATTCCATTCAAAATATTCATCAGGGTACTTTTACCTGCACCATTTTCCCCGAGGAGTGCATGAATCTCCCCGGGATACAGTGTCAGATCTACATCTTTGTTGGCGGTCACACTTCCGAATTTCTTTGTGATCCCACGCATTTCAAGAATAGGTTCTTTCATTTGTTCTTTCTCCAATGCTTATACTTCAACCGGTATAAATGAAAATGTCGTTACATCAAATAATCCCATATCTGTCAGTTTTATTTCCGGGATTACTGCAAGAGACATAAAGCAAAGAGTCATAACCGGCTCTACATCTCCGGCGATTCCAAGCTCTTCATATGCTTTTGCATGAATTGCGGTCAGCTTTTCATCTACCCATTCTCCGCTCTGGTCGCTCATCAGACCTGCGATCGGCATTGGCATGCTTTCCAGTACTTTGCCTTCTTTTACAAGAACCATTCCACCCTCCTGGGCGATCAGGCTGTTCACTGCAAATTCCATCTCTTCGTCACTGACTCCGACAACAATGATGTTGTGAGAATCATGAGCGATAGACAGGGCAACTGCTCCGGCTTTGATGCCGTAACCTTTCAGGAATCCACAAGCTACATTTCCTGTTCCCTGGTGTCTTTCCACTACGGCTACCTTTACGATATCTTCTTCCGGATTTCTTACAAATTCACCATTCTCATCCAGTTGGATCTCTGCTGTATCTTTGGCAGTTACTACACCACCCGGAAGGATCTTGATGACATTCACTTTATTAGATTTTAAATGCATTTTGAATTTCTCTGCTGAGAAATCTTTTACGATCACACTTCCCTTTACTGTGGAGATATCATAACGTTTGATCTCCGGGAGATACTTTCCTTCCTCTGCGACCAACGCACCCTGGATGAATACACGGTTCACATGGAAATCTTTCAGATCATCCAGAAGAACTACGTCTGCACGGTATCCCGGTGCAATGGCTCCTCTGTCTTTCAAGTCAAAGCACTCTGCTGCATTCAGCGTTGCCATACGGATCGCTGTCACTGCATCCAGACCTTCTTCCACGCAGATACGCAGATGATTGTCAAGATGTCCTTCATGAAGGATTGTCTTCGGCTGACGGTCATCGGAGCAGAGCAGACATCTTCTGCTGTTCTCAGGTGTCACGCCTTTAATCAGTGTACGAAGATTATGGCAGGCAGAACCCTGACGGAGCAGGATATACATACCACGATCAAGACGGTCATTCATCTCTTCTACAGTAGAGCATTCATGATCTGCTGCAATTCTTGCTGCGGCATAAGCATTCAGGTCTTTTCCTGCAATTCCAGGTCCATGTCCGTCAACGAATTTTCCTTCTCTTTTTGCTACGATGATCTTATCAAGATCACTGTCTGCTGCATTGATCACACCTGGGAAATTCATGAACTCACCGAGTCCTGCGATTCCTTCTCTTGTAATAGGCTCTTTCATTGCCTCTGCATCAATAACTGCTCCTGAATGTTCCCATGGAGTTGCCGGTACACAGGATGGTAATTCATACTTCACATCCAGCACTGTATTCTCGGCTGCCTTCATCATATAATCCAGACCTGCGATTCCACATACATTTACGATTTCATGTGGATCTGCCATGATCGTTGTTCCACCATGTGGTACAAGGAGACGTCCGATCTCCTCCGGACATACATAGGAAGACTCGATATGGATATGGCTGTCGATAAATCCCGGTGCGGCATATCTTCCCTCTGCATCGATCACTTCTTTTCCTTCGTACTCTCCGATTCCTGCGATCTGATCTCCTGAAAATGCAATATCACCTTCCTGGATCTTGCCTGAAAATACATTTACGACCTTACAGTTCTTGATAACAAGGTCAGCCGGGATTCTTCCTGCTGCCGTGTCGATCAGTTTTTTTAATTCTGCTTTCATTGTTACTGCATCTTTCATAATTAAACAGCCTCCTCCATCTCTCTTTTTATTTTCCCTCCCGGATGCTCCCACACCCGGTCGGGACTTCATAATTATAATTACTTTTCACGTACTGCAAGTACCGGATCAAACGTTGTCAGATTTACATAATCAACCGGTCCTACATCTGTGATCGCATAATCCGGGATTGCTGTAATCGGCAGGAAGAACATATACATCATCGGATTCGGCAGATCTGAACCAAGGCTTCTTGCTGCCTGGTCGATCTTTTCTTCCTGTGCCTTGATCTCTTCCGGTTCAGCATCACTTACGATTCCTCCAACCGGAAGCGGAAGGAACTCTACGATCTCGCCATCTGCAACAACGACCTGTCCGCCGCCCTGCTCGATCACATAGTTTGCTGCGATAGACATATCTTCTGCACTGACTCCCATAACAACCAGGTTGTTATCATCCGGTGCTGCTGAAGAAGCCATTGCTCCTTTTTTCAGTTTCCAGCCTGAACAAAATGCAAGAGATTTATTTCCATTTCTTCCGAAACGCTCCAGTACGGATACCATTGCAACATCCTGTTCCGGATCCGGCTGTACGATACCGTCTTTTACCTGAAGGACAACATCTCTTCTCTTGCGGACAAATGGTCCTTTGACATCCATTGCAAGGACATCTGCCTCACCGTTCTGGATACTTGTCTTATATTCAAAATCTTCTTTTGTCGTAAGCTTACACTTTAATGCACCTTTTAATACGCTGCTTCTTGCCGGTGCTTTCAGGTCATAAGTCAGCTTGTGGTCTTCCGCTACCATCTTACCATTTGTCATGACTTTGCATACTTCAAATTCTTCAATGCTTTTTACGAACAGGATATCTGCGATTCTTCCCGGGCAGATGGAACCGATCAGATGATCGATACGGTAAGCCTCGGCACTGTTGATCGTTGCCATCTGAATGGCTGTCATCGGCTCAACACCTGCCTTGATCGCAAGACGTACTACATTATCAAGATGTCCTTTTTCAAGGATATCTGTTGCGGTTACGTCATCTGTACAGAAGCTGACTCTTCTTGCAAAAGCTGGATTTACTTCTGTCACCGCTTTGATATTTTCCTCAAGGAAATGTGTTACACATGACTCACGGATCAGCATGTGCATTCCCTTTCTCATTTTCTCTACTACTTCTTCGTGTGTGTAGCTCTCATGGTCAAGACGAACACCTCCACAAAGATAACCATTCAGATCATTACCTACTGCCATTGGTGCACATCCAAAGACCGGAAGACGGTTCTTAGAAGCTTCTACGATTGCTCCAAGTGTATCTTCATCTTCCTCCTGCAGGAACTCACGTACCGTTTCCCATACTCCATAGCACTCCGGCCATTTCTGTACTTCTTTGTGAACTTCTTCTGTGAAGTTAAATGCAACGGTTGATTTCGGGATCGTGTATGGTGTCTTATAAGGAGCACCCCAGAACACTTTCAGCGGACTCTGCTTCATCTCAGCAAGTACTTCCTGAAGTCCCTCCAGTCCTGAAACAGAAATGTATTCGTCCAATCCTGAGATCATGCTGGTTGTTCCTCTCGGTACAACTGCCTTTGCATAACTTGTAATACTCATCTTGCTGCACTCACTGTGGATATGTCCGTCGATCATACCCGGTGTCAGATAATATCCTGTAGCATCAATGATCTCTGTCTCTGATCCAATGTAATCTTCTACATCACCTACCGCTACGATCATATCATTATATACTGCAACATCTGCAGGATAGATCTCGCTTGACATTACATTTACCAGTTGTCCGCCTTTGATCACTTTGTGAGCCGGAACTTTTGCACGGCCTGCACGAATCAGTTCTTTGAGTGTCTCTTTTGTCCTTTCCATACCGGGACCTCCTTATACTTTTGAAAATATGAGAAGCACGCTTTACGGGTTTCTCAGGTTAGCGTGGCATCTGCCAGGGTCTTGCTCAGACACAGACTCTGATCTGTCGCTCACGTAAATAAAAAAGATACATTGACCGAATCATCGGCTGAACAGGTTTCCCGTCCTGCAATGCATCTTTGAAGAATTTTCAACTTTATATAATTAGAGCCGGCAATGATCCCTGAAGATCATAACCTACAATGTAGATAATAAGCATATTTCCGGCTCTTGTAAATAAATTCATTGATTATATTTTCTTCGTTACATTGATAAGTGGGGCTAATAATTTTTATGATGCCAGGGTCAAAAGGTCTAAGCCCACATGAGCTTGCTCATAG
>OGZI01001879.1_pt1 | contig 19082 bp, 19 predicted proteins | sample 1576711 | NCBI WGS metagenome assembly OGZI01 (sample SAMEA3541482, study PRJEB24748) | human gut metagenome | biome: human gut; feature: human-associated habitat; material: faeces | place: China | collected 2012
TGTAGAGGGTATTCTTAGAGTCGGCAACACCACAGCTTTATGTAGCAACTCTTTCTGCATCTTGTTGTTCATATCCGGTGCAAATTATAGGGATAGATTATGATTCAGATTTTTTGATTAAACCTTGGTTGCAAAAAACTCTTAAAAGAGAGTTAAAAGATGGTGAGGTTATTGTTGGTAACCATATTGTAGGAGAAAAAAATTCAAAGGTTAAATTTTTTGAAGAAGAACTTGATATAGTTGGAAAACTTGAACAAACAGGAATGGGGTTTGATGCCACTGTTTTTGTTAACATGAAAACTGCTAGGAGACTTGCAAGAGCTAGTGAAAGGATACAAAAAAATCCTGCATCAGAAGGAGAAAAAATTTCTACAATTTTATTGAAATTAAAGCCGAACTATAGTGCTTCAGAAGTATCGAATAAGATTATGAAAGAATATGCTAAAGATGGAATTTTTGCTATGTTCAGTAAAAAATTCGTGAATGAAGTATCTTCAAATTTAAAAGTCATTTCAAGTTATATTTATATTTCAATAGCAGTTATTTGGTTAATGTCAATGATTCTTTTGGCGGTTGTATTTTCTGTTATAGTTAATGAAAGAAAGAAAGAGCTCAGTATTCTTAGAATTTTAGGTGCTTCTAAGAAAAAATTATCAAAAATAATTATGTATGAGTCTTTGTATATAGGATTTTATGGTTCAATTCTTGGAATAATTGTTGGTATTATATCCGTGTTTTCGATAATACCAATTATTCAAAAAAGGCTAAATTTACCATTTTTGACCCCTTCAATGCTGAATTTGGTTTTAGTGTCTATATTTAGTTTATTCGTTGGAACTATGGTAGGATGTTTATCGTCTTTAAATGCTACTAGAAAGATTAGTAAAACAGATGCTTATTTAACAATGAGGGAGAATGATTAGGATGTTAAAAATTGAACAATTATTTAAAACATATGTTAGGGCAAAAGAATTTAATGCGGTAGACAATGTTAATTTAGAAGTGGAAGATGGAGAGTTTATAGCTATAATTGGGAAATCTGGAAGTGGAAAATCAACTCTTTTAAATATAATTTCAGGAATATTAAGTCCTACAAGTGGAAAAATATTTCTTGATAATGAAGAAATCAGTGCTCTTTCAGATGATGAAAAATATTTTATAAGAAACGATTCCACAATCTACTGTAGTCTTATCTACTTTAAATGTTCTTGACAATGTTTGTTTACCTTTCTTTTTAAGTAAAAGAGAAGGAGATGCAGTTGGACGGGGAAAATATCTTTTAAAAGAACTGGGAATAGAACATTTGGAAAGTTCATATCCTAGAGAGTTATCAGGAGGAGAATTAAGAAGAGTTACAATTGCAAGAGCTTTGATGAATTATCCTAAAATAATTCTTGCAGATGAACCAACTTCAGATTTAGACGTAGAAAATACAAAAGAAGTTCTGGAAATTTTAAAAGAAATAAATAAAAAAAATAATACAACAATTATACTTGTTACTCATGATCTTGCATGTCTTGAATATGCAGATAAAATTTATACTATGGTATCCGGGAAAATTGAAGAAGGGAAAAATATATAGTTTAAATATAAAAACTGATTGATTTTTTAATTAATCGGTTTTTTTTTACAAATTAAAAGGCTGAGGATTTTTTACTCTCCAACTTTAGTTACTGAACCTTTTTATCTATAATAATGAAAACATTATTTAATATATTGGTATAATATCATTAAAATAATTTAAGATGTTATTTTTTATATGGACTTTTATGTATTTTTTTGATATAATTTAGGAAAAGCAGTGAAAATAAAGGAGGTAATTATGTTAAAGGAAAAGGTTGTAGTTAAGTCTGAAATTGGACTTAATGCCAGAGTAGCTTCTATGTTTTTGAGGAATTCAGTAAAATTTGGTTCTGATATAATATTGATTAAGGATAATAACAGATATAACGGAAAGAGTATTTTGAGTATTTTATCAATGCAAGTGGCAAATGGCGAAGAAATAGAAATAGAAATAACTGGAGATGATGAAAAACAAGCTATGGAATGTTTAACTTTATTTTTTAAGCAAGATTTAAGAGAATTTTATACAATTTAATGGAAATAAAGCTATTTCTTGAAAAATCTCTTTTAAGAGATTTTTTTAGGATAAATATTCTTACAATTAATTTAGTAAGCAAACTAAAACCGAACAAAAATGATAAATAATATTGTTAATTTATTTGGCAAAATTAGGTATTGGATAAAATATTTTTTTGAAAAATATATCAAAATTTTTAACGCTTAAAAGCTAAAATGCTTGAAAAATTTTGTGGTTTTTGCTATACTTTAAGTATAGTATAGCAGAGTTTTTCGCTATATTTTAGATAGAACAACTGCATACTAGTTATATACTAAAATGAGTACATATTGATATTTTTTATAGGGTACAATTTAATATTAGTGTTTTAAAATATATACTATTTATTTTTTGCTATATAATTGTATGAGGTTTTTCTAAAACTTTATAAAAAGGAGGCAAATTATGGCTTTTGTTTTTAATGTTGAAGAAAATCAAGACAAAATAGATGAGCTTTGTGAGTTTATTGATAAGAAAAAAGACATTCCAGGAGCTTTGATGCCGGTTTTACAAGAAGCACAAAGTATTTTTGGATATCTGCCGGAAGAAATAATGGATTTGATAGCTAAAAGAATGAAAATATTTCCTGCTAAAGTCTTTGGTGTTGCGACTTTTTATTCACAATTTTCATTTATTCCTAAGGGTAAGTATCAAGTTTCTGTTTGTATGGGAACTGCTTGCTATGTAAAAGGAGCTCAAGAGATTTTGAATGAGTTTTGTGATAGAATAGGTGTAGAAGTTGGAGGAACCAGTGAAGATTTAAAATTTTCGGTTGCTCAAACTCGTTGTATAGGCGAATGTAATTTGGCACCTGTTGTTACAATAAATGAGGATGTCTATGCTCATATAAAAAAAGCGGATATCAGAAGAATAATGAGAAAATATAAATAGGGGTGATTTTATGATAAAGACTGAAGTTGATATTAGAATACTGGATTCTATCAAAGAAGAAAACTATCCTCTATTAATTGAAAGGTTAAAGCAAGAACCTGATAAGTACATAATTGACGAAAATGGTATTCGTCTAAAAGGAGAGTTTTTTGAAAAACAAACCAGAATTGCATTGAAAAATTTTGGTATTGTTGATGAACATAGTGTTAAGGAATACGTAGCTTTAGGAGGTTACTATGCCTTAGCTAAAGTTATTAGTAGTTACACTCCTGAAGAAGTAGTTAATGAAATGAAAAATTCAGGACTTAGAGGGCGTGGAGGTGCCGGATTTCCAACAGGTAGAAAATGGGAAGGTGCTATGCAACAACCACCCGGACAAAAGTATGTTGTATGTAATGCAGATGAGGGAGACCCGGGTGCGTTTATGGATAGATCTATACTTGAAGGAGATCCACATTCTGTGTTGGAAGGAATGGCAATCTGTGGATATGCAATAGGTGCTGATAGAGGATTTATTTATGTTAGAGCTGAATATCCTAAGGCTGTCATAAACCTAAGAGAAGCAATTAAAAAAGCAGAAGATGAAAATCTTTTAGGTGATAATATTATGGGAACAGATTTTAGTTTTCATGTTGAATTAAGACTTGGTGCAGGAGCATTTGTTTGTGGAGAAGGTACTGCTCTTATAGAATCTATTGAAGGTAAGCGTGGTATGCCAAGAACTAAAGTTTATAGAACAACTGTTAAAGGACTTTTTCAAAAGCCTACAGTTTTAAATAATGTTGAAACTTTTGCAAATGTTCCTCAAATTATGTATAAAGGATCAGATTGGTATAGATCTATTGGTACTGAAGATAGTTCTGGAACTAAAGTATTTGCTCTTGTAGGAAAGGTTGCAAATGCTGGACTTGTTGAAGTTCCAATGGGTACTACTATTAATGAAATAGTATATGATATTGGTGGTGGTACCGGTAATGATAAAAAAGTAAAAGCCGTTCAAACAGGTGGCCCATCAGGTGGATGTATTCCTACTGATTATTTTGACACTCCTGTAGATTTTGGTTCTCTTGCTAAAATTGGATCTATTATGGGTTCAGGCGGAATGGTTGTTATGGATGAAACTGACTGTATGGTTGATATTGCAAGATTTTTCTTAGATTTTACTGTTGAGGAATCTTGTGGTAAATGTGTTCCTTGTAGAGAAGGTACGAAGAGAATGTTGGAGTTATTAGAAAAGATAACTTCTGGTAAAGGTGAAGATGGTGATATTGAAAGGCTCGAAGATCTTTCAGAAACTATTACTGTTGCATCTCTTTGTGGTCTTGGACAAACTGCTGCTAATCCGGTAGTAAGTACGCTTCATTATTTTAGAAATGAATATGAAGCTCATATTTATGATAAGAAGTGTCCTGCCGGTGTATGCCAAGCACTTTTAGAATTTTTTATTACAGACAAATGTGTTGGTTGTACTAAATGTGCTAAAGCTTGTCCGGTTGATTGTATTACCGGAGTTCAAAAGGAATTACATGTTATTGACCCATCTAAATGTATTAAATGTGGATCTTGCGAAGCTGCATGTCCGGTTAATGCTATAATTAGAAGATAGGTTCCGGAGGTATATTATGGCTAATATGATTAATTTAACTATAAATGGCAAAAATGTTAGTGTTGAAAAAGGAACCACTATAATTGAAGCCGCTAAAAAAATTGGAATTGATATTCCTAATTTATGTTACGAAAAAAGCCTTACTGCTTTTGCCGGTTGCAGAATGTGTGTTGTCGAAATAGAAGGAAGTAGAAAATTGGAAACTGCATGTTCTACACTTGTTAAAGAAGGTATGGTTGTAAATACTGAAAGTGAAAAATTAACTAGAATAAGAAGAAATATTTTGGATTTATTGTTTTCAAATCATCCAAGTGATTGTTTGACTTGTGATATGGTTGGTAATTGTAAATTACAAGAATATTGTTATAGATATGGAATGAAAAAAGGCACTTGGATTGGTGAAGTTCAAAATCATAAAATTGATGCAAATAATCCTGTTATGATTAGAAATCAAAACAAATGTATTTTATGTGGAAAATGTGTTAGAGTTTGTCAAGATGTTCAAGTTACTGGTGCTATTGATTTTGTGGAGAGAGGATTTAATGCCTATATCGGTACTCATAAAAATTTAGATTTGAGTACTGAAAATTGTAGATTCTGTGGACAATGTATTAGTGTTTGCCCAACAGGAGCATTACTTAATAAACAATTAATGGGAACTAGACCTTGGGAAATAAAAAAGGTCAGAACTACTTGCCCATTCTGTGGTACAGGTTGTAATTTTGATTTGAATGTAAATGTTAAAACCGGTAAAGTTATTGGAGTTACACCAAATGAAGATTCTCCAATTAATGGAACTCAACTTTGTGTAAAAGGGCGATTTCATACTGATTTAATTAACAGTCCGGATAGACTTACAGATCCATTGATTAAGAAAAATGGTGTATTTGAAAAAGCTACTTGGGAAGAAGCATTAGATTTGGTTGTATCTAAGATTAATAATATAAAAGAAAATTATGGTCCTGATTCTATTGCCGGACTAAGCTCTGCAAGAACTTGTAATGAAGACAATTTTGCATTTCAAAAAATGATGCGTGTTGCTATAGGTACAAATAATGTGGATCACTGTGCTAGAACCTGACATGCTCCTACAGTTGCAGGTCTTGCAACAACATTAGGTTCAGGAGCTATGACAAATTCTGTTAATGAAGTTTTTGATACAGATTTGATGTTTGTTATAGGTTCGAATACAACAGAAGCACATCCAATAATTGGTAATAAAATGCAACAAGCTCATAGACAAGGGAAAAAATTAATAGTAGTGGATCCTAGAAAAACTGAAATTGCAAGAGAAGCCGATTTACATCTTTCATTAAAATCTGGAACTGATGCCGCCCTGATAGACGGTATTATGAATATAATAATTACAGAAGGATTGTATGATAAAGAATATGTTGAAAATAAAGTGGAAAGATTTGAAGATGTTAAGGAGCTTGTATCAAAATATACTCCAGAACTTGTTAGTAAAATTACTACAGTTCCTGTTGAAAAAATTTACAAAGCTGCGAGAATGTATGCTTCAGCTGAGAGAGCAGGGATATTTTACACATTAGGTATAACAGAACATACAACAGGTACATCAAATGTAATGAATCTTTCAAATTTAGCGTTACTATGTGGAAATATTGGTATTAAAGGTGGAGGAATTAATCCGCTTCGTGGACAAAATAATGTACAAGGTGCATGTGATATGGCTGCATTACCTAACTATTTCCCTGGATATTATAATGTACTAGATGACGATAATGTTAAACTTTTTGAAGAACATTGGGATTGTAAATTAAATAGGAAAATGGGACTAAGAATTCCGGAAATGCTTGATGGAGCAGCAGAAGGTTCAGTTAAGGCTATGTATATTATGGGAGAAGATCCTGTGCTTTCAGACCCTGATGCAAACCATGTAAAACATGCTTTAAGTAATTTGGATTTCTTAGTTGTACAAGATATTAATTTAACTGAAACTGCGAAACTTGCAGATGTAGTCTTACCTGCTACTTGTTATGCTGAAAAAGACGGTACATTTACAGCATCTGAAAGAAGGGTTCAAAGAGTTAGAAAAGCTGTTGAAGCACCGGGACAAGCTAGATTGGATTGGACTATATTGGCAGATGTTTCAAGAAGACTTGGTGGTAAAGGCTTTGATTGGGAAAAATCAGAAGATGTTTTCGATGAAATCAGAAAATGTATGCCAACTTATAGAGGAATTACCTACGATAAGATTGATAAATTAAATGGAGTTCAGTGGCCATGTCCTACAGCAGAACACCCGGGAACAAAATATCTTCATGAAGGTAAATTTACAAGAGGCGATAAAGCTCTTATGGTACCTGTTGAGTATGAGGGACCAAAGGAATTAGAAAATGAAGAATATCCAATAATTTTATCAACGGGAAGAACTTTGTATCATTATAATGTAATGACAAGATATTCAGATGCTCTTGATGGAATTCTTCCACACGAATTAATAGAAATTTGTGAAGAAGATGCTCAAAAATATGGTATAGAAGACGGAGATTTTATGAGAGTTACTTCTAGAAGAGGTAGTGTAGTTGGTAGAGCTAAGATTACTGAAAAAGTAAAACCGGGATTAATTTATATGACATTCCACTTTGCTGAAACACCCGTAAACCAATTGACAAGTGCACATTATGATCCAATAACAAAAACAGCTGAATATAAAGTAACAGCTGTAAATATTAAAAAAGTAAATAAACTTGATAAGGGTTTGGAAAGCGAAAAATTTATCAACTTAAATGAATTGGTTGATGAAATAGTTTAGTTAAATAGTCAAAAGAAAAATTAATTGGTAATATAAATTGGGGAGTATAATACTTCCCAATTTTTTTATATTTATTATAAAGTTTATTATTGAAACTTGTTGTAATTTAATATATACTATTAGTAGTCTATTTATTTAGTTTTAAGGAGGAAATAATGAGTAAAATATTACTGGTTGAAGATGAAGAAAATATAAGATTGTTTACAAAAATAAATCTTGAAAGAGAAGGTTTTGAAGTTTTAGAAGCAGAAAGTGGAGAAATTGGTGTAGAGCTTGCTTTAAAATATAATCCACAAGTTGTTATTTTGGATGTTATGTTGCCGGGAATAGATGGTTTTGAAGTTTGTAAAATTCTTAGAGAAAAACTTCCCAAGATTGGAATAATAATGCTAACTGCAAAAACTCAAGATGTTGATAGAATTAACGGTCTTGAAAGCGGAACGGATGATTATTTAAGTAAACCGTTTAATCCGGTAGAACTTATTTTAAGAATAAAATCTTTAATTAGACGTCTTGATTCAATTCAAAATAGTAGTGATTTGATAAATATATATCCTTTTAGGTTGGATTTATACTCTAAAAGTTTTTATAAAGATGGAAAAGAAATTGAACTTACACCGACTGAGCTTACTATTATCACTATTTTTATGTCTAATCCTGGAAAAGCATTTTCCAGAAACGAACTTTTGAATATGACATGGGGTGAAGAATTTGAAGGAGATATAAAAATAGTAGATGTCAATATAAGACGACTTAGAGCAAAAATTGAGGATAATTCAAGTAAACCAAAGTATATTGAAACAGTTTGGGGGACCGGATATAGATGGAATTCAAACTAAAATATGACAAATTAGTTGAAAATTTTAATAATATCAAAGATTTCATGTTGAAAAAGTCTTTAAGAACTAGAATAATGACACAGTTTTTTATGGTTATTGTTTTAATAGTTATTTTCTTTGAAATTTTTTTGATATTTACAATAAAAAATTATTACTATTCAGGAGTTACCGGAATAATTCAAAGTCAGGCTAAGTATAGTGCAAAACTTTATGAAATTCATTTAGCCAATTCAAGTTTATCAGAACTTGTTTTAGACGATATTGAAGAATTTTATAGTGAAGTAAATGCACAAGTACAAATTTTAAATAATTCAGGAAAAGTATTATTAGATACCGTAAATGGAAATCAAGTAGGAAGCATTTTATCTACAAGTGATGTTATTTCAGCTAAAAATGGAAGTAATGGATCAAATATATATAAAAATTCTATTTCAAATAAAAATGAACTAGCTGTATCAATTCCTCTTAATAATGGTAATGAACAAGTTGGAATTGCAAGATTTATTATATCTATGGAAAATATAGATAGTATGATTGCACAAAGATATCTTGTATTTTTCCTTTTTGGCTTTTTTGTAATAATTATAGGAGTGAGTATAAGTATTTTTATGAGTACTAAGATTGTTAATCCTATAGAAAAGCTTACAAATGTTGCTTTAAAATTGGCTGATGGGCAGTTAAACGAGAAAGCTGATGAAGTCGGAGATTACGAAATTTCTAAGCTTGGTAGTACAATGAATTTGATGAGTGAAAATTTGGTAAAAAAAGAACAATTAAAGAAGGATTTTATTTCCAGTGTTTCTCATGAATTAAGGACACCACTTACTGTAATAAAAGGATGGGCTTTTACTTTACAACCGGAAGCTAAAAGTAATAAGCTTTTAGAGGATGGGTTAAGTATTATTGAAAAAGAAAGTGACAGATTGGGGAATATGGTTACTGAACTTTTAGATTTTTCAGAAATTAGCAGTGGAAGACTCATAATGAATAAGGAACTATTTGATCTTAATGAACTTGGAATTTTTATAAATAAACAATTAATGCCAAAATCAAGTTCTAAAAAAATAGATATGATTTTAAATTATGATGAAACTAAAAGAGTTATGGTAATGGCAGATAGAGACAGGATTAAACAAGTTTTTATCAATATTTTGGACAATGCTTTAAAATTCACGGACGAAGGTGGAGTTGTTTTAACTGATATAAAAATTGAAGAGGATAAAGCTATTATTGAAGTTATAGATAATGGTTGTGGAATTTCTGAAGATGAAATTTCTTTGGTTACTGGTAAATTTTATAAGGGAACTAACAGTAATTCACATACAGGTCTTGGATTGTCTATTTGTGAAGAAATTGTGAAAGCTCATAATGGTAATCTAATTATAAGAAGTGTTTTAGAAAAAGGAACAGTAGTTAGAGTAGAGTTACCACTTGAAAAGGGAGACATTCAAAATGAGGCATAAAAAATTAATATTTAGTAGTATTGGGATAAGTTTGATAGGTTTAATAATTTTGCTGTTTTTTGTTTTAAGAGGTAATTTTTTTAGATATACAGATATAAATTCTATGATTTCAGAACCTAAAACGAATTCTCTGCTAGTTTCTGGAACATGGAAATTAACTTCTGTAACTTCATTAAATGATGGTAGTGAGGCAAAAAGTTCAGATGATAAATTGTATATTAGTGAAAAATTTGTTTATTTTGAAAAGACCGGGACATCCAATCCTAAATTCAAATTTAGACAGGTTAATTTTAAAAACTATTTGTTATATAATGGAGTTATAACTGATAAGATTAGTATTGATTCTGATGAAGTTATTGTAGTTTCTATAAGAGATGAGAGGAATTTTTATAAGGAATTTATAGTTTTAGATAAAAATAAAATAGCTACAATTCATAATAAAAAATATTATATTTTTGAAAAAATTTCTGATAATGTTGATGAAAATTTAATTGGAGAATTAAATTTGAATGAGAACTTTAAAAACTCAAAAGATACATCATTTTTAATAGGAGTAAAAAGTGTAGGAACAAAAGATATTGATTATGAAACATTTTTAATTAGAAAAAATGGTGATGAAAAGCCGACAGTAAATAAAATAGAGGGGCTTTTAGTAAATAATAAAAATAAATTTTTCCTTGTTAATGCAATTGGAGACAATATTTATATGACTAATGATTATATAAATAATTCAAATAAAGTTAATTTTGATGTAAAGAATTCCACTATAAATTTTTTGAGTAAAAATTATATTAGTCTTGAATCTTATAATGCAGAAACTAACAAAAAAAATTATTCTATTTATAAAATTGGAGAATTATCAGATGAGAACCAAATGTCTATTAAAGATATTGCAGGAGATAAAGGGGAAAAAGCATATTTTAATAATATAAGAAAACTTGGATATTCAAGTGAAAATATCAATATATATGATATGAAAAATTTTGGAGTTAAGAGAAATAATTTTAATTGGATTTTTAAAGGAATATTAAGTAATTATTCTCGTGATAATTTTGTTTCAAGTGAGATTGATTTAGATTTGATTCCAAATGTTGACATTTTCTCTAATAAATCCAGTAAAATTTCAAAATTGAAAGTTAAGGAAAAAGTACAAAATGTACTTGATTATTTCGTCTCTCCGGATGAGAGTATGATTGTGATTTTAACTGCTGATGATATCTCAATGTATGAAATAAAAAATCAAGAAATAGGGACACTACCTATTTTTACAACGAGTTTAAAAAATAGAAGAGAGGTCGTTACTTTTCAATGGATAAATTCAATCAGCAGTGAGCTGACATATACAGAATTCTTAAAAATAAAACAAATTAATTGATCAATGTAAAAAATCTCCATGTAATACATAGAGATTTTTTCATTATATTGAATTTATGTCTAGTCCTTTTTTTAATTCGTTAATTTCATCCATCATAAAATCTTTAAATATTTTATTAATATTGGAAAATTGTAAATTTTTATTGTAAACAAAATAAAATTTTCTGTTTAAATAAAGATTCTTTATATTTAAAATCTTAACCTTATCCTTAAAATCGGATAGATTTAACATTCTTTGAGATATAAATCCACTACCAACACCTTTAGTTATAAGGTCTAAAATAGTATTGGTATCATGAATAGTAGCAACGCTATTAGAGATGACATTTAAAGAATTATTTCTTTTTAATTCATCTTCTACTATCTGTCTAGTTCCAGAGCCTATTTCTCTCAATATAATTTTATCGTTACTCAAATCTTCTATATTAATGACTGAATAATTTTTTAAATCAGGATAAGCATCTTTATTAACTACATACACAATATGATCATCCATAATTTGAGTGTAAATCAATTTTGGATTAGAGATTTTTAATCCTACAATTCCAAAGTCTGTCTCTCCTACTAAAATACTATCAATTACAGTTCTTGAATCGTCATTACTGATATTGAATGATATATCTGGAAATAACTTTGAAAATTTTTCAATCAAATTTGGCAAGATAATCTTTCTGGGAACTGAAGAAACACAGATATTCAAAGTTCCTTTTAAATTTTGAGAATATATGTCCAAATCTCTTATAATTTCATCATAAGAAGCAAGTATATTAAGAGCATGTTTATATACTATACTTCCAGCTTGTGTAAGAGTAACACTTCTTCTTGTTCTTACAAAAAGCGAAGTATTTAGCTCTGATTCAAGTGCTTGTATATGATTTGTTACAGACGGCTGAGTTATGTATAAAACATCAGCGGTTTTTGTAAAAGATTTTGTTTTTACAATGGTAATAAAAGTTTCTAATTGTTTAAAGTCCATAAAATCCTCCTTAGATGTAAATTTTATATATTTTTTTATATTATAACATTTTTTTAACAAAAAGTAAATATTAATTAAATAATATAAATCATAGAGTTTTATTGAAAATCATTATAAATTCAACGTTTATACTTTATATTTTAACTTTTTTAGGAAACGTGTTGACTTAATAATTAAAATGTGATAATATATCATTGTTAGGGGGTATTAGAAATGTTTTCAAATGAGAATATAAAAAAAGTTGATCCAGCTATAGCTGAAGTGTTGGATAAAGAATTAGAAAGACAAAATAGCCATATTGAATTGATAGCTTCTGAAAACTGGGTAAATGATGCGATTTTAGAAGCAGCAGGAAGTATATTAACTAATAAATATGCTGAAGGATATCCTGGGAAGAGATATTATGGTGGTTGTGAAGTTGTAGATGAAGCGGAAAGATTAGCTATTGAAAGAGTTAAAGAACTTTATGGTTGCGAATATGCAAACGTTCAACCTCATTCAGGTTCTCAAGCTAACTTTGCTGCATTTTTCGCTATCTTAAAGCCTGGCGATACTTATATGGGTATGAACTTAAATCATGGTGGACATTTAACACATGGAAACCCTATTAACTATTCAGGTAGTATATATCATCCAGTTCCATATGGAGTAGATGAAAATGGATTCATAGATTATGATGAAGTTTTAAAAATTGCAAAAGAATGTAAACCTAAATTAATTTTAGCAGGTGCATCTGCTTATGCAAGAAAGATAGATTTTAAAAAATTTAGAGAAATTTGTGATGAAGTAGGTGCAGTATTAATGGTAGATATGGCTCATATTGCAGGTCTTGTTGCTGCAGGATTACATGAGTCACCAATTCCTTATGCTGATGTAGTTACATCTACAACTCATAAGACATTAAGGGGACCAAGAGGCGGACTTATTTTGTCCAATGCTGCTGCAAATGAAAAATTTAATTTTAATAGAGCAGTATTTCCTGGATCACAAGGTGGACCATTACTACACATAATAGCTGCAAAGGCTATAGCTTTTAAACAAGCGTTAGAGCCTGAGTTTAAAGAATATCAAAAACAAGTTTTGAAAAATGCTCAAGCATTAGCAAAAGGATTAATGAATAGAGGAATTAAACTTGTATCTAATGGTACAGATAACCACTTAATGCTAGTTGATTTAAGAGATTATGATATGAGTGGTAAAGAACTTGAAAAGGCATTAGATTCTGTTCGTATTACTTGTAATAAAAATACTATTCCAAATGATCCAAGATCACCATTTGTTACAAGTGGTATAAGACTTGGAACTCCAGCAATTACTACTAGAGGATTTAAAGAAGAAGAAATGGATTTAATAGCTGAAGCAATTGCCGAAGTTATAAAGAATGGAGAAGAAGGTAAAGAAAAAGCATTGAAAATAGTTGAAGAATTAACTAAGAAAATTCCTTTAAAATAGTATTATTTAATATTTATAAAAAAAAAGACGTCAGCACATTTTACTGACGTCTTTTTATGGAATTAATGATATTATCTTATTAATTATTAATTGTTCGAAATTAAAATTATTTTTTTCCAATTCTAAAATTTCTTTTGAAAGAGTAACTTCATCTGTTATTATTCCGTCTGCACCACTAGAGTATGCCTTTGTGATATCTTCATGAGTATTCGCAGTCCAGATATATACTCTTTTTCCATTTTTTTGAATTTTTCTTATCATTTCGTTCGTTACTATTTCTTTTTCTATGCAGAAAAAATCTACAAATTTCATGTTGTAAAAATTGCCATAACTAAAAGCTAAAATTAGTCCCGTTGGAATATTTGGCTCTATATCCTTGACTTCTTTTAATGCTTTAGGAGATAATGAAGAAACAATTACATCATAAGGTTTATCTTTGATTAATTTTGTAACTTCTTTAGCTAAATTCTTTTCATTATTCTTAAAAGGTTTTAATTCTATATTTAATTTTATTTTTCCTGAAGTTTTTTCAAGAACAGTTTGTAAATCAACAAAATTATATTCTTTAGAATTTTTTTTATCAATTATTTTATAGTTTTTTAATTCTTCAAAAGTTAAATCTTCAATATTAACTTTTTTTCCGGTAAGTCTTTTTAAATTATGGTCATGCGATAAAACAACTACGTTGTCTTTGGTTAATACAACATCAATTTCTGCAAATTCCGCTTCATTTTGTATAGCTTCATTTATAGATTCTAATGTGTTTTCAGCAGAATTTTTTGTACTTCCTCTATGAGCCATAATATCCGGTTTTAGATTTCTAAAAGTATGATAAAATTTAATTTCTTCATTTGAGTTTCTGTATTTACTAAAAATTCCGGCAAAAATTAGAAATATTATTACAAGAGACATCTTTAGTTTAATTTTATTTGTAGGATAGACTATGTTACTAAATTCAACATTGGTTGAAGTTTTAAAATAAAATTTTGATAAATCATAAAAGGTAACGGTATTTGATAAAACATTTGTGAAAATTTTTAAAATTGTTGCTATAGATAAATAAGCTATTATTCCAATATTACTTAATGTTTTATTACTTGTTTGCATATAAAATATTAATATTATAACAAATAAGAAGATAAATTTTACTATTTGAATTAGTAAATTTTTTATTCCTATTATTAATAGTACTTTTATACTTTTGAAGATATTTTGTTTAATTCTCTTAAAACTTATTTTTATGCTTTCTATAAAATTTTTATTTTCTAAAAAAAATATATGGTAAACAAACAATAAAATTATTGAAAAAATTATTGCTAAAATAATTATGATAGTAAATAAAACTATGCCTGTAGTAGAATTTAAAATATATTCAGTAATAAAATTAGGAATTTTAATTCCTTTATGAATTGATGTTGATATCGGTATGTTTATGGATACTAATATCAAAATTAAGTAATTCTGTATTTTTTTTATTTTAGATTTAACTAGTTTATATGAATTATTGAAAACCTCTAAAATAGAAACTTCATTTCCCAGTCTTATTTGATTTGTAGTAAATATAAATCCACTTACTTCAAATAATTTAACTATGGAAAATGAAAAAATAATTATTAAAATAGACCATATTTTTGTTGGAGATTTTGCAAAAATACTAGGACTTTCTATATAGAAAAAGCCAAATTTAGTTAATTTTAAAATATATGAAAAAAATTCTTTTGCAAAAGGCAATAAAATAACAATAAAAGCCAGTTGATATAATAAGTCAAAAATTAATAAATTTTTAAAGCTTTTTTTTCTTAACAGTTTAAACATATTATTTCCTTTCTAAAAAATATATAGATAATGATAACATAAATTAGAAAAAATATAAAGAATTATAGCTTTAAATTTTAAGTTTGTCATTAATTTAATCAAAATTTAAATTACTTTATAGATAAAAAAACACATTTGATTTTTAATAAAAATATTTTTAAAAAATCATATTGACAAAATACAATTTTCTTGCTATCATTTAGTTGTAAGTTAATTACGATTAGTAAAATGAAATAAAATCTATGAGAGAAAGAGTATCTAGGGTTCCGAATTTTATTGCTGGTCCGAGCGATACGAATACTTTTTAAGTATTACACCTAAGGGAGAAAAGCCCAGGAGGTAGGTTTCGCTTGAAGCCTACTTGCTGGGCTTATTTATTTCTTATGTTTAATTTTAGGGGGTATTTTATGGAAAAAATTTACACTGGAAAGACAAAAGATATTTACAAGAGCGAAGATGGAAATTACATTTTAAAGTTTAAGGATGACGTTACAGGAGAAAATGGAGTTTTTGATCCGGGTGCTAATACTGTAGGTTTATCAATTGAAGGTGTAGGACATGAAGGTTTAAAGATTACTAAATATTTCTTTGAAATTTTAAAGGAAAAGGGAATTAGAACTCATTATATAGATTGCAATTTAAGCGAGAATACTATGACAGTAAAACCTTGCGAAGTTTTTGGTAAAGGATTAGAGGTAATTTGTAGATTTAAAGCTGTAGGTAGTTTTATAAGAAGATATGGTTTATATGCAAAACCTAATGATGATTTAGATACTTATGTTGAAATTACATTAAAAGATGATGAAAGATGTGATCCTTTAATTACTAAGGATGCACTTGTTATGTTAAATATATTAACTGAAAAGGAATATGAAGACTTAGTAGCACTTACTAAAGAAATTTGTACTATTATTAGAGATGTTTTAAAAGAAAAGGGACTTACTTTATACGATATTAAGTTGGAATTTGGTAAAGTTGATGGAGAAGTTGTATTAATTGATGAAATATCAGGTGGCAATATGAGAGTCTATAATGGAGATAAAATTGTTGCACCTACTGATTTATATTCTTTTTTGCTTAAATAATCATAGCCGGAGAATATTTCCGGCTTTTTATATTGTGATAAATGAAGTTTTTTATTACTCACTCAATTTTAATTATAGATTATGTGGGGTTAATATTTAAATTATTTTTGGAGGTAAATATGAAAGTGGCAGTTATTATGGGCAGTATTTCTGATAAAGATATTGCTAAAAAAACTTGTGATATTTTAAAAAAATTTGGGATAGAATATGATGCAAGAGTTATCTCTGCTCATCGTTCTTTAGAATTTGCAATAGATTTTGTTAATAAAATGGAAGAAAATAAGATTGAATTAATTATAGCATTTGCAGGTAAAGCAGCTCACCTAGCAGGTGTTTTAGCTGGAATTTCAACGGCACCTGTTATAGGTGTTCCAGTTAAAGCTTCAACACTTGATGGATTAGATGCTCTACTTTCAACTGTTCAAATGCCTAAAGGAGTGCCTGTTGCAACTGTAGCAATAGATGGAGCTGAAAACGCCGGTATTTTAGCAACACAAATTTTATCATTAAAATATGATGAGTTAAAAGTTAAACTTAAAGAATATAAGCTTGAGATGAAAGAACAAGTAAAAAAAATGGATAATGATTTAGATATATAAATGGAGGATATTTTAATGGCATTAACATATAAATCTGCAGGAGTAAATAAACATGAAGGATATAATGAAGTAAATTTAATAAAAAAATTTATAAAAAATACTTATACAGAAGGTGTTCTTTCTGATTTAGGCGGCTTTTCAGGACTTTTTGAACTTGGAAAAGATTTTAAAAATCCTGTTTTGGTTTCCGGGACTGACGGAGTTGGAACGAAAGTAAAATTGGCTCAAATGATGGATGTTCATAATACAGTTGGAATAGATTGTGTTGCAATGTGTGTTAATGATATTTTATGTCAAGGTGCTAAACCTTTATTCTTCTTAGATTATATTGCTACCGGAAAACTTGTTGCAGAAAAAATGGCAAGTATTGTTGAAGGTGTTGCAGAAGGATGTATTCAATCAGGAAGTGCTTTAATTGGCGGAGAAACTGCTGAGATGCCAGGAATATATAAAGAAGAAGATTATGATATTGCAGGTTTCTGTGTAGGTGTTGTCGAAAAAGATAAAATAATTGATGGTAAGAAAAATGTAAAAAAAGGAAATGTTATTTTAGCATTACCATCTTCAGGGGTTCATAGTAACGGTTTTTCTTTAGTCAGAAAGATAATTTTTGATTATAAAAACTTTTCATTAAACGATATGATAGAAACAGGAAAAACTTTAGGGGAAGAACTTTTGACTCCAACTAAAATTTATGCGAAATCAATAGTTAATTTGTTAAAAAAATTTAAGGTAAATGGTCTTTGTCATATAACAGGTGGAGGAATTTATGAAAATGTACCAAGAGTTTTAGGTGATGATGTTGATGCTAAAATTATAGAAAAAAATATTCCTCAAAAAGAAATTTTTTCACTTCTTCAAAAATGGGGAGAAATTTCAAAAGAAGAAATGTATGGAACTTTTAATATGGGAATAGGAATGTTAATCTTTGTAGAAAGAGAAGATGTTGAAGGAATAAAAGACTTATTTAAAGAAATGAATGAGGAAATTTACGAAGTTGGAGAAGTTGTAGAAGGAAATTCTAAAGTAATTTTATGTTAGTAAATTTTGGAGGAATTATGGATAAGAGAATTTTTGTTAAGAAGAGGGATGGATATAATAAGGAAGCTTTAGATCTTAAATACAATTTAAATATTGAATATAATTTAGGAATAAAAGATTTAGAGCTTTATATTATATATGATATTTACAATATCAATGAAAAAACTTATGAATTAGCTAAAAATTCAGTTTTTTCAGAAGTAATGATTGATGAAGTAGTTGAAGACATAATACTACAAGACGGAAGATATTTTGCTTATGAAACATTACCTGCTCAATATGATCAAAGAGCTGATAGTGCAGTTCAATGTGTATCTCTTTTAGATAATAATTCAAAAATTACTGTAAGAAGCGGAAAACTTATAATTTTTGATAGAGTTTTAAATCAAGATGAAATGGATAAGGTGTTTGATACAACAAGAAAAAATCCTTATGGAAATTTCAAAGATTCTTGGAAAGAAACAGGTGCAACAGCAGAATATAGTGTAAGACGTTGGGTTACTTCAAACATTTCAGCTGAAATCAACTATACTTTATATGCAAACGCAAATGGTGGAGAAGTCGATGCATCAAAATTTACAGAATGGAAATCGAACTTGATAAAATACAATGAAGGCCAAGTTATAAATGCCAAGAAAAATGAATATGAAGCAAAAATAAATGAAGTTTATAATAATTATATGAATTCCGGTGATGGACTTTATGACGCATTCATGAATGCAGTAGGACAAAACAGAGGCGGGTATGCATATGCATATGGCTATAGTTCTGCAAATAAAATGAAAAGTGCATTAAATAAATATTTTAAACAATATAATACAATTACCGATAAACAATATAGAAAAAACTTGGGATTAAACAGTGGTGTTAAAACTGATATTGCTGCTTCTGTTTATGCAAGTAAAATGGTTAATAAAGTTGCTAAGAAAAGAAGTGCACAAGAATTTGCCGAAGCAATAAAATCTATGGATGCATCAAGCGTTACAACTCCGTTGGTAATATATTGATTTGCAGCGCCAAAGGTAAAATCTCCCAGAGTGAAG
>OGZI01001884.1_pt1 | contig 19056 bp, 21 predicted proteins | sample 1576711 | NCBI WGS metagenome assembly OGZI01 (sample SAMEA3541482, study PRJEB24748) | human gut metagenome | biome: human gut; feature: human-associated habitat; material: faeces | place: China | collected 2012
CACGCCACGGCAGATCTGGCTTCAGCGGTTGTGGGGCTTTCCCCAGCCACAGTATTATCATGCGCCCTTGCTCCTGGCCCCCGATGGCCGCCGTTTGTCCAAGCGGGATGGAGATCTGGATCTGGGAGCTTTGCGCATCCGGATCGGGCCGGAAGAGATGGTGGGAAAATTGGCTTTCTGGGCAGGGATTTTGCCCAAAGAAGAAGCGGTTACACCCCGGGAACTGGTTTCTTTATTCGATTGGGAAAAGGTGAAAAAACAGGATATTTTGCTGGATACCCCCATGCTGGATTTTTGACATAAAAAAGCCGCCTTTGTAGGCGGCTTTTTTATAGGGTTATTGCAAAGCCAGGATCAGCCGTTTCTGGTGGTGGGAGCAGCGCATGGCTAGGCACAGATGGCGGTTGAGTTTGCGGCACAGAGAAAGCAGGAGGCGACTTCGGAAGCTGTCCGGCGCAGGAAGGCCAGGCAGAAGCCACAGTTTTCCCCATAGCTGATAGAGCCGGATGAGCCCATGGTGCCACAGGGTCAGCAGTCGATAAGCGAACAGTTGGAGAGTGTGTTTCATTGCAGGAGTCCTCTTTCTTGTGGTTTTCGTAAGTGATACGATCCCGATGCTTCTATTATACATGGGATGTGTGGAGGAAGGTGTCGAATTTTCGGGAGAAAAAAAGATTTTCTATTTTTGTTGCCGAAGAGGGAGGAAGAGGGGAGAAAAAGAAAAAAGAAGCGCTGTTTTGAGAAAACATACGCTTCTTTTGTGCTTTTTTGGCTGCGGGGCGCGGCACAGCCGCTTGCGCCAGCCCGTTGGCAGCGTCCCCCGCAAAGGATATGGTATCACAGATCAAGGGGCGGAAACCGTCGCAGCAGGGCGTTTTTTTATTCCAGGTTGAGCTTGCGGGACAGAATGTGATTTGTGATGAAAAAGAATCCGGCCAGGAAAAAGATTTCCAAAGCGATGCTCAACAGCAGAACAACATGAATGGCCCAGTCATCGGATACGGGGAAAATCCACTGAGCAGCCAGGTTCCCCAGCACACCCAGAAGGATCTGGACCAGGAAATTCAGGGCCAGGAAAGCGCCGAAGGAGGTGAGCAGCCGCTTGTTGGCGCTCAGCTGTCCCAAGGCCATGCTGGCATAGAGCATCATGGTGAAAGCCAGTACACCTATAATACCGAACAGGAAAAACTCTCCCCAGGCTGTAAGGAGCTGACCAGTCAGATAGCCGTGGCGGATGAGGATACCGATGGCGTCAAAAAAGTCACCAATCATCCCTCTTTCATAGGTTAGAATCACAAAGGCCAGGAAGGCGACAATACCGCTGAAAATATACCACACCAGAGAGGTCAGGGATTTGCAGCAGATGTGCTGCCAAGGCTTTACCGGCAAGGTCATGGACAGATACCCTTCTTCGCCCAGCAGATTTTTGTAAAAACGCTGGAGAGAGACAACCAGAGTGAGGATGAACACCGCCATGAGCAAAAAGCCGAACAGGGAGGAGATCGCCACCCGGAAAATCCCCAAAAAGAAGGAATTGGAGAAATCCTTGTTAAAGACAAAGAGGCGGGTAAGGAAAGCGGTGATCAACAGTGCTCCATAGATGGGCAGAAAGGTGCGCCCTGTGGACTTGAATTCATATTTCAGTAATTTTCTTAGCATTTGTATACCTCCCGGAACAAAGCATCCACCGATTTTCCATTTTTCCCCCGGATTTCGTCCACCGAGGACACCAGAGCCACCCGGCCTTCGGCCAGGAAGATCACATCGTCCAACACTTTTTCAATGTCGGCGATCAGATGGGTGGAAAGAACGATGCTGGCTCGTTCGTCGTAATTTGTGATGATGGTATTGAGGATATAGTCCCGGGCCGCCGGGTCCACGCCGCCGATGGGCTCATCCAGCAGATAAAGCTGGGCTCTGCGGCTCATCACCAGAATCAGCTGCACCTTTTCTTTGGTGCCCTTGGACAAAGACTTCAGCCGCTGGCTTTCGTCGATGTCCAGGCGGCGGAGCATATCCCGGGCGCGGTTGGCGTCAAAATTCTGATAGAAATCGGAAAAATAGCCAATGATGTCCGATACCCGCATCCAGTCATTGAGATAGTTTTTGTCCGGCAGATAGGACACCGACAGATGGCTTTCCACTCCCGGCTTCTTGCCGCACACCAGTATTTCGCCGGCGGTGGGGGTCAAAAGACCGTTGGCCAGCTTGATCAAAGTGCTCTTCCCGCTGCCGTTGGGTCCCAGAAGCCCCACGATCCGGCCGGGGGAGATGGTCAGGTCCACATTGGACAGCGCCGGTTTTCTGCCATAGGATTTGGTCAGATTACGGCATTCCAGTAAAGCGTTCATCAGTTTCTTCCCTCCACATGAAGTTGTAATTGTTCCAAAGCCTGCTGGGGAGTGAATCCCAAACCGGTCATGCTTTGGATGAAGTTTTCCAAGATGCCTTGGCACAGCTGCCGCCGAAGCTGCTGGATGGCCTCCCCATCCTCTGTGACAAAGCGGCCCGCTGTGCGCTGGGTGAAAAGCAGCCCATCGGTCTCCAGCTCGGCCAGGGCTTTCTGCATGGTATTGGGATTGACCGCCGCCTGGGCCGCCAGTTCCCGCACCGAAGGCAGTTTGCTGCCTGGGGGATAGGCGCCGGAGAGGATCAGCCGCTGGATCTGCTCCACCAGCTGGGCATAGATGGGGCGGTCGCTGTCAAATTGCCAGGCCATAGGCTCACGCTCCTTTTGTATCACTGTATTAAGAACATAGTACAATAATACAGCTATCCATTTGCTTTGTCAAGGGGGAATTTCAAAAAAAAAAAGCCGCCTGACGGCGGCTGAAAAATGGGTTTCTGGCAGAAAATCAGAGAAAATCCTTCCAGGCCAGGGAATTTCCTGGCTTCACGATCAAAAACTGTTCATCCCACTGGCCGGATACCAGCTTCTCCAATATACGGATGCTGCCCGGGACATGGCGTACGGCACATTGGGTCAGATCGGCATCCCGCTGCACCTGGCGCAGATGGGCCGGAGCATAACTGTCGTAGGTCCCGGTATCGATGATATCAATATGGGTGAAAGGATCAAACCATTGCTGGAAAAGGGCGCGGCCCTGGGCTTTTCCGCGGCTCTGGCAAAGGCGCTGTTCCATACTTTCCAAGGAAATCTCTCCGACATCCGGTTCACGGAAATAAAAATGGCCGGTTTGCTTCAGAATGGAGGCCTTTCGGTCATCGGTGTGAAGCAGCAGGGTGATGCAGTCGTCTACGCAGGGAATCACAATGCGCTGCCGGGCGGCCAGATTTTCCCAGGAGCCGCCACAAAAGCCCATGGCTACCAAAACGGTATCCACTGCGGGGTCCAGTTCGCTCAGTGTTTTTTGGATTTGATGGCGCATTTCTTTGGGATCTGCATGGTATTTTCGATTGAGCCAAATCACCGGATGATTGGTGTGCATTTTTTCCTGGGCGGCCATTACATCTTTGATTAAAGAAGAACAGGCCAGCAAAACAGCATTCAAGAAAAGCCCTCCTTTGCGAAAGAAAAGACCGCCGGAGAAAATCCGGCGGTCTCCAGGGGAAGTGTAGCACTGGAAGAAGGGTATGTCAAGGAAGAGAGGAGATCAAAAAGCGATGGTGGTATCCGGGGTGTGGGGGTTGGAAAGCACATCCATGGGCAGACGGTCCAGCCAATCTTCTCCCCATTTTTCCCGGGCTTCCAGCACCAGTTCGGTTCCCACAGCGGTGAGTTCACGACGGGTTTTATCTTCGCTGGCGGCCAGAGGAGCGGCGACGGAATAATAGCCGCCACAGGAACGGGGCGAGCGGCCATAGCGCTGGGCAAAAACCGAAATGTCCGCCGCTGTCACGCTGCCGCCCTGGCGGTAGACTTCCTCCAGAATGGCGGCCCGGCGCACTTCTCCCACCGTAGCAGTGACCGACTGGCTTTGCTCTTCCCGCTCCAAGGCCTGGATCAATCCGTTTACCTGGCCCTGGATCTCTTTCAACTGATGCAGAATTTCTTGATTTGTCATGTGATATTCTCCTTTCGGATTTCGTAATTGTTTTCGTTCTTCGAATGACACTATGAATTATAGCATGAGAAAATGTAGATGTCAATGGTAGAACGAAAAAACAACGAAAAAAACAACGATGGGCATGGGCCGGGGAAACTTGACGAAAAACTCACAATGTTTTTATAATAGAATTGGATGAAAAAACGAAAGGAGAGGTGCTTTGTGACAAGGAAAGAGCAAAGCAAAGAGCGTCTCGGGAAGGAGGGGCGCCATGAGTGAGGGAAAATGGGATCTCAGGGGATATCTGGGGGACAAGGAGTTTTATAAAAATGTGGTGCGCATTGCCGTGCCGGTCTCCTTGCAGCAGTTGATTACCGTGGGGATCAATCTGATGGACACCATCATGCTCAGCAGCATGGGGGATGCCCAGCTTTCGGCCTCGGCCCTGGCCGGGCAGTTTATCAACCTGTTTCAGATCTTTTGCATGGGCATCGGTATGGGAGCTTCGGTGCTCACCTCCCGCTTCTGGGGGATGCAGGACAAGGCAGGGCTGCGCAAAGCCATCACCATCATGCTTCGCATCTGTCTGGCCTTTGCCGCGGTGTTTACCCTGGCCACTTTGATCAGCCCCCAGATGGTCATGCGGATCTATACTTCCGAAAAGGTAACGGTGGATTACGGTGTGCTCTATCTCCGCTGGTTGCTGCCCACTTATTTCTGTATGGGCCTGTCTTTGACTTGTACTATCGTTCTGCGCAGTGTCAGCCAAGTAAAGCTGCCGCTGTTCTGCTCCATTCTGGCTTTCTTTATCAACATTTTCTTTAACTGGGTGTTTATTTTTGGTCATCTGGGGGCACCCCGGATGGAGATTGCCGGCGCCGCACTGGGAACGCTGATTTCCCGGGTTTTTGAGCTGGTGTTTATTTGCGGTTATTTCTTTTTCCGGGATCAGAAGATCGGCTATCGTATCGGGCATTTGTTTATGAAGTGCCGGGATCTTCTGAGCGAATATTTGCGTATCAGCATCCCTGTTCTGGTCAGCGACGGCTTGCTGGCCTTGGGAAATAACGCTGTGGCCATGATCACCGGACGGCTGGGCACTGCTTTTGTGGCGGCCAATTCGGTGACCACTGTGGTGCAGCAGCTCAGCTCAGTGCTGACCCAGGGCATTTCCAATGCCAGCGGCATCATTACCGGTCATACCATGGGCCGGGGAGAATATGACAAGGCGCAGCGGCAGGGCTATACCTTCCTGGGATTGGGATTTCTGGTAGGATGCCTGGCAGCTCTGGCGATTTTGCTGCTGCGGGGCCCCATCATCAACTATTATCAGGTGACGCCCCAGGCCAAGGAGATCGCCTGGAGCCTGATGGACGCCATCAGCTTTATCATTATTTTCCAGGCCATGAACTCCATTCTCACCAAAGGCGTGCTGCGGGCCGGGGGAGATACCAAATTTTTGATGGTGGGCGACATCCTCTTCCTGTGGGTGGCTTCTATCCCCTTGGGGTATCTGGCGGGGATGGTATTCCATTGGTCGCCTTTCTGGATCTATACCATGCTGAAAATCGATCAGATCATCAAATGCGTCTGGTGCGTCTTCCGGCTGCGGAGCCGAAAATGGATCAAAGTGATCCATGGCACCAAAGGTTGAGAGATTATTTTTTTGCAAAAAGCCCTCTTGCGGCAACAGCTGCAAGAGGGCTTTCCTTGTAGGGTGAAAGATGTTATTCGGTACGCAAAGCGGCCACGGGATCTTTTTTTGCCGCATTTTTGGCGGGGAGCAGGCCGCCCAACATGGTGATCAGAATGCTGAGCAGAACCAAGAAACCGCCGTAAGTCACGGGCAAGGCCACGGTGGGAGAGGATGCATCCAGCAAACTCTGCAGGATGGCGTTGATGGGGATGGTGAGCAAAGTGGAGACCAGCACCCCCAGTGCTCCGGCCAGGCAGCCGATGATGAAGGTTTCGGCATTGAATACCTGGGAGATATTCCTTTTGGAAGCACCCATGGCCCGGAGAATACCGATCTCCTGGGTGCGCTCCATGACGGAAATGTGGGTGATGATGCCGATCATAATGCAGGACACCACCAGGGATACTGCCACAAAAGCAATGAGCACATAGGAAATAATATCCACAATGGAGGTAAGGGATTGGGTCATCAATTCCACATAATCGGTGTAGGTGATCTGGTTTTCCTCGCTGGCTTCTTTGTTGTAGTCGGCGATGCATTGGGACACCGATTCTTTGTCCTCAAAACTGTCGGTGTAGATGCTGATGGAAGAGGGGGCATCGTAGCTGACCTTTCCGAAGTTCTCCATATTCTCTTCATAAGAGGCCCCGGCGATGGTTTCATCGTAGATGGACAGCAGAATATCCGGGTCTGGAGAATCGGCCAGCCACAGATCCAGAGCCTGGGCCAAAGCCGCTTCATCGGCGCTTCCCATGGAGGAGACCATGGAGCCATTCCCCTGGGAAAGCTGGCTGGGGTCTCCGGAAAACTTCACCCCGGTTCGCTCCTGAGCCAGGTAGTACTGAATCATCTGGAACATGGCGGCCTTGTCCGACACTCCCATGGACGAAAGATAGGTTTTGGCGTCCTCTATCTTTTCTTCCTGGCTGGGGGCTTCAAACTCCATGCCGTTGAGCACATTGATCTCAGGCGTCTCTTCTTGAGCCGTCACTACGGCACTGGCATTGGTGTGCTCGATCACATAATCGGTCAGTTGGGAGGTATAGGCCACCGGGGTGGAAATGGTGGCATTGGCCGCATCTGTTTTGGGGCGGATTACACCGGAAATGGTGAGAGTGATTCCGTTTTTCACCAACTGTTCCTGCTGAGGTGTGCTGTCCGCTGTGTAGGCAAAGGTGCCATCTTCTTTTTCGGAATAACGATTGGATGCAGGAACCAAAGAGAAGGTGTGTCCGCAGATGGTCTCATAGTCCCAGGAGAGCGGAGTGACTTCAGCGCCATCGGCGATCTGTTCCTGGATCTCCAGATATTGCTGGGCCGAGATCAGCCCCAGCTGGTACAGGGAAGCGGTGGAAAGGAAGTTATTTTCGTCCAGAACCAGGACCACCTGGTTGTATTCTTCCGGCCAGGCGCCATAGAGAAGATCATAGCTGTCGGTGACTACCTGACTGATGGCTTGATCATCGGTGCCGGCCATCAGCTGGGAAAAGTTCTTGGCTTGAGAGGAGGAGCTGCTTCCCATCATCATACTGGGATGGCTCGTTTTCTGCACTTCCCACATAAAATTCCATCATGTCCTCCAGGCGTAGGCAAGCCAATCGCCGCAGAGGTTCGTTCCGGTGGCCGCAGCCACAGTCGATGTTCAAAACACCCTTTCCGTGCCAGATGGAGAAGGGAACATCCACAGAGCCGGAAAGGAAAACCGTAGGGGTATGGCCCACGATGCAAAGGGTGTCTGGATAGGGGCTTATCGTGTTTTCATCCACCCGGCCCCAGATGCGGGTTTCCCGATCCGGGGCAGCCATGGACCAGGTGGAATTTCTGTTCATTCACCGTGATGTCCAGATGATCCGGCAACCCGGCGAGAAAACGCAGGATCTGATGCCGATCTCTGGAAGTGCGGCGGTAGAGCAAAGTGCGATAGGTGCTCATCCCGCCATTCTGACGCCACAGTTCCCGGGCCCCTATTTCCTGATGCAGGCCCAGGGTGCTCAGACACATCTGCTCATGGTTGCCCAGCAACATGGTGATATTGTCAGATGCCATGATCTGCTCCAGAAGCTCCGCACCATGGGAGCCTCGGTCGATCACATCCCCCAAAATATATAAGTGATCCTGGGAAGAAAAATGGATCTGTTTCAGCATTTTGTCAAAAAGGTCTTTTTCTCCATGGAGATCGGACATACAGTAGGTCATACGGATTACCTCTTTCGGGTAGGGAGCGAGTGGAAATAGAAAAATCCCTGCCATGATGTCTGGCAAGGATTTTTAGTTTATGCAACGGCGGAGAAGGGAGCTTGTGTATTTGGATTCTCCGGTTTCCTGGTGGGCTGCTCTTCGACGGCCCGGGAGCTGGTACGAGTGGTGCCGCCGGAAATATAGACTTTTCCGCACTCCGGGCAGATGGCCGTGTGATAGGTGACTGACTGGGAAACGATTTCCCGGTTTTTCCGTTGAGCCTTGGCCTGCTCCCGCACCACATGTTCCTGCTCGTGGCCCCGTACGGCAGAGGCCGCTTGTTCCGGGGCTATGTTGGTGGGAGTCTTGAAGGACACTCCCGGATCGTTGGAGCCATCTTGGTATTTCCGCTCTTTGCAGGTCTGGCATTGGCCCTCTTCCATCACTTCTTGCGCTGATTTGGCCTGTTCCACCTGCTGATCCACCTCTTCCGGGGTGAGATACTGGATACGGCCCCGCACGGCCATTTCCACAGGATCAGCCCCTTTTCGGCGGGCCATGTCCAACAGGGAAACGGAGCTGGGCTGCTCACGGCTGACAGAAGGCGCAGATGTCACAGGAGTGACTGGCTGATCCATGGCCTGGGGTTGGGTACGGGACACCATGGCGATTTGCCCTTTTTGGGCAGGAGCGGCGACAGAACCCCACTGAGAGGGGGACATTCCCCAGTTTCCTGTATATAAACCGATCATGGCAGCACTTCCTTTCCGGCAAGGACTTTTTGTCTGGTTCTATTATACTATGAAACGGACTCTGTGCAAGAAAAAAGTTGCAGAGCGTAGGCGAAGATGGTGTTTACATAAAGGAAAACCCCGAAGCCACATGGCTTCGGGGTTTTGAACACTGCTTGAAACAAATCAGCGCTTGGAGAACTGGGGAGCGCGACGAGCAGCCTTCAGGCCGTACTTCTTGCGTTCCTTCATTCTGGGGTCGCGGGTGAGGAAGCCAGCCTTCTTCAGCAGAGGACGGTACTCCTCGTTGGCCTGCAGCAGAGCGCGGGCCACGCCAAAGCGGATAGCGCCGGCCTGGCCGGTGAAGCCGCCGCCCTGAACCTTCACATCCAGGTCGAACTGGCCGGTGACACCCACCAGCTCCAGGGGCTGCTTGACGATGGTCTTCAGAGTGTCCAGACCAAAGTAGTTGTCAAACTCCCGGTTGTTGATGGTGATCTGGCCGCTGCCGCCGGGAATCAGACGGACGCGGGCGACAGAGCTCTTTCTTCTGCCGGTGCCATAGAAATAAGCTTTTTTCGGTGTATACATCTTCGCAATCCTCCTGATTATTCAGCGTCCAGGGCCACGGGCTTCTGGGCCTGGTGTTTGTGCTCGGGGCCGGCATAGACCTTCAGACGGTCCAGAGACCAGCGGCCCACGGAGTTCTTGGGCATCATGCCCTTGACAGCAAGGCGCATGGCCAGCTCGGGCTTTGTGGCCATCAGGGTCTTGTACTGGGTCTCCTTCAGGCCGCCCACATAACCGGAGTGGGTGCGATAGTATTTCTGAGTCAGCTTTTTGCCGGTGAGAACGGCGTCTTTGGCGTTGATGATGATGACGAAATCACCGTTGTCGGCATGGGGGGTAAAATCCACCTTGTGCTTGCCCCGCAGGATAGCGGCGGCCTTGGCGGCGGTTCTGCCCATGGATTTGCCGGCAGCATCGATGATGTACCATTTGCGCTCAATAGTCTGAGCATTTGCCATGAATGTGGACATCTTGAATCCTCCGTTTATCGTGATAAATGTTTGATTTTTTGACCTTACTAGTTATATCATAGGGGGAAACCGGTGTCAACAGTTATTTTTCAAAATTGTGATTTGCAAGAGGGTATCCTTTTATTTTTGCCGTTTTACGCCGGATATCTTCGATTTACTCACATTCCATTTCAAAATTTTTTGCCTTTTTCCATTGCCAAACAGCCCCTTTTCCTTTAAAATGAAGAGCGGTGATCAGAAATGAAAGAACTTTTGGCGCTGACTAGGCGCTGCATGCAGGATTATAATATGGTGCCTCCCGGCAGCCGGGTGGCGGTAGGGGTCTCGGGAGGCAAGGACTCCCTGGCCCTGCTGTATCTGCTCTCTCAGCTGCGCCGGTTTTATCCCGGCGGTTTTGAGCTGACGGCCATCACACTGGATATGGGATTTGAAGGAATGGATTTTTCTCCCATTGCTGATTTCTGCCGGGCCATTGAGGTACCTTATGTGATCCGCCAGACCCAGATGAAGCAGGTGATCTTCGACATCCGCAAGGAAAGCAACCCTTGTGCCCTCTGTGCCAAGATGCGCCGGGGCGCCCTCAACGATGCTGCTTTGGCCGAAGGGTGCCGGGTGGTGGCCCTGGGCCATCATTTTGACGATGTGGTGGAGACCGTTTTGCTCTCCTTATTTTATGAAGGGCGTTTTCACAGCTTTTCTCCGGTGACTTACCTCAGCCGGAAAGATATCCATTGTATTCGTCCCATGCTTTATATCCCGGAGCGGGAGATCCGCAATTTTGTCCGCCGGGAGCATCTGCCGGTGGTGGAGAGCACTTGTCCGGCCGACAAAAACACCAAGCGGGAAGAAGTGAAGCAGCTGCTGAATACACTGGAAAAGCAAAACCCCGGCCTGCGGGGGCGGATTTTCGGCGCTGTGCAGCGTCAGCCTTTGGAGGGGTGGGAAAAAACACCTCTGTTCCCGGACAAATAAAAAAGGACGGCTGTGCCGTCCTTTTTTATTTTTAGGATGCTGCCCAGGCCGAGCGCCGCACTTCGTGGAGTTTGGCCTGGTGGAGCAGATAGGAGTAACGGGCCTGCAAGGCGTTGATCTCATAGACCGAGGCAGCCACCAGGTCCTGGTCGCTGGCCTGCTGGAAGAGGCAGCGGGCGGCGGCCAGCTGCCGCCTGGTTTCGGTCAGGTCTTCCAGCAGCTGAGCCTGACGAAGCTCCAGAGGAGAGGGAACCTTCTTTTTGCCAAAGGGGAAAGAAAATACACGCATGGTAAATACCTCCGAAAGCAGGATGGGAATATTTTTTTCCCTTTTCCGGCAAATATACACAGAGGGAACGGAGGGCCATTTGACAGAGCGGCTTTTTTTGATTATGATATGAATTAAGCCGCGTCCTGCGGGGCTTTGTTCTTTTGCGCCTTGGGAAAAGCATTTTTGGCAGGATGGCCCGATATGGTATCAATGTATGCCCTGGCTTTTCAAGGGATGCCTTGGAGAGAGGGGCTTTTTTCGGAGGGTATATGACAAGAAAGAAGAAGCAGGAATATGGCAACGAGAGCATTTCGGCTCTGAAAGGAGCCGATCGGGTACGCAAGCGGCCCGGGGTCATTTTCGGCTCCGATGGGATCGAGGGCTGCGAGCACGCCTTTTTTGAGATCCTCTCCAATTCCATTGACGAAGCCCGGGAAGGGTTTGGCCATGTGATCAATGTGACCCATTTTCTGGACGGGTCCATCGAGGTGCAGGACTTCGGCCGGGGCGTGCCGGTGGATTACAACGAGCGGGAAGGCCGTTATAACTGGGAGCTGATCTACTGCGAGCTCTATGCCGGCGGAAAATACGGCAACGCCGAAGGGGAGAATTATGAATATTCCCTGGGCCTCAACGGTTTGGGCGCCTGCGCCACCCAGTATTCTTCGGAATATATGGATGTGATCTCCCGCCGGGATGGCTGGCAGTATACCCTCCATTTCCGCCGGGGAGAGAATGTGACCGAAGGGCCGGACAAACTGCTGAAAGAGCCCTGTTCCCCCAAACAGACGGGTACCACCCACCGTTTCAAACTGGACCTGGATGTGTTCACCGATACCCGCATCCCCAAAGAGTATTTTCAGCAGGTGCTGAAAAAGCAGGCCGTGGTCAATCAGGGACTGCGTTTCCATTTCCGCCAGGAAGTGGAGAAGGGCAAGTTTGAGGAAGAGGATTTTTACTACGAAAACGGCATTGTGGACTATGTAAAGGAGTTGGCCGGGGACAATGCCCTGACTTCGGTGCAGTTCAATCAAACCGAGCGCCGGGGAAGAGACCGGTCGGACAAGCCGGAATACAAGGTAAAGGTCCAGGCCGCCTTTTGTTTTTCCAATGTGGGAGCTCTGTTGGAGTATTACCACAACTCCTCCTGGCTGGAGCATGGCGGCGCGCCGGACAAGGCGGTCCGCTCGGCTTTTGTCTCTGCCTTGGATGCCTATCTGAAGCAGACGGGAAAATACCAGAAGAATGAAAGTAAGGTCTCTTTTGCCGACATTTCCGACAGCCTGATTCTGGTGACCAATGGCTTTTCCACCTACACCTCCTATGAAAACCAGACCAAAAAGGCCATTACCAACAAATTCATCCAGGAGATGATGACCGAGTTCCTTCGGTCCACTCTGGAGATCTATTTCATCGAAAACCGCCAGGAAGCCGACAAGATCGCCGATCAGGTGCTGGTGAACAAGCGCAGCCGGGAGCAGGCGGAAAAGACCCGGCTGAACATCAAAAAGAAGCTGGCCGGCACCATGGATGTGACCAACCGGGTACAGAAGTTCGTGGATTGCCGCAGCAAGGACCTGGACAAGCGGGAGGTCTATATCGTGGAGGGCGACTCCGCCCTGGGTTCCTGCAAGCAGGGGCGTGACCCGGAATTTCAGGCCATCATGCCCATTCGTGGCAAGATCCTCAACTGCCTCAAGGCCGATTACAATAAGATTCTCAAAAGCGACATCATCACCGATCTGATTAAAGTACTGGGCTGCGGGGTGGAGATCCAGACCCGCAACAAGGAGTTTTCGTCTTTTGACCTGAATATGCTCCGGTGGAATAAGGTGGTCATCTGCACCGATGGCGATGTGGACGGATTCCAGATCCGTACTCTGGTGCTCACCATGCTCTATCGTCTCACTCCTCAGCTCATTGAGAAGGGATATGTCTATATCGCTGAGACCCCTTTGTATGAGATCAACACCAAAGGGGGCAAGGGGAGCAAAAAGGCCCCCAAGACCTATTTTGCCTATACCGATAAGGAGCGGGATGACATCGTCAAAAAGCTGGAGGGGAAATGCTCCATCCAGCGCTCCAAGGGATTGGGTGAAAACGAGCCGGAAATGATGTGGCAGACCACCATGAACCCGGAGACCCGGAGACTCATCCGGGTGATGCCTGAGGACGCCGAAAAAACCAGCCAAGTATTCGATCTGCTGTTGGGAGACAACCTCCAGGGCCGAAAGGACTATATCGCCCAGCACGGCAGCGAATATCTGGATCTCACCGATGTGAGTTAAAGGAGGAAAAGAGTTTTGCCCAAAGACCGTTTTATTCCCCAGCCCATCACAAAAACTCTGGAAGAAAACTATATGCCCTATGCCATGAGTGTCATTCTTTCCCGGGCCATCCCGGAGATCGACGGTTTCAAGCCCTCCCACCGCAAACTGCTGTACACCATGTATAAGATGGGGCTTTTGCAGGGGGCCCGTACCAAGTCGGCCAATGTGGTGGGACAAACCATGCGGCTCAATCCCCATGGGGATGCTGCCATTTATGAGACCATGGTGCGCCTGGCCCGGGGCAACGAATCCCTGCTCACTCCCTTTGTGGACAGCAAAGGAAACTTCGGCAAGGTCTATTCCCGAGATATGGCTTATGCCGCTTCCCGGTATACCGAGGTGAAGCTGGACCCCTTCTGCGGGGAGATCTTTGCCGATATCGACTGTGATGCCGTGGATTTTGCGGACAACTACGATGGCACCGTGAAAGAACCCACCTTGCTGCCCACCCGTTTTCCCAACATTCTGGTCAGCGCCAATCTGGGCATTGCCGTGGGCATGGCCTCTTCCATCTGCGGCTTCAATCTGAATGAAGTCTGTGATACCACTATCGCCTATCTGAAAAATCCCGGCTGCCGGCTGATGGACACTTTGAAAGGGCCCGATTTTCCCACCGGAGGCGAGCTGATTCTGGATGAGGGACAGATGGAGGAGATTTACCGCACGGGCCGAGGTTCTTTCCGGGTGCGGGCCAAGTGGAACTATCTGAAAAAGGAAAACATCATCGAGATCACAGAGATCCCCTACACTACCACCATTGAAGCCATTATGGACAAGGTCACCGACCTGATCCGTCAGGGGAAGGTGCGGGAGATCTCCGATATGCGGGACGAAAGCGGCCTGGAAGGTCTCAAGATCGCCATTGATCTGAAGCGGGGTGTTGATCCGCAAAAGCTAATGGCCAAGCTGATGAAGATGACCCCCCTCATGGACACCTTTGGCTGCAATTTCAATGTGCTCATCGGCGGCACGCCCCGGGTGCTGGGCGTAGGCCAGCTGCTTGAAGAGTGGAGCGCCTGGCGGATGGAGTGCATCCGCCGCAGGGTTTACTTTGACCTGGGCAAAAAGAAGGAAAAGCTCCATCTGCTGCTGGGATTGCGGAAGATTCTGCTGGATATCGACCGGGCCATTGCCATCATCCGGGATACCGAAGAGGACAGCGAAGTGGTGCCCAATCTGATGATCGGTTTCGGCATCGACGAGCTCCAGGCAGAATATGTGGCCGAGATCAAGCTGCGGAACATCAACAAAGAGCATATTCTGAAGCGTACCCGGGAGACCGACGAGCTGGCCCAGGAGATCCAGGAGCTGGAGAGCATCCTGGCCGACTCCCGGAAGATCAAGAATATCATCATCGGCGAGCTGCGGGAGATCAACAAAAAGTACAAAACACCCCGGCGCACTGCCATCATCTATGAAGATCAGGTGGAGCAGTACGACGAGGAAGATCAGATCGAAGATTACCCGGTGCATATTTTCCTCACCCGGGAGGGGTATTTCAAAAAGATCACGCCCCAGTCTCTGCGAATGAGCGGAGAGCAGAAGGTGAAGGAAGGAGACACCGTTGCTATGACGACGGAGTGCACCAACAAGAGTGAGATCATTTTCCTCACCGATAAGGTGCAGGCCTATAAATGTCGGCTCCACGAGTTTGACGATGGCAAGGCCAGTCTGCTGGGGGATTATCTGCCTCAAAAGCTCCAGATGAGCGATGGAGAGCGGGTGATCTTCTGCTTCCTTCCTGGAGATTACAGCGGTCACTTGCTGTATGTGTATGAAAACGGCAAGGTGGCCAAGATCCCGGTGAAGAGCTTTGATACCAAATCCAACCGGAGAAGGCTGACCGGGGCCTATTGCGATAAATCCCCTCTGGTTTCGGTACTGCATTTGCCGGAAGAAGGGGAAGCGGTGCTCTATTCCACTGACAGTCGGGCACTGGTGGTGTCCACGGCCGCCGTGGCAGCCAAAGCCACCCGTTCTTCTCAGGGGGTGGTGGTGATGAGCCTGAAAAAGAACAAAAAGGTGAAAAAAGCCGTTTTGTTGGCGGAATCGGGCATTGTCAATGTGGCCCGTTACCGCACACGAACCCTTCCTGCGGCAGGCGCTTTGCTGAAAGAGGAGGATTCTCCCGACAAGCAGCTGGCGCTGGAAATGTAAGTGAAGTCAAAAACAGGAGCTTTTGGGCTCCTGTTTTTTGATTGCGAAAAAGGGGGGTTAATGCAAGGTGAAAACACTCACATGCTGCTCCAGAGCGGAAGACTGGGCGTGCAGCTGCTGGCTGGCCGCTGCGCTTTCCTCAGCAGAGGCGGAGTTGGTTTGGATGGCGGCGTTGATCTGTTCCAAAGCGGCATGAAGCTGCTCCAGGGCGGAAAATTGATTGGTGAGGGTGTCCAGCACCTTGGCGGTGGCCTGAACCGATTGGCTGGAAGCGGCGGAGGTGTTCCGAAGCAGATCGGCGGCGTCAGCGGCCAGTTGTTTGCCGGTATCGGGATGTGTTCAATCCGGAATATATCAATATGCCCCTCTATCATGCCCCTCTATCGAGCGAAGGGATATCTTTCCGGCGACCAGTGAGATGGGTTCCTGGAACTGTATAAGGTAGCGCCGGACAACGGCAGACAGTATCTGCTGGATTCCATCAACTGGATGATCGATTTCTACGAGAAATATGTGACTGAAGGCATGAGCGATTATGAGATCGTGAAAACCCTGTATCATGCAGGGATGGACAATACAAAATACAATTATTCACTGATCAACCGTTACCAAAGCCAGGGGATCGATGTCAACAATCCCAGCACAGAAGAACGGGAGATCCTGGAAGCAGATCCGGAATGCTGGCTGTGCCATAGCTGGATGGGGTTTGCTAACGGCGTGGATGTGGTGTGTGACGGTTACAGCGAGGCTTTTCAGCTTCTGATGAATATGGCCGGGATTCCCTGTGTCCATGTGTGTGCTTACCCGGAAGACTATGACGAAGGACACCAGTGGAACAAGGTGCAGCTGAATGGAGTCTGGTACAATGTGGATCTCACATGGGCGGACACCAATGGGAACCGGAATGCCTTCATCCTGCGAAGCGATGCGGCCTTCCAGCGTGATGGACATGAAAAGTATACGGTCTATTCGTACAGCTGGTACAGAGAGGATGAGATGGAATCATTTGTGAAAAACATCGTTTCTTCCCCCAAGGATTACCGCTGAAATCCACGGAATATTGAAAGTACATGAAAAAAAGGAAGCTATTTCGGCTCCCTTTTTTTCATGGGCAGATCCAGCAAATCAGAGGTTGCGGTCTGTTTTTTCTGTTTTTGGTTCTTTGTGGGTTTGTACAATGGTGTTTTGGTCGATGTCCTGCTGGAATTCCTCATGGACCTCATCGCGGATGGTTTGGTGCAGACCGGCGGAGCGGGCTTTCATTTCGCCGGAAATGGCGCTGGTGGTGGAAACCGAAGTGGAGAGAAGTTTGACTTTGCTCAGGCCGCTGTCCAGCAGGGCAAAGGGTTGGAACAAGGTGAAGAGCAAGGCGTGAAGCAGCCCCAGCTTGGGGATGCGCACCGCCAGCAGCACCAGGAGCAAGCCGCCCAGCCACCAGTAAAGAGAAGGTTTGGCCAGGCCTAGGATCACCAGCAGCAGAATGGCTACACTGGCCAGCAGGTTACCGATGCTGTCGGTGTCGCAGCCCTTTTCCTTGGCCACCCGCAGACGGATGGGCAGATAGATCATATTGCAGATCAGGCAGAAGAGGAGGATACCACCGGCCCAAAGGAGCATATCCCAATGCCACTTCACATCCTCCGGGTCATGGGGAGTGAGGCGGGCGGAGGGTTTCTTTTCTTTTCCGAAGGAAAAATCAAAATAGCGGCTGATCGCCTGGCTTGCGCCTTCGTCCCAGCGGGCCTCCGAAAAGGCCGGGAAAATGACGGACAAAGAAATGACAAGGTAGAGCAGGGCCAGGAGGCAGAGGAAAACAAACAGCCCCCATTTCTTCCGGGGAGAGGAAAAGTCATGATCGTAAAAATAGAATCCAAAGCTCACCAGGCAGTAAATGGTGCAGAAGAGGGACAGAACCACCATCAGCGCCAGGAAAGGGCCGTGGGCCGGACGGATCAGGCTGGAAGAACGGGTGAATTCCCACAGAACCAGAGAGACGATCCCCAAAAGCAGCAGGGAAATGATGTTTGTGGGGACAAAGGAACGGTTGCTCATTTTCTTGTCGATGAACATAAGACCCCTCCTTTCCAAAGGGCATCCAGATGGTAAAGGTATTCTGCTTGATTTATTGTACTACATTGATAAAAAATAAGCAAGTCCTGCAGTTCTAAATGGGCAAAATGAATAATGAAGTGGAAAGGAAAATGTTTATATTGCTGGTGGCCAATGAGAAAATAAAAAAACAGACGAACCAAAAGGCTCGTCTGTTTTTCTGGCGGAGAAGGAGGGATTCGAACCCTCGAACCGCTTTTGACGGTTACACGATTTCCAATCGTGCGCGCTCGACCAGCTACGCGACTTCTCCAAGTCAACTGGCAGATTCTCTGAACGGTGTCAGCTTTATCAGTATAACAGACGAGGAGCAGATATGCAAGTGTTTTTTTCAAAAATTTCCGGCGGTGTTTTCCGCCGGAAAAGGGGAGATCAGAGGATGGGGCCGTCGTAATAAAATCCAGCGGCCTTTCCACGGAACAGATGGCCGGGTACATCCCGATCGGGAGCAGTGCCGGTGAGTTTGCCGCTTTGCAGATCCCGGGCATCCTGCAATAGTGTGGGCAGGGTGGAACCGGGCAGGGGGAGAGGTCCGTGGGAGGGGAAAATGGTCTGGATGTCTGTGCAGCGCGCTATCAGCTTTTCCAGGCTGGTAATCAGGGCGGGAAGATTGCGGCCCGGGCCAAAGAGATAGATGTTGCCTGCCTGGACACTGTCGCCGCTGATGAGGGTTTTGTGTGCTTCGTCCCACAGCACGATGCTGCCGGGGGTGTGACCGGGAATGAGGATCACTTCAAACCGCCGCGGCCCCAGCTTCAGCACCTGGCCTTCCCACAAAGGCCGCAGCGGCAGATCTTTGCCTTGGGGGGAACGGGCGCACCGGTCGAAATCGGCGGGATGCATCCAGGCCGGAGAGAACTGGCCATTGCAGCCGATGTGATCCCGGTCGGCATGGGTATTGACCACAAAGACGGGAAGGGAAGTGAGGGTCTGGACAAAGGCTTTCAGATCGCCGGTGCCAAAACCGGTGTCCACCAGCATGGCCTCCCTTTCTCCCTCCACCAAAAAGCAACGGACGCCGTTTTCTTCAATGCTCCAAAACTTGGGCTCCAAAAGTTGGGCTTGATATACCGTGTGTTCCATCAGCGCGCCTTCTTTCTTTTTTTATCAGTTTATCATAAAAAGACAGTTTTTGTCGAGACGGTTCATCCTCCGGTGATAAGGTCAAAATAAACACAGAAAGAGAGAAAAGCAAAATATACAAAAAAGAGCTCGTTCTTTGGTGCAAAAAAGCAAATTGCCCTGTCTTGCGCATCGGTCTGGGATTGTTTATAATAAAGACAGTTTCCAGTGCATCTGCTTGCAGGAAGACAAAAGAAGCATGTTGCACAAAAGTGAAATACAAAATTTATGCAAAAAGGTGGGATAACCTATGGGCACCGACCGCAATCCCTATGAGAATTTTACCCACAATGTGGACGAGGCCGCCCAGCAGATGGGTCTGGACCGGGTGGCATATGAATTTGTGAAATACCCGGAGCGGCAGCTGAAAGTTTCCATCCCGGTGGAGATGGACGACGGCACCGTGCGCCTGTTTGAGGGCTATCTGGTGCCGCACTCCACCC
>OGZI01001886.1_pt1 | contig 19035 bp, 13 predicted proteins | sample 1576711 | NCBI WGS metagenome assembly OGZI01 (sample SAMEA3541482, study PRJEB24748) | human gut metagenome | biome: human gut; feature: human-associated habitat; material: faeces | place: China | collected 2012
CCCCACTCCCAATGGTACAAACGCACCCAGAACCAGAGAAATTCCGACAGACAATATCATCATTCCAATTTTATTCCATCTACTTTGTTCTGCCTGAAGAGGATTGTAATGATTTTGAACCATGCACATAAGCCATGCCGATAGGCCTGCTGCAACTGGCATAAATATCGTGATCCCGCGGGAAGTAGCGGGAATGAGTGCTAAACTAAGTCCCCCAAGGTTCATATTTGTCTGTTGTATATTTTCTAATATAATTTGTAAATCACTTGTATGTAGAGTTCCCTGCAATTGTAAAAAAGAGTTCCAATAGGTCGGATTTTTAATTGTATCGACAACTGTCATCTGAATAGATGAACTGGTAATATCAGTTCCCGTTAATTGTCCCGTTATATTTATCAACTGCGAAATCAGATTGCTGTCAAGATGTAGAATGTGTGTTAGGGGATTATAGATAACTTCGATCAGTCCCATTAACAATATTATTTGAACAAACATTGGGAATATACCTGCAAAAGGATTATACTTTTCGCGTTTATATAAGGCGGATTCTTCCTCTGCTATTTGGTCACCAAGTCCAAAGAATTTTGCTTTTATTCTGTTGATTTCTGGTTGCATGTGGACCATTTTTATACTGTTCTTGTGCACCCATATAGAAAGGGGAAACAAAATAATTTTTGTTAATATAGTAAATAGTATTATTGCTATACCATAATTTTGGGTCCAATGATAACACAATCGCATTACTGGACCTAGAATATTTGCTAATAAATTAATCATCATTACTCCTCTTGGACTTATAATTAATCCAGTTTCCTTGAAAATCCTTTTGAATCTTTAATAAACACCAATCCCGTATCGCCAATTCCGTAATTAATATTATTTTCTATGACATTGATATATAATTGATACTCTCCTTTTTTCATAGGGAGAGTTGAAAATTGAATTTCCACACCATTCAATTCATTATAAATATTCTTTGTATCCTTAAATGCTCCATAAACATCGTTTCTAAATTGAGCATTGCCTCCAGTAATATAGGCCAAATCTGATTTTAATGATTTAAAAACTAAGTTTATTTTTTTTTGAGAATTATCTTTATCAGTTTCACAGTAGGCCCAACCTTGAAAGTATACCTTTTCGAATAATCCGCCCATATATTCATTCATATCTACATTGCTGTATACTTCTGAATTATTATCTATGGAAAGGAAATCAATTTCTTCTAAATTGTATGCGCTATCATCAAAATAATAGAGCATCATATTATTTGCTTTGAAAAGGTATAATAAAAATAAAATCATAAAAATAATATACATTCTTTTCTTAATGCTATTTTTTATTACCATCACTTACCTCCACTAACGGAAAATCCAAATCAAAGCGTTTATTAAGGATTATTCTTAATGTATTTACAATAGATTGATCCTGAATTTCGCTAATAGATTCTCCCTGATAATATACTGCATTCAGTATTCTGATTTTATCTTCATAAGGAATTTCTTCTTTAAATCTGGGACCATGATCAGAACTTAGCAAAATAATACAGTTCGGATCTTTTTTTAATAGTATTTCAATTGTTTTCTGAATTTGTTTTATTATAAATTGGTATTGTCCTAAATAGTATTGATCGTCTGCCCAGTTATCATAATTTTGAGGAGACACATTATTTCCATTAGCATCAAAGAGGAATGGTTGATGTGGAGTGCATAAATATAATAATGTCATTTCCGAATTATCCGGATTGATATTTTTTTGATCTTGCATATATTCAAAAGTATCCAAAACTAATTTTGCTGCATCTGTTCCAGTATATTTTAGAAATGGTGCTACAAAAGAATTGTTAATTACTAATTGATTAAAATTATATCCTTCTATACTTTCTCGCTCAACTTTTTTGTTATTATTTACACTCTCTAAATTAAGCCAGTTTGTATCTCCAACGCCTTTTAATGAGTATCCTTCTTCTTTTAAAAGATTATATAATTCAGGACTTTCTCGATATTGTTCGCGTTCTGCCGCAGTCATTTTAGAATTAACTACATAATCAATATTTATACAATTTGTTAATATTGAATCGGTATTACCACTTTCATTTCGGCTGTTCTCTGAGATTGCGAAATTTGCATTTTTCAGATAATCATAAAATGTGGAGGGAGAATAATTATAATAGTGCTCCATAACATAAAAGCTTGCACATTCATCGAAAATCATGTAATAAATATTGGGCTGTCCTTCAACAGAATGATAGTTAGTATTTTCATTGGCTTGAGTGAAAGTATTAACTTTAGCTAAAATTGTTGGAACTGCAGTTATCAAATTAAACAGAATTAGTGCTGATAATGCTATGACAAGAGGTACTGTTATATTGTTTATATTTTCTTCTTTAGTTTTTTTTATAATAAAATAGGACAGATGAAGACATATTACTAACAATAACGGAAGTATATGCCAGTATTTCAAATTGGGAATAAGTAAATTAATTCCTTTTTCAAATAACATATAATTTGACAGTACTACTATAAATAACGTTGCTACTATCGCTCCTTTATTAATGTTTTTGAGGATCGTACATAATATTAAAAAAAGAATAATTCCTAAAAGGGCATGAAGCAATAGTATTTTATAAATATCGGCAAATGATGTTTCGGAAATATTTTTTAAATATAAAAATAAAATTGGAAAGACTGTAATTTCCAAAACAAGTATAAATGGAAGTATAATTTTTCTTAAATCTTTGGCTTTTTTCATAATGTACCCCTCTAATCTTATTTCTCTAAATATTTATAAATAAGATTACTTGCATAATTTTTATAAGTTACTTGATTCTTTATTGCAGCGTATATTTCATTGTATTCTTTGGCCATAGCAGCTTGTTTTAACAGATAATTGAGCAATTTTAGATTTAACACTTTCATATTCGGTAGAATACATAAGTTCATGAATTTTTTGCATTAACGTATCAGACGATGAATTAGCGGGCATAGTCCAACCACACTGAGATTCCTTTAGTCGTTCTCCTACAGCACCATTATCCAGTGCGATAACAGGTATTCGGGCCAATAGAGCTTCAGATAAGGTATAACAAAAAGTTTCTGCACATTTTGATAGTATACATATAAGATCTATATGGTATTTGTTTAGCAAATTTACAATTTCGTCTTGCTGATATTCTCCTATATTGAATAAATTTGTTTTGCTCAAATGGGCTAGTGGTACCTGTGGATCTATATTTCCAAAAGTAAACCAATTAATATCACTATTATTGCGAATCATATCATATGCAATATCGCTTCCTTTTACGTAAGATAATCCACCTATAAATGCTACATTAAAAGAAGTTTCAAAATCGATAGTTTCACTATATGTATTAACTATTTCTGACGTTTTAAAATATTGAGTGTCACTTTGTATAATTAATTTCATAGATAGTGCCCCCGATGGTAAATCGCATTTCATTATATGGGATTGAAAACCGCTTTTTAGGTATTTCCCGTTACCATGAAAATACTCATCTACATCTAGTCGATTTGTTTTACTGGTTTTATATATATGGACAGTTCCTTGGCTATCAATCACTTCCATAAATGTATGGTACAAATTATTATCACAATTTTTCAAAAAAGCCCAACCACTGATTTCATTTTCATTAGGTTTACTTATTTGAACCTTCTCTATATAATACTGTATGTTGTCACTTCCTAATTCAGCATTTAAAATGGGCGGCACTAATTCCGGTGACTTTAAAGTTATTCCATGAGGAATAACTAATGATTTATTTTTTATATCTGGATAATATTGTTCGAATATTTTTTCAGCACTATTTGAAGGAAATATCACTTTATGGACAAATGGAAGTATTTCCTTTACTTCTTTTCTCCATTTATCAATATAATTTATAGTATCAGTTATATGTAATTTTTGTTTTAAACACTTTTTACAATCGCCTTGATGTCCATTAATGCATAAAAATCCATCAATACTATACAAAAATATAGTAGGACAAATCATATAAAAATCATGGATAGATAGTATTACAGGTATATTTTGACTATTGGCAGAATAAAAGATATCGAATGATTGTCCTTGTATATGATGAATATGTATAATATCAATTTCAAAAGCATTTAAAATCAATTCATATATATCTTTATAAGTTTTTGACTTAAATGGTTGCAGAATTCCGTGATCTTTAATTGGGAAGTTGCACTGGTATTTCTTATTATTGATATAAGCTACTAAATGAATAGCATTTGCCGTTGGTGTCATTACAAAGATGTTATATTGACTTCCTAACTCTATACATAAATCGCGAACATGAAATTGTGTTCCTCCAATATGATTCTCTCCAGCTTCATCTATATCTGCGTGGAGTACATATAAAAGATTTCTCTTATCGTTTTCAAAATTCAAGTGAATATTAATATTATCTCTAATAAACTGATGTGGGTTCTCCATGCAATAAAGATGTGTTGCTTTCATAAATTCTGGATAACGGTCTTCCAAAATTCCAATATGCTCCTGAATCAGTTTTTCCTTTTCTTCACTTAAAAAAGAACCTGTTCCCTTATGATAGATAAACGTATCGTCACATAGAACCTGCTTGTATCCGTATAATTCAGCTCTATAACAAAAATCATTTTCCTCACCATATCCGCGGCCAAAGGTTTCCTCATCAAAAAAGCCTATGCTGTTAATTACTACTCTTTTTATAAACATACAGAAGCCTACGGCTACTGGAATACGAGGGTATTCCCTTAAACTGCATCTTTCGATAATATTTGACATTCTGTCAATTGTAACATGAGCCGGTAAACGATTATCTACTCCAAATACAGGCACAGAAGCAAGTGTTGCACTGTTGGATAATGGTGTAACAGTAGCAATTTGTTCATCTGAATAAGCACAGGTATAAATTTTATCTATCCAGTTCGAGGTCACAATGGTATCTGAATTCAACAATATTACATCATGATCCGAGTTGCGCATTCCCATATTAACATTTGCAGAAAAACCTTTATTTATATCATTATGAATAACAATAATATTTCCTCCCTGGATGGAGGTAAGATAAGGCAGCACTCTAGGGTCGCTGCTGTTATCATCAATTAGTATCAACCGATGTAAACTTAGGTCGGTCATTTGGTATACACTTGCAATACATTTAGTCAAGTCGTCATATGCATTGTAGATCGGTACTATAATATCTACGGAATTTAAAGCATTCATTACTCTCTCCCCTTAAAGAACTTGATAACTTTTTCAGAAAAAGATGTATTATCGTTATCAACCTTTGCTTGTATACAAATATTTGTCTGAATGTTATTGATTTTTTCTTTTAGATCTGCAACCTCTAGTTCTAATTTTTGGCTATTCTCTTGGAGCAATATATTTTCTTTTTTCAGTAATTCTATTGTATCAATAAGGCTATAATTCTCGTTTCTATAACTTTCATTCGCAGCATGAATAACAATTAGATTTCTTTTTATTTCTTTAAGCAGGTCGGATCGTTTCTGTAATTCAGTATTATAGTAAAAAATTTTAGATTCGAGCTGTTCCTTGGATTCAACGTAATAGTTAAGAATCTTTTTTGCATCCAGAAATTCAATTTCACCTTTAATCGTTAATGTTTGACAGGGTAACAATGAATCAATTAATATTTCAACCTGAGGGTCTAAAGTGAGAAATAATGTTTCGTCTCCATCGGAATTATTTACTGAATGGAATGGGATCGATTTTTTATTTATTCTACATTCTGTAATTTCGCATCTGCATGCAGCATTTTCGATAGGATCCCATCTTAACGCTTTGAGATTCAATTGTTTTGGTAAAATAAATTGTACCGAAAAAGTATGACCTGACAATAAAGCAGAAGCTGTTACTTTTTCTTCCTCGTTATAACCTTTCCCAGTATCCATATAAAGTACAGTTGAAAACTGATTAGTTAGTTTATAATTTCTAATCCATTCATCTAAAGAAAGCGGATACACATTACCATGAAAAGCAATGGGATTATGATCTGAAACATATTCCTCAGCAAAGTGATCTGCCCATTTTTGAAATACAGCGCAACATTCCTCATCAATATTAAATTCAGAATAAAATCCATTTAATTTAATGAAATCATATAACTCATTATATTTATTAAATAACTCGTTAATGAGTCTCCATATAATAAATTCAGCTGGTACAGCAAAACCACATACCCATTCGCGATCAATGAATAAATAGGAATCATTTTTACGATATACATTGTCACAAATGAGGTCTATATTTTGCTCTTTAAGAAGATTGAAATTACGATCAATTTCAGTTTCACCAAAAAAGTCTTTGAATTCTTTGCTATAAATCATTTTCCCATAGTTGCTATTACTTATAAGAGAATCAAAAAGGGAATGAATCAATTTTTTAATAGACTTTGAATCTTTTAGGTGAATATATTCCAAAATTTCTGCATCTAATGATTTTGAATTGATAAAAGGATATACTAGTTTATTCTCTATCCAAGTTCCCTGAAGATAATTTCCGCACTCACAACTATTCTTTTCATATTTATTGAGATTGTTTAAATGCACTTCGGCCTCAGCGGTTTGGGCTGATTTAGCTACAAATTTTTTGCCGGATTTTTCGAATATTACAGTACTAATTCTAAATTTTGATTTACGCGTAGTGTTCAATTTTGCATAATAAATCTGCTGATTTGGAATATCATTTGTTTTATGGGCCTCCACCAAAAAAGAATTTGCAAACTTATCCATAATTTTTTCGCTAGAAAAAGTATCCATTACTTTTTTTTCATCATATAATTTAATACGTTCTTTTTCATAACTAAAAATTCGCCTTCCATATTGACCATTATTAATGGTATCTTCAGAAAAAATTTCCACAGGGAACTTGTAGTCTGGATATGGATAATAAAAAATATTGTTTTTGAAGCCGCTGGATTCTAACAAAAAAAGTAATTCGGTTTTGGAAAAAGTTCTGATAGTGGAATTTCCCTTGTATTGATTTAATCCCAAAAAATAGTTATCCGTATGATCTTCACTGGAACCAGAAAAATATTTAATACCCAATCGATTTTCTATTGCCAGAAGCAGTGTTCCTGTTGGTTTTAGATATCGATGTACGTTTTTCAAAAAATCTTCATAAGGATTTTCACTGTTGGTAAAACCATTAGCATATTCCAGGACTCCATTGATAACAATATAATCATATAATTCAGGTATCTGTATATTATTTAAATTACCAACATAAATTTCTAAATTATCTTTATTTTTATTTCTTTCTAAATTCACTTCTGAGCGTCTATACGATAACTCAACACAAGTTACTTGACATGCTTTTTGACATAAAAGACCAGTTATAGCACCGCATCCGGAACCTATTTCGAGAATAGAACTATCTTTGTGAAATGGATACCAGCTTAATATATTGGTTCGCAGAGGAGAGAGATGATAAAACATTGCATAACGGTCCTGCAATGATAAATTGCTCATCTCAACAGGTTCGCCTTTTACATATTGAAGCAAGTATTCTTCAATCGGACCATCTGAGTAGTAATTATTACCATCATAATATTCTAAATTTAATTTAGCCATTAGCCATTACACCTCCTCACTATTCAAGTGTAACTGTTGAATTCATATCATATATACCAACTGAATTTTTATTGGACATCACCATAATATGACATATATCATATAATCTATGATATACAAGCAATTCGTCCCCTACAAAACCAGTGCAGCCAAGCGCAAGTAAGTACTCATAACTTTGAAGATTCATCTCCTGTTCGAAAGTTACGGTAACTATCTTATTCGGCGCTGGAACAGTAATAACCTTATTTTCGATTTTGGTATTTGTACCCGTTAACTCTGTTCCTTTTAAATCTTTTATAGTAAAAGCTACGATTGGATTCTTGATTTTTGTATGAAAAACAACCTTGATTTTAATAGAAAATCTATCACCTTTAGCAATATTATTTGTTATATTTCCATATTTATCACATATACAAAAATCTATAATTTCTGCTGCTTTATTTCCGTACTCCAGTGCCTTATGATTTACAACCATTTGCTCTTTCCAGAGTTTTCCAGGCGTCAACAAATTGGTTTCAGATCGCTTTTCCTGTGTTGGCTGAATCTGTTTATTCGGATCTTCTACAAGAAGCTTGTTATACAGATCAATAATTACTTTTGGTGTATCTTCGGCTATTTTTTGTCCTTTATTAAGCAAAATAGCCCTATCACAATATTTTTGAATACTTCCCATAGCATGGCTTACAAATAGTATTGTTTTTCCGTTTTTTTTGAATTCCTCAAATTTTCTAAAACACTTTGCCTGAAAAAAGATATCTCCAACGGATAACGCCTCATCTACGATTAAAATTTCTGGTTCGATATTGATTGCCACCGCGAATGCTAAACGCACAAACATGCCGCTAGAATATGTTTTTACCGGCTGATATATAAAATCTCCGATATCAGCAAATTCTAAGATATCTTTTAGTTTTTCATCAACTTCTTTTTTACTGAAACCTGTCATTCGACCATTGATGTATACATTTTCCAAACCAGTATATTCCATATTAAATCCGGCACCTAGTTCCAAAAGAGCCGAAACTCGCCCATTTATAAACACCGAACCAGTAGAAGGTTTTAATACTCCGGTAATAATTTTGAGCAATGTAGATTTACCGGCTCCATTTGTACCGATAATGCCTACACATTCTCCTTTTTTGACCTCAAAATCAATATTAGATAATGCATAATATTCACGGTAAAGCGGTGTGCGTGTTAAACCAAGAGCCTGCTTCACTTTATCTGATTGTTTATTAAAAAGCCGGTACATTTTACTTATATTTTCAACTTTTATAGCCGTTTCATTCATATTGATACCTCTATAATGCATCTGCAAAATATTCCTTTAATTTATTAAAAACATAATTACCTAACAGAAGCATAATGATTGCGATAATCCAAACATATACAGTTTGAATTGGATCATTCCAGAACCAATTGTGATAAATCAAAGCATTTCTATAGCCTTCTACTACATAATACATGGGGTTTAATTTTAAAATCCATTGATGCTGTATTGGAATAACAGCAATATCCCACATAATAGGGGTCATCCAAATTCCAATCTGCAAAAAAACATTAATAATTTGTGATAAATCCCTAAAAAATATCATCAAAGCACTTGTAACATAGGTGATACCAAGACACAAAATAATCATATAACCAGAATAATATACGATCTGCAGCCAATATATACTCGGAAATATATTATTTAAAATATAAAGCAGCAAAATGAAAATCACAAAAAAAGCATGTACAAATAATGCTGAAAGTATCTTGACAAATGGAATGATGCGAATGTTAAATACTACTTTTTTTACGAGATATCCATAATCAATCAAACTACTCGTTGCGCTGTTTAATGCCTCATTAAAGAAGAACCATGGTACTAGGCCAGCAGCAAGCCATAAAACAAAAGGAACTTCTTTTAATGTTCCTGATCGAAATCCAACTTGGAATACGAACCAATATACCAGTATAGTAACTACTGGCTGTACAAACGCCCATACTATACCTAGATAAGAACCCGCATATCTGGTTTTAAAATCGTTAATAGCCAAATCAAGAATTAAAGACCGATTGCTTATAAATTCTTTTAATAAACTGCTAAGCTTTTTCTTTTTTATCAAAATGCCTAGCAGACAAAGATCCAAGACCATACAAACCGCAAAGATATGCTTCTGATTTATTGAATCTCGATATTCTTTCGTTATTTTACTTATATTTAGATCTGTTACATTCAAGATACAAAATGCATCGTTACCTGTTGATACAAAATTATAAGTAGCCCCGGCAGTAACTTCATCTATCATATTCGTGTCACAATTTTGTAATATACTATTGGTCACATCAATATAATTATTATTTAAGAAAAACTGCATCTGATTGATACTAAATGCTGCTTCTGTCGAACCAAAATCAATACGAATCCAATTGGTTGTATCTGGAACAAAATAGGTCAACTTTTGTATCTGATCCACCTCATTGTATGACAAAATTATAGAAGCTTCTTCTGTAAAATTACCGTCACTGCTATAAAAGACCTGAATATCATTGGCTTTGTCTGATTGTAAAGCAATACTAAATTTCACCTGTACAATTTCATCATATTTTATATTAGATATGAAAAATAAATTCAATAAAATTCCGATGAAAATAATTAAAATTAAAGAACGATATTTCTTCACTGTAATTTGGACTCCTTACTGATGCTTTACTATTTTATAAACATTGAAAAGTAATTTTTTAATGTGTTTTTTTCCAGGAATACGAATATTTTCTAACTCTTTGACACATTTATAGGTGAAAGAATTAGTTACAGCCGTTAACTGACGGCTTACTGATTCCAAACGCGATTGCATTATCTCACCATTTGCTTCCCAACATATATGTTTTCCTTGAGCAGTAAGATAGCCGTCAAGCGCCCATAACAGTTCCTTTTGTCCAGGCAAATTTTCTGAAGATACTTTCCCCTTCGTATAGTCTCCATATAGTTTAAGATAGTCACTTCCCATCTCAGATAGATTCCTGACATGAATTTGGCTTAAATGTTTTTGCATTTTCTGATATTCCGTACCTTTATTTTTTATACGTTTAATTATATCTAAGGTTTCCGTGTAGGTGTTTTGAGGAGATACTAACCAACCACAATTCATAGATTTAACTCGATCGCCTAATGCTCCAATATCTGTAGCAATTACAGGAATACCTCTTGCAACAGCTTCTGACAAAGTGTAACAATAAGTTTCGGATAAAATAGGCAGAATACAGACAATATCTATGCAGTATCTGTCTAACAGGCCTGGAAGCTCTTCTCTTTCATACAAACCCGTTTTTGTGTAATTTTTTTTATCAAGCAATGATAGTTCGTTATATCCCCATACACCAAATAAGTACCACATAATATCAGAAGGTCCATTCTTAATTAGTTCATAAGAAACACGACTTCCTTTTTCTGCATTAATACCACCTATAAATGCAACATGAAACTCTTTCGAATTATGCGGCTGTACAGTACCGAAGTACAAATCAGGTATACCATGTTCAATTACTACTACTTTTGAACTGAACTGCGGATAATATTTTATAATTATTTTTTTTGTACTATCTGATGGAACTACTATTTTTGAAGAAAAATCAAGTGCATTTTTTTGATGATTTCTCCATAACTCAATATAATTGGTATCCCTATAAATTCCTTTCTCGCTCAGGCAATCCTGGCATTGTACTACAGTATCTTTTCCTATACATAATTCGTTTTTTGGGGTTACCATTGTAATCTTAGGGCATATAGTATAGTAATCGTGTAATGTAGTTATAATTGGAATGTTTCGTTTATTAGCCTCATAATATAATTCTAATGTTAAATTTTTTGTGTGATGTATATGAACAAGATCAATAGAAAAAGTCGTAAGGATATTTCTATATAATAAGGCAAACTTTTTATCACGAAATTTTTCGAATGCTTCCGGCATTCCAATGAAAAATTTAAACAAAAATTCCTGTCCACCAATATAGGCCGTTAAATTTAAAAAATCCAGATTGCGGGCTGCTACAAATATATTATATTCCTCACGAGATATCTGGCACATATCTTTGACATGAATTTGCGTTCCACCTAAGTGATCATTTGAATCAGCTCTAAAATCTGACTGTACTAGATAAAGTATATTTTTTTTCTTATTTTTTAACGTCAGCCATAATTTTATATTTTCCTGTATATTACTATTCGGATTTTCTGAACAGTGTTGAGCAACTCTCTTGTTTTGAATTGGATAACGTTCATTTACAATCCGTTCATGTTCATAAATATACTTTTTCTTTTCTTCGCTTAAAAACGATACAGAACCACTATGATAAATGTATGTATCATCACACATTACATGATGATAACCAATCTGTTCTGCTCTATAACAAAAATCCGTTTCTTCTCCATAACCGCGTTGAAATGTTTCTTCGTCAAATAAGCCTACACTATCAATGACTTCACGCTTTATAAACATGCAAAACCCATTACCTACTGGAATTACCGGGTATAAATGAAGGCTTCTTTCTTCGATAAGTTGTGCAAATTCATTAAGTGTATATCCTTCCGGAAGTTGATTTTCTTGACAGAACTCTGGAATTGAACATAAAGTTGCATTATTTGACAACGGAGTTACAGTGGCAATCGTGCAGTCACTGTATGCACAGGATTTAATCTTTGCCAGCCAGTTTTTAGTCACTATTGTATCTGAATTTAGAATTAATACATCAGAGTCATTCGCGTAATTTATACCATCATTAATGCTGCCCGAAAAGCCTTTGTTTTTATCATGTTGTAATACCACAATGTTTTTATCATAGAATTGTGTACCTATTTTCTCAAGATAAGGCTGAATTCTGTTATCGGTACTTGCATCATCAATAAGTATTAATCTATTTTTGCTCAAATCAGTGTAACGAATAATACTGTCTAAGCATCTTTCAAAGTCATCAAAAGCATTATAAATTGGAATGATAATATCAGTCGCTTTTTCAATTAAATTCATTTTTCTTTCCTTATAATTTCCCAGTTAATAGAATCACCTTAAGTACTATATTATCAAAAAACTTTTGGCGAAAAATTAGTGGATTAGCAGCCGCAACAAGTCTGTATTTTTGTTTTTGTTTAGATTTAAGTAATAATGTAAGAAGTTTTCTGTTTGGTTTTGGTATCATATTTTCGTTAAATACTTTTTGAAATGCTTCTGCCTGTCGATAAATTTGACCTCTTCTTGAACATAGTTGTTTTAAACGATATTGAAATAATTCTTTTTTATTAACCATTGCGCCGGAGGTATTATTACCATGTTGGCGATATAATATATAACTTTCAGTATCATAAAACACTTCACCAAAACATGTTGCAGTAAGATAAAACCACCAATCATGCATAATTACATAGTCCGGAATCTTATACCTGATTATTTTTAGCAACGACTTACTCATTACTGCTGTGCAACCTGTACACATGTCTTGTACAAGTGCATTTCCAAACGTGGCCTGTTTCATAACTCGGCTTACTGTTACTTTAAGTGGTTCTAATTTGTCATTAACAATTGTTTTATCGCTGCAATATAAAACCGGCACATCTTTTGGATATTTTTCTAATATAGAAACAGCCCTGCTGATTTTTCCGGGCAGCCATTTATCATCCTGGTCAGCAAAGGCATAATAGTCTTTTTCTAAATCTGCTTTTGTTATCAAATCAAAAAAGCTTTTCTGTACCCCTATATTTTTCCCGGCATACCACGTAATATTGGAATACTTTTCTGCATATTCTTTTATTATTTCTCGTGTTGCATCAGTAGAACCATCATCGCGGATAAGAATTCCCATATCGCGGTAATCCTGTTCCAATATGCTGTTTAACTGGGTTCTTATATATTTTTCACCGTTGTAGGTGGACATCAATATTTGTACACTCATCGTCAATTAACCAGATAATAGCCCTGCAATTTTTTTGCCTTTTGCTGAAGCGTATTATCTTTTTCATTTATTTTCTTCATGGCCATATCGGAAGCTTTACTTCTGGCTGCATTTCCTATCAAAGAGGATTTCTCCTTTATTCTTAAGGCATCTTTCCATATAACGTCCGCCCAAAAAAAATATGCTTTCTTTAATGGAAGATATACCGTATTTCCGAGTGATGATTCTTTTGGAACATAGTTCGATGCGTAACATTTCAGTCCATTGACCTGTGCTTCAAAAAGTACAATTCCCAGCCCTTCATATCTCGAAGGAAGAAGGAAAATATCCATCACCTGTAACAGATCAGCTACATCCGTTCTCTGCCCAAGAAATACAACACTTTTATCCAGAATCTGCTTTCGAACTATTTGTCTTACTGATTGTTCCAGGGAACCTTCCCCCACCATCAGTAATACGCTTTCCGGCATCTGTTTATGGACTTCTGTAAACACCCGAATCAAAAACTCATGATTCTTCTGCCTCTCAAATCTCCCCACATGCCCAATCACAAACTTCCCCTCAAGCCCCATCTCTTTCCTGAACCGTTCCCTCACTTCCGGTCGGAACCGAAACTTTTCGCAGTCAATAGCGTTATGCATAACAAAAACTTTCCCGGCCTTCATCATTTTCTCACCATACAAAAACTTCCCGGCGGCCTCTGAGCAGGCAAACATCTCCACTTTCATAAACCGAATCGGCAGGCACAGGATCCCATTTCTCACCGCATGAAGCGGCTGGTCCGAGTATTTCGTAGCATGGCAGTGAACAATGAATTTTTCCAATCCATATCTTTTAGATATAGGTCGCAGTAAAAACGTCAGATACACTTCATGATTATGCAGCCACGCGTATTCTTTCGCATGTGCCTGAAAGAACGAATTCAGCTGCTTCAGCGACTTTAAGGAGCCGCCTGGCTTTTCCACATAATAGATCTTCCCGCCCAGGCTTTTGATCTCATCCGCATAAGAATCCTCACACTCGACAAAATGGAGAAAATCAAACTGCACCTTCTCCCGGTCGATATGCCGGTAGTAATTTATAATGACGCTCATGACACCGCTTCCGTGCCCCAGCGTGGAGACAAAATGCAGTACCCTGATACAGCCCGGATCAGCTGTTTTAAGCCTTTGATCAGCCATTTAAAGCCCTTTCCGTGGGTACTTCCCATAATCGCGCTTATAGGAATCTCCCACCCATTCCTTCATAAATTCTCCACAAAAATTTAAGTTGAGCCCATCCCCTCCAGGATGATATAATTTAACATGAATAAATATAGAAAGGTATTAACATGGAAAAGCCAGTTGTTTCAGTAATTATGCCTGCTTATAATTGTGAAAAGTTCATAGCAAAGGCGATCGAGTCAGTTCTTGCACAGAATGTTTCGTTAGAATTAATTATTCTTAATGATTGTGCGACGGACGGGACGGAAAGAGTGATACAACAATATCTTTCTGATCAGCGGATCCGTTATGTTAAAAATGATAGAAATATGGGGGTAGCCAGGACGAGAAATGAGGGGGTACGCATGGCAATGGGGGAGTACGTGGCATTTCTGGATTCTGATGACTGGTGGGAGAGGGAGAAATTAAGCAAACAGTTGGCTCTGATAAAAAGAGAGAAGAAAGTCCTCTGTTCAACGGGACGAGAATTGGTTGACATAAATGGAAACCTTACTGGAAGAGAAATTCCCGTGAGGGAGACGATCACATATGGTATGATGCTAAAACAGAATTGGATTAATTGTTCTTCTGTATTATTGAAACGGGAGGTGGCAGAAGAATTTCCAATGGAGCACGAAGACAGCCATGAGGACTATATAACCTGGCTGAAAATACTGCAAAAATATCAATATGCCTGTGCGATCAATGAGCCATTGCTGAAGTATCGCTTAAGCAGTCAGGGAAAGTCGGGGAGCAAATTCAAATCTGCGAAAATGACTTTTAAGGTATACCAGTATATGGGATTTTCGTGGTGGAAGTCCATAGGCTGTTTTATTTGTTATGCCTGGAATGGAGTGAGGAAATATATAAGAAAATAAATGAAAGGATGCCTTTACTTCTTTGGCTAAAATTTAAATGACATACTGTAGAGCATGGAAGAAAGAAGAAAAAGTTTATATGGTGGCAGACTCTGCTATCTCTAAAATAAAAGAAGAAGATTTTTTACCAGAGAGTACTTTTGGTGAAGAACATAGAGTTTACAAGCAATATTATGTAAAAGAGGGGCTTTTAAAGATTCGGCAGCTTAGAGATAACATTGCAGTATGCTTTGCCGGAGACGTTGATGTTGGAAATGAGATAGAAGAACATTTGCATACACTGCTTGATGAGGTATCATTTAAGGAATGTATACAACTTATAGAGAATTCTTATAATAACGCGAATATCGAGTTTATACTTTTAAAATCCAGTGGTCAGAATGAGAATGATATTTATTATTTCAATGGAAGTCAATGTGATAAAGTGAACCAGGCAGAAATTGGAAGTGGTAAGGATTTAGAATATTTTAGTCGTGATATGACAGGTATAGTAAATGAATTTCATAAGGCAGGCATAGATAAGTACTATTATTTAGGAGTGGTTATGGGAGTGATGCAGTGCTATATATTGAACAATCAAACATTTCAGTATGGTGTAGGCGGTACGGTGACCGGGATTGTAATGGATTCAAAGATTCACTGGTTCAGAGATATGGAATACTATTTGTTTGATGACGATATTCTAAAACCCGATACGATGTCTGTTATAGCGCGGGGACATAGTGTATTCACTTCTTCTGATTTGACAGGAAGTACTATAATGCTGCTGAATGAATATTTTGATAGTGAGTTGGAAAGAAATCCTTATTTACAGCGTTCGATGATAAAGATTCTTTCCGAAAAAAATATGTTCTATCAAATGTTTTATAGTAGAATGGATAACGTAGCAGTATTCACTCAATTGAATGGATCGACACAGAAGCCATTTTTTAAGCGATGGATCCGAAGACGGAATGAGGCTACAGATTATGTATATACATTCGATCCCCAGTTTGTGCAGTTTTTTTTAGAACATGCAAGCCCTATGGAACGTCTTCCTACTGTGATTGAAGTGGTAGCAAATGTAGATGATCACGTTGATTATAAAGATATTGCCAGTATCATTAAGGAAAAGGATGATGGGTTTGTACGTGAAAACCCAGAGATGGATTTTGAATTTAATGAATTTGAAATGGTAGGATTTGATAAATCTGCTCTTAATAGAATTAAGAAAAGCATCAAAAAATATAATAATATGATGATCATTGATTTCGGATTTTTGTTTGGTGAAATTAAGAGAAAATTTGAACTTTATAAACCTCATCATGAAATGTATATAGAGGAATTGGATTTAACCCAAATTATTAACTCGTTTCCACATCTGATTTTAGATGATTCTTTTGAATCAGTCCATTTTGTGGATAATGATTTTGATAAGTGGAGAGTAATTATAATTAAAGATAAGAATAAGGATATTATAGTTGATGGCTATCATATGACGCGTATGTTTGAAAGATATGATAACTGTGAATTAATTGAAAGCGATACATTTGAAAAAGATTACATGGGGTGGCTTTTTAATCTGATTAAATCTTTTTATCTTGATGAACATTACTTTGGACTGGAAAAGATGGTAATTGTTGCAGATGATGCCAAATCTGATTCACTTCTTCGGGAAATTATCCCAGGATATAATAGAAGTGAAATACCAGATATTTATTTGCTGCGTAATACGAACCTATTAACGAATATGTATAGCTGCGCGGGGATGAAGTACGCTGCTATTGACCAGGTAATTGCTTTAATTATGAAGCTGGAACCAGAAGAATTCTGGAGACTGGAATCAGAGGCATACGACATATAAATGCAGGCGTAAGGAATCCATTTATGCTTCACTGTAGTTTTGTGTTCCATATAGAATTCGGATTGAGGATTCATGATATTTAACTGATTAAGTATTTCGAATATGGTATTGTAGTGTTTTAAATCTGTGCAGCTATCAAGTACAGTGAAGAAGATTTTTATGGCTTCTGTCTTGCTGGATTTGACTTTGCGGAGCGCGTTATCGCCAAAGCCAATAGTAAGCTTGGGATTCACCATAATTATTCAGATGGGCATAGAAGGGCTTAATTAATACTTATAAGCCTCTTATAAGCCGCACTGTCACATCAACAGCTAAGGTAGGCTGAAAACAGACCTTGCCAGCCGCGTCGCCATGAATACGTGGGAGGCATCTGCTGCTATGTTTGCGTCTCTTTTTATGACAAGAGCCAGTGGCCAGGTCTGTTTTAATAAATCTGTGAGCGATGATCTGACATTGTACATTGTTCTTTCTTCGGCGTGGTTTTGCCTTCGTATGAACAACTGGTAAATGGTGAACTCGACATGCTGATGGGTTACAGTATTATCACAATAATAAAAATTTATGTTGGAAGAATAATCTTAGTTTTTTAATAACTTTTTTATGGCGATACTGCAGCGTAGTAAATGGAACTCCTGTACTCTGTGCTATGCTGCGCAGCGACTCTTCCTGGCAGTAAATGAGTGCCAGCAGTTCTTTGTCTTCGTTATTTAGTGTGTTTAATGCCTGTTTTAACACGACAACAAAAAACAGATCCCCTAAAATATTTAAAACGGCACTGATCATCAGAAAATAAAGCGGGGTATTGCTGTCACCGAGTGCACGCAGTGTGCTCGAAAAAAAGTTGTACAGAAAAGTAAAGACCAATCCTAAAAAGATGATCTGTAAGTATTCTGTTGTGAGGGATAAAATACCTGCATCCGCCTGCATTAAGATCAGGATCGGTCTTGCAAACAGGATACATGCTATGGATAAGACCAATGAAAAAATAACGCCGGAGAGCATGGTGGTACTGATCTGGCGGTGCAGCGTGTCATAATCTTTTGCCCCATACTGCATTCCCATTAAAATACTGGCACCCATGCACAGACCATTTAAAAATAAGATCATCAGTGTTGTGATAGGATTGCAGATACCTACAGCTGCCAGTGCCTCTTTTCCCACAAAATGACCTACGATGATGCTGTCTACTGCATTGTAAGTAAGCTGGAACAGATTTCCCAAAACCAGCGGAATTGTAAACTTCACCAGAATAGGCATGATCTTTCCAGTTGTCAGATCTTTTGTCATAATCCTTTATCTCCTTGCTGTTTCACGATTTCTTCGTGAAATCTGACCTGGTTTTAATATTAGGCAGATTTGAACGGAAAGTCAATACATTTAAAATATGCAAACAGACCACCAGTGCGTTCCTGATATGCATTATAAACAAAGGAGCTGCCGCAACGATACGCCTGCAGCAGCTCCTTTATGGGGGAGGATTTGAATTTTAAATTTATCTATCTGATTTTATGTAATGATCTGTTATAGGATTATAATGGAATAATTCCTACAATTGCTCCAATAAGCATACAGATGATACTGAAGCC
>OGZI01001893.1_pt1 | contig 18980 bp, 10 predicted proteins | sample 1576711 | NCBI WGS metagenome assembly OGZI01 (sample SAMEA3541482, study PRJEB24748) | human gut metagenome | biome: human gut; feature: human-associated habitat; material: faeces | place: China | collected 2012
GATTATTCAGCAACAACAAAAAATTGTGCCCCATCTGCGGCAGCCCAACGCCCCGTCTGCTGGCGACCAAAATCGAGGGGCAGCCCATCTGTAAGGAATGCGACAGCCAGATCGACCTGCCGGACGGTGCGGTAAACAGGATGTCCCTCTCCGACTTCAGGCAGTACCTCGCCGCATTTGCGGACAACAAGCGCCTTCAGAGTGAGTTTCAAAGCAGTTATCAATTTCATATCGGCTTTTGGAGCGGCACGCTGTATGTGGATGAGGCTCACGGTCTCCTCCGTGCCAAGGAGAACCGCGGCTGGGTCTTTGAGGGGAAGGATCTGAAGTCCTTCCGTATTTCAGAGGATGGCGAAACCCTGTTTGAAAGCGGCGACGGGGTGCTGAGCTGCCACGCCAGCAGCGTTCCCGACCGGGTGAACGGTATGGCGCAGATCATCGCGCAGTTCCATATGCACAAGCAGGAGTATGAGCGCCGGGAGGCCATGGAAGACCTGCGGAACTGTATGGATGAAAGCAGCGAGGAGCGCCGGGAGCGCCAACGTGCCAGCGACCTGTACCGCCCCCGTTTTGAAGGGCCTGCGCCGATGCAGAAATTCCGTATTGAGATCATGCTGGACCACCCCTATTGGCAGAAAATCGAGGACGAGTTCTCCGGCCCGGAATTTGACAGGGACTACCCCCGTGCGGAGGACTATCTGAAAAGCTACCGGGAGCAGACGGAGGAACTGCATCTGATGGCCTCCAAGCTGATGCGCATGATGGATCCCACTGCGGGTGAAATACATCTCAATTCCTCCGCCGCAGCGCAGACCGCGCAGAGCGGTGCGGCGGCGCCGGCGGATGCTGTGAATGAGATTCAGAGGTACAAGGCCCTGCTGGATGCGGGTGTGCTGACGGAGGAAGAATTTGTGGCCAAGAAGCGGCAGCTTCTGGGGATCTGAAATGGAGGCAGGGATGAAGAACAAAATATTCGTATTTCTTTTGGCAGCGGTTATGTGCCTGTCCCTCGCCGCCTGCGGCGGGGACGAGGCTGCGGATGGGTCCACCCCGGACGCCGCCCCCGTTTTTCACGCCGGGGACGGAAGCTGGGCGGTGTACTGGTATCTGTGCGGCAGCGATCTTGAGACCAACGGCGGCTTCGCCACCACCGACCTTTCCGAGATGATGGAGGTACAGCTGCCCGAAAACGTTAATGTGGTCATCCAGACCGGCGGCGCCGCCGTGTGGCAGAACGACCAGATGGATCCGGAAAAACTTCAGCGGTGGCTCTACAACAGCGAGGGGCTGCAGCTCATCGAGGAGCAGGATACCGCCAATATGGGCGACGCCCAGACCCTCTATGAGTTCCTTGCTTTTGCCAATGAGAATTACCCCGCCGACAAGGTGGCGGTGACCTTCTGGAACCACGGCGGCGGCTCGGTGAGCGGCGCGGCCTTTGACGAGCTACACGGGCTGGATTCCCTGGACCTTGCCGAGATGTATCAGGCCTTTGACGCCGTATGGCCGGCAGACGCTGAACACCCGGCGCTGGAGCTGGTGGGCTTCGACACCTGCCTGATGGCCACGGTGGATGTGGCGTCCACCTTCCAGAACTTTGCCAAATACTTGGTGGCCTCCGAAGAGGTGGAGCCTGGCAACGGCTGGCTCTATTCCGGCTGGCTGGGGGCGCTGGCGGAAAATACGGATATGGACGGCGCAGCGCTGGGCACCGCCATCTGCGACACCTATTACCAGGGCTGCGAGGCGGTGGGCACCCAGGATCAGACCACCCTGTCCGTGACCGACCTCTCCAGACTGGAACCGTTGCTGGAGGCCTACGAGTCCTTTGGACAGGAGGCGCTCGCGGCTGCGGCGGAGGATCCCGGCTTCTTTGCCGAACTGGGCCGGGCCGCCGCCCGGAGTGAGAACTACGGCGGCAACACCCGGGAGCAAGGCTACACCAACATGGTGGATCTGGGCCATCTGGCCCGACAGACCGCATGGATGCTGCCCTCCGCCCAGAGGGTCTGTGACGCGCTGACGGATTGTGTAATCTATCAGGTGGGCGGTCCCTATCGGGCCGAGGCTACGGGACTGAGCTGCTACTATTCCTACAACGGCGATGTGGACGATCTGAACGGGTATATCACCGTGGGTGAGAGCACCGCGTTCAAGCATCTGTACGCCTACGAGCTCACCGGCGAGCTGGCCGAGGACGGCGAGGAATATCTCAGTTCCCTGGATATTGGGGAACTGCCGGAACGGGTCACGCTGGCCGATATGGACTGGGACGGCGCACCGCTGGATCTGGACGATGAGGGGACCTCCTTCCTGACCCTCGGGCCAGAAGCCAACGATGTTCTGGCGGGCATCGGCTTCTCTCTGTTCTATGTGGACGAGGCGGGCGACCAGATGCTCCTGCTGGGCACCGACAACGATTTGACCGCTGACTGGGAAAACGGCGTGTTCTACGACAATTTCCGGGGCGTCTGGGGCGCGCTGGACGGTCATCTGGTCTATATGGAGCTGTCCTTCGAGGGCGAAGATTACAACCTCTACTCCGTTCCCATCCTGTTAAATGGCGAGGCGTACAACCTGCAGGTGGCATACGACTTTACCGCTGAGGAATGGAGCATCCTGGGCGCTTCCCAGGGGCTGGACGAGTCCGGCATGGCCAGCAAGGAGCTGCGCCTGCTGGCCGAGGGCGACGTCATCACTACCATCTGGAAAGCCGCCACCTTCACTGGGGATGATGATTTTGAGATGTACGCCGCTGAGGAACTGACCGTCACCGCCGACACGGCCTTTGGAGAGGCTCCCCTGTTCGATGGAAGCTACTCCATGGTCTTTGAGATGTGGGATGCGGCGGGCAATTACGCCTGCTCCGACGCCGTGACCTTCGACTGTGCGGGCGGCGAGATCTCGACCACCGTTTATGAGGACTGAACAAAGGAATTCAGGGAAAGGGGGCAAGCCCCCTTTCCCTCCCCCATGGGGGAGGGATTGTCCCGCTGAGAACGGGGACACATTCGAGCGGCTGCTGTTATTGTTGAAACAGGAAGATTCCAAAATGACCAAGGAGGAGGAACGCACGATATGAAAAAACGGATACTCAGCCTGCTGCTGGTATTCGCCATGGTGTTCTCACTGATCCCATCCACGGCTTTGGCCGTTGCGGATACACAGGGAGCATCTGCGGAGCAGGCAAACCCATTTACCGATGTGAAGGAAACAGACTGGTTCTATGACGCTGTGCAGTACGCGCGGGTCAATGGATTTTTCAGCGGCACCAGCGCGACGACCTTTGAACCCAACGGGACCATGACCCGCGGGATGTTCGTCACTGTACTGGGGCGGATGGCTGGAGTGGATGCCGATCGCTATCAGGGTGAGAACAGCTTCAGCGATGTACCGGCAGACGCCTATTATGCCCCTTATGTGGCATGGGCGGTGAAGCACGGGGTCACGGCTGGTACGGGCGGCGGGAAGTTCTCCCCCAATGCGCTCATCAACCGGGAGCAGATGGCAGTATTTTTTGTGCGCTATTTTGAAAAATTTGATGTGGACTATACGACTGACGCGGTGATCACCACCACGCCTGCGGACATCGACACGGTTTCCCCCTATGCGCGGGACGCGGTCTTGAAGCTGTGGAAAACCGGCCTTCTGAACGGCGACGGAGTAAATTTTAATCCGGCGGGCAATGCCAGCCGCGCCCAGGCGGCCACACTGTGTATGCGGACAGACGAAACGGTGGAGACCTGGTATCAGGAACCCGGCGTGCCGTCCGAGCGGGTCAGCATCGACCCCGAGGCCGGAGATCCAGCCGTCAAGCCGGAAACGCCCTCCACAGGCGGCGGCTCCTCCGGCGGAGGGACGAGCCAGACCACCTATTACGAAGTGCAATTTGCGCTGGGCAGCGGTCAGACGGACATCAGCCTTCCCAAACCCCAGACCGCCGCGAAGGACACCCTCATCAGCAGCCTGCCCACGCCGGCCAAGGCCGGGGTGATCTTCCTGGGCTGGTACTATGACGCCGAACTGACCCGCGGGGTGGAAACGGGCGACACCGTGACAAAAAACATGACCCTCTATGCCAAGACGGCGGCGGGAGAAGAAGTGCAGTCCGTGGAAACGCCAAATTATGTGACCCGCACGGAACTTCAGGCGGGTACATATTCCTTTGATGTGGTGGGCGTGACCGGAGACAGTATAAAAGCCGCCGTGAAATTCATCAATATCACAGGCGGCAATATGGCCGTGGATTACACCGTCAGCGGTTCCACGGTGTCCGCTGTGCTGGAGGCCGGCCAGACCTACCAGGTGGAGCTGCTGAACGAGGCGGCACGGTTCAAACTGGACGATGGCGAGCAGAGCGCGTCCATCCGCTATCTGAATCTCCTCACCGCAAAAGAAGAGGTGAAAAACGCCGAACTGAACGATGGGGTGAAGCAGATCCCGGTCACTGAAACCGAGGGCTTGGAGGACACGGTGTTCGCCGGGCTGTATCAGATCGACGAACAGGGGCGCAGCGCCGAGAACACCGCCAGCGGCAGCTTTACTTACATGGGTTCTGAAATGCTGGCAGTGGGCGATATCCTGGCCGTCACCTCCGGCAGCGTAGATCTGAACGACGTCAGTTCCACCGAGGGCGAGGTAGGTTACATCAAGGTCACTGCCGTCAACAGCAGCGGCAGTTACAGCTACGAAATGGCCGATGTGGAGGATGTGCTCTTTATGCCCGATGTGCTGCCCATCCAAAGCGGCTGGGATACGGACAATAACGAAAGCACCATTACCATCACAGCGGACAATCTATCCACAGCCATGGAAAATGTGGACGCGGACAGTCTGGACGCAGGCGACTTCATCGGCTTTATCAGCAGTGCATACAGCGAAAATGCCTCTGCAAATTCTTATGGAAAAATCACTGAATTTACCCAAAACGGCGACAGCTATGTCATCACCTACACCTCCGCAGAAGAATCGGACATCGAAACCGCGCTGAATGTCTACTACACACAGGACAGGGAGATCGAAGTCAGCGACGCGGAGCAGGCGGAGATCGAAAACGAGATCCGGGCAGACGTGGAAGCAAGTGGTTACGCCGAGGAGGCCGCCCTCTATCTTGCGGCAGTGATGTTGGAGAGCGACGAACTGAACGAGCTGCCGGACCCCGGGCAGGTGGAGGAAACCATGAAAACCATGCGGGCCTCCGCCGTACCGTACAGCGGCGTTGTTGCCGCGGCCAAGGGTGGAAACAAGGTAGAGGTGGAATTTGACGCTAAGGACATCAATATCAAGGTGCGCGCCAACCAAAGGCTGGATCATCTGCAGGGCAATGGCTTTGACGTGGAGATCAGTATCCCCTTTAGCGTGAAGATCAACGACAAGGTGGAGATCGGCATCACCGCCACCTTTGAGGAGGAGATCATCCTCCGGCAAAGCGTCAGCACCAAGCGCCACAAAATAGGATTCCTGCGCTATGACTACTCTTTGAACGCCTCCTTTGATGTGGGCAACTACACCGGCATCGGCTTCACCGCTGACATTACGGCAGGGGGGGACGAGGAGGACGCCTCCATGACGGAAAAACTGGACACCATCATGGACCGCATGGAGGCCTATAACGATGCGGGCGGCGTACAGGGAACAGACGGCGAGATGGATTCCCTGGCGGAGATCTATGCCGACGTGATGGATAACGCCAATGACACATGGTTCGAGATCGTCAACGTCAAGCTGTTTGAAAACAACGGCAGCGCCTTCCTGCATATCTTCTGCTGGCAGGTAAAGGGCAGCTTCGTGGTCAGCGCCAATCTGGCGGTGTCCATGGGTATGAGCTTTGACTATACCACCCAGAAACGGTACAACTTTTCCGTCCGTGTGAAGTCCAGACAGGCTACCAATGAGACCATTGACATCATCACGCCCCAATACAATTTCGATTTCTATGTGGTGGGCACTGTGGGCATCCGCGCGGGGCTACGGCTGGAGATGTATGTGGGCCTGATCTCCCTAAAGCTAGATAAAATCGGCATCGTGGCGGATGTCGGGGCCTACTCCCAGCTTTGGGGCTACTTCTTCTATCATCTGCGCTGGGTGCAGGGACAGGGGAAGGAGGAGCGTTCCGCCGGAGCCATGCTCATCGAGATCGGGATGTATATCGACATCAAGTTTTTGGCCCAGGCCTTCAACAGCAGCAAGCTCACCTGGGCGCCTACCCTCTATGCCCATGAGTGGCCGTTGTGGTCGGCGGGTGAGCAGCAGAATGTCTATGCCTTCGCCGTGACGGATGACACAGGCTACAACATCAAGACCGTCAAGAGCCTTGCTCTGCCCGGTTCCACCTATACCATGCAGTACATGGATCTGAAATCAGGTGAGACGGGAGCGGTCAATCGGGATGACGGCAGCGAGAGTGCCTTCACCATCTCCTTCTCTAACCCGGCTTTCCAGTATGATCCGGACGGAAACACCGTGACGGTCACGCCGCCCACCGGCTCTTTGAACGAAGAGACCGACATGACCATTACATGGAAGAAGGCGGCGCTGTCCTTCACCTCCGAGCCCATCCAGAAGGTCATCCATATCACATGGAGCGATCCGGAGGGGCTGCGGTACATCAGCTTTAACTCTATGGGCGGTTCCGCCGTGGCGCAGCTCACCGGCGGCGCGGGCGCCGCCATCACCTGGCCGCAGGATCCTGTGAAACAGGGTTATACCTTCGCGGGTTGGTACATCGATTACACGTGCAGCAAACCATATACCGGAAGTACAAGCACGATGCCCTCGACCTTTACCAATGCCCTCGGCCAATCTGATCTCAAAGCAAAGGGTATGGTGCTCTTCGCAAAGTGGATTCCCAGCGCGGATACACAATACACCGTGGAGCACTATCTGGAGGAGCTGAACGGCTCGTACAAACTGAGTGCCGCGGAAACCATGCAGGGCACCACGGAGGCCATGACCGCAGACAGCGCCAACGAATATCCCGGCTTCACCGCCAGAGCCTTTGAAGAACAGACCATCGCCCCGGACGGCTCCACCGCGGTTCGGGTGTACTATAACCGGAACCAGTACACTGTGACATGGGATCTGAACGACGGAATGCGGCAGACCATCCAGAACTACAAATACGGCGCGGAGATGGCTGCGCCCAAACCGGCACGGGAGGGCTATACCTTCAGCGGCTGGAATGTGACTCCCCCTGCGACCGTCACCGAAAGCGCAAACTATACCGCCCAGTGGACGCCCAATGACAATACCATCGTGTTCGACGCCATGGGCGGCAGCGCGGTCGAATCCGCCACCGTCCGGACGGGTGCAACCATCACAGAGCCCACCGAACCCATCCGCACGGGCCACACCTTCGGCGGCTGGTATACCGATCAGAACTGCACCCGGGCATGGGATTTCAGCAACGCCGTTTCCGGCCCCATGACCCTCTATGCCAAATGGACGGCCAACCAGTACACTGTGACCTTCGATGCCAAGGGCGGCGTCCTGACGGATGCGGGGGGCAGCAAAACAGTGACTTACGGCGCTGCCTACGGCGTCCTGCCCGCCCCCACCCGCGCCGGCTATGATTTCGCGGGCTGGTTCACAGCGGAAGACGAAAGCGGCACACAGGTCATGCCGGAAACTGTGGTTTCCATGACGGCAGCGCACACCCTTTATGCCCGCTGGACGGAGGGCGGGGCAAGCTACACCGTCAACCATCTCTGGCAGAACACGGAGGATGACGGCTACACTCAGCGCGAAACAGAGACCAAGTCCGGCACCACCGGCCAGCAGACCGCCGCGGAAGCCAAGAGCTACGAGGGCTTTACGGCGCAGCCTGTCACACAGACGGCGATCAGTGCGGACGGCTCCACCGTCATCGAGATCAAGTACGACCGGAACAGGCACACGGTCACATGGATGAACGGCAGTGAGAATCTGGAGACCGATCCCGATGTGAAGTTCGGCTCAAAGCCCAGTTATGACGGCAGCACCCCTACGAAAACCTCCACTGGGCACACCTACACCTTCACCGGTTGGAACACAGAGGCAGACGGTTCGGGTACGGACTTGACAGAAAGCACAACCGTTGGTGGAGATGTGACCTATTACGCCCAGTTCAGCGACGCGGCAAATACCTATCAGATCACCTATGAAAATGTATATGACGCAGCCAATCCAAACCCGTTCTTCTATACCTACGGGACTGCCGTGACCTTGGCTCCGGCCACACGCACAGGCTATACCTTCGGCGGCTGGTACGAGGACAGCAGTTTCAACGGAGAGCAGGTGACAGAGATCGCGGCGGATGCGACGGGAAACAAGACCCTCTACGCCAAGTGGACGCCGATTCCGTACACTGTGAGCTGGGACGCCAATGGCGGTACCCTGGGCGGCTCGTATACCAGTGGAACGGTAGATTACGGAACGGCCATCATTGAGCCTACGCCGATCCGTGAAGGTTACACCTTTATCGGCTGGGAGCCGGAGGTCCCCGCCACTGTTCCAAATCAAAACTCCACCTTTACTGCCCAATGGAGGCTCAATCAGTACACCCTGAGCTGGAACGCCAACGGCGGAACCCTGACTGGCTCGTATACCAGCGGAACCGTGGATTACGGAACGACCATTACGGCGCCCGTACCTACCCGCACCGGTTATACCTTTACCGGATGGGATCCGAATGTGCCCAACACCATGCCTGACAGCAATCAGTCTTTCACAGCCCAGTGGACGGCCAACACCTACACTGTGACTCTTGATGCCAACGGCGGCAGTGTTGACCCAAGCAGCGCGGAGGTCACATATGACGGCACCTACGGAACGCTGCCCACTCCCTTCCGGCAGGGCTATACCTTTACCGGCTGGTTTACTGAAGCAGACGGCGGCAGCAAGGTCGAGTCCGACACCTCTGTGAAGCGGACGGAAGATCATACCCTTTACGCCCACTGGGTCGAGGATGCGACGAAATATGAGCTTTGGATCGGCAGCGTGCAGGTCACAGGCGGAAGCGCACAGGATGTTTTCGGGGATGGAACCGTTTCTTATGATGCGGAAACGAATATCCTGACCCTGAATAATTACCACTATACCGGAGATGGCACCACCAATATAACTGGTGCAACCATCGCGGATGCCTGCCTTGGATATAAAGGCAGCGAGACGCTGACCATTAAATTGCTCGGAACCAACAGCCTGACCTACAACGGGGATACCACCTTTAGCTGCGGAATTTATATCCAGAACTCCAGCCTGGTGATCGAGGGTACAGGAAGTCTGACAGTCAATATAACTGGTACGTGTTCCTCCAACACAAGCTATATTAGAAGCTATGCCATTTGTATGGCGAAAAATGACGGAACCATAACGATCAACAGCGGAGCCATCACCACGACCGGAGGCAGTATCAACAAAGCGAATGTTGGCAACAATACCGATGGCGTGAGCATTGGATTGTCGGCTGACAATCTCATTGTCAACGAAGGCAGTGTGACCGCGAAGGGCGGTGATGTGGCTTTGACAACGGCAGAGGGCAATACCATACGCGCAAACAGTTACGGGATCTCGGCAGACTACGAGGGACTAACGATCAATGGAGGAAGCGTAACTGCGGTCAGCGGTACCGCGACAAAAAATGGTATGGAATCCGAAGGTATGCATGCTATGTATTATAAGCCGATTCTGGGTGAAAGCGTCACAGCACAGGTTTCCCTCAACAAGGACGGGAGTGGTGCAATCGCCTATGATGCTACTGTCATTCAAGATGTTTTCAGAACTTATCAGTGGTTCCATGCCGCATCTGGTAACTGAGTTGGGAAAACCCATGACCCAGGCTATACCGCCCCGGCTGTACCGAGCGCGACCAACTATCAGTATTTCCATGCAGGTTCCAACTGATCTCGTTTGCACGATTTGAACCGCAAGAACGGCGGCTGGGATTATCTCCCAGCCGCCGTCGTTCTCTTGCCGTATATCCGGATGCAGCTGCGCACAACTCAACGGAGAGGAGCCACAGCAAAGCGTTAACAGAATCCTTTGTGATAGCAGCGATGTCAGATCGGCCAAAGGCGCCATTAACGCCCATATTTGCAAATACCGCTTTCGCTTTTGCAATCGTACCTTGGCTTGCGTTCAGTCGATCAATCGCAATATTCTCGTCCTCAATCGTAACCTTGCTTGCGGTTGCCGCTGTTCCATAATTTGGATTATAGAGTGTGACTTGAAAAGAACTGGCATCCGAATAGAACTTAGGCTCAAGTTCGTCACGGTAATTGTGGGCGGCGCGGTAGGATTCCGTGATTTTCTTAAAGCCGCTGCCTTGCCGCTCCATATAGCCCAATCTGCCGAAAATATCTGCGAGGACAGGATTGCGGCGTGTGGAGGAAATGCTGGACATCTCGTTCCTGTATCCGCGTACCGTCGGGCATACCGCCGGGAGAATAAATGGTAAGACGGTCATCATAAATGTCGATGAGCGGCAATCATGGCTCGATAATATTAAAATACAACTCCGGTGTGGTCATACTGGTGCACAGATCCTCAAACAGTGTCATATCTCCACTTTCTGTTGTGACAAGCTTAGCAATATTTTCCTGATCGCTGTTTGCAATGGCGAGAATGCCGGTGCGGACGGTTGAGAGCGTCAAGTCAGCCTCCGCCGTGCCACCGTCCTTATAATACAGCAGGACGCCGTGGTGGAGCTTCAGGAAATAATCCTCGCCGTCCGTGAGCTTAAGCCGGATGGTAAAGGACGTATCTGCAAGCTTTTCTGTATCGAGCATGATACCCATGTAGTCTAACATTGTCTGCGCATCCATGCCCTGCGCCGTCGTGCCGGCGCCGATGCTACTGACCTGTGGATAGCTGCCTGTACCGTTTCGCAGCTCATATGCTGCGGCGAGATACGCGTTGCGCCACGCGCCGGACTCCGCCTGATAGCCAAGCTGCTCGAGCGCGTCCGCGCAGAGATACCGCGCGTCCATATTTTCAGAGTCTGCGAAGACGAGCGTGTTTGTGATCTGCGCGACCCACTGGTATTCGCCCTTCTCATAGTCCGCGCGCGCCTGTTCGAGCACTTTTTCGGGATCGCCGAGATATTCGACGAGCTTTTTCGCGTATTCGCTCGGCTCCAGCTCGTTCAGGTGCACGGGATTCGCATCATACCAGCCCATGTATTTCTGATATACCGCGCGGACGTTGTGGCGAAGCGTGCCGTAATACTGCCGCGTGTACCAGACCTTATCCAAAGCCTCCGGCAACTCGATCGTGGCGGCGATCTCCGTCGCGGTGTAGCCCTGATTGATGTACAAAAGTGTCTGGTCGTGGATGAATTTATAGACAGCGGCGGTATTGGTTAGATATTCCTGCACCACATCGGCTCCCCAGTGCGGCCAGTTGTGTGACTGGAACACAACCTCCGCGTCCGAAAAGAGCGTCTGCGCCTGCGTGATGTACCGCGCCCAGTCGTTGGCGTCGCGTACCTCTGCGCCGCGCAACGTGTAGAGGTTGTGCATCGTGCCGGTGCAGTTTTCCGCCATCCAGAGCGCCTGTTTGTCAGGGAAATACGTATTCATCTCCGCGGGAGACTCCGTGCCCGGCGTCAGCTGGAAGACAGCCTTCACGCCGTCAATTTCCGTCTCAAAGAGTGTGTCGGTGACCTCATATGTCGGTGCGAGATAGCCCGTGCCGCCCTGCACGGCGGTCAGACCGATACCGACAGAAAGCCGTCCCTGCTCGCAGTACGGCAGGAAACTGCCGTACTGGTAGATCGCGCGGCGCTTCATCGCCGTCCCGACCAAGATGTTTTCCTTCATGACCGCGTCGGCAAAGCCCTGCGGCACGATGATGGCTGTCTTGCCTGAGGCAATTTGCTCGTCCAGCGGAAGCGATGCGTCCGCCACATCTTCTGCGCCGATCAGCCCCTCGATGCCGCCGTAGTGGTCGACATGAGCATGACTAATAACGACAGCGACAATGCGGTCATCGCCCATCTGCTCACGGAAGAGCTTCAGTGCCTCGGATGCAGTATAGCGGCTGCTGCCGCAATCCATGATGATCCAGCCGTTTTCACTGCGGACGAAGGTGATGTTCGAAATATCATAGCCGCGCACCTGATAGATGCCGTCCGTGACCTCAAACAGGCCGTAACGGGCGTTGTACTGCGTGTTGCGCCAGAGGCTTGGGTTTGCAGACGTGGGCGCATCGCCGCTTTCCCGCACGAAGTCATACGCATCCTGCGACCAGATCGTCATGCCGTTTTCGGCCTGGATGACGAGCGAGTCCGGCGCGAAGATGAGGCCGCGGCCTGCAAATTCGGCCTCCTGCTCGTCGTCAAAATCGAGCAGCTGATAGACCTCAGCGTTGGTCTGCGCTGTAATTTCTGTTGCAGCTTTGCTTTCGGCATTCAGCGGTGTGGATTCTTTAGATGGCGCTTTGTCGCAAGCGGTGACAGAAAGCAGAAATAAGAACATGAATGCTGCCGCAATCATTCGTTTCATGGGCACTTCCTCCGTAATGAATATGATTGTTTAAAAGGAATCCGGCGTTCAAAACGCCGGATTCTGAAATGATTTATTCCCCAAGTACGCAGGAGAACTTGATCTCCTTTTCCACATCACTCAGGTCGAGTTCACCACCGTCGGCGACAGTGATGCGCACTTCATAGAGCGTTCCGTCGGTGAGTTCCGTTACAGCCTCACCGGTCTCATCCGTGATCGACCATAGCTCAGAAGCGACCTTCGCCAGTTTGCCGTCCATGCCATAAGCGTAGAGCATCAGATCAGAGGCGCTGCCAGACAAATTATTCATGCGGAAAGCGACCGTGGTGTTAGGATGCACATTGCGGATAGTCACAGTGCTGCGCCAGCTCGCGACCGTACCTTCGCCGCCGTCAAGTTCAAACTGCTCCTGCGAAAGGATATTTCTTGCCGCCTTGTCTAAGTCTACCTCACGATACGGCATCTCCGGCAGATACACAAAGCGATCCTGCAAGCGCAGCAGCTCCATATAGCCCGTCGGGCAGTAGAGCGCGTTGCCGCTGTTTCCGGCGTACATCCCAATGGCCATATTGTTGTAGCCAAACCTGTTGGAAACATCCATCGTAAAGACGGTCTCTCCGGTCTCAAAGTCCAGAATGATGTACTGCCACATCCCGGTGGTCAGATCCTGCACATAGCCGTAGATATAGCCCGTCGCGGTGGAGAGCTTGAGAATCGATGTATCGCTCAGGTCATTTCGAGACCAGATGCTCTTCATCTCATAGCCGCTATCGGTTTTCACGGTGTCCACACGCTCGATGCCCGGGGCAATCATAACATTACCCTTCATCAGCCAGTTCTGGTCATAAATGTTGGCATAGCTCTGAATCGAGGAGTCGCTGTTGGGGTCGGCAAGACCTGCGTTGCCCGCGCCGAACCAGTTGCAGACAATCGTGCTGACCGTGCCTTCACCGTCGTCATAGACGATCGCAGAGTTCTCAACCGCCACCTGATACCCCTCGGGCAGATCATCCAAAACCGGCATACTGGCTACGACCTCACCGGTCTTCATGTCGAGCGCAAGAAGCTTCACGGGGTCTGCGTTGTCGGTGAACATCACAAGGTTCGGCGTCAGCGTGGGCGAGCAACCGCCGCCCCATGCAAGACCGCCGCCGGTGGTCTTATCGCCTTCACCGCTGACCTTTGCACCAACGCTCTCATACGGCGTGCACCACGCAACGTCCACGCCATTGTCGGCGCGCAGCAGATAGCAGTTCATATTGGTCAGAATGACTGCGCCGTCACGGGAAGCGGCGATGCCGTTTTCCGCACCCTCGCCGGGCGTCAGCTCATAGACGAAAACTGCCTTCGAAAGATCCGTCTGTTCGCCTCTTAAAATCGCATCGATGGCCGGACGGGCAATGTAGCCGAGAACGCCCTGCTGCTGGCGCTCGGGGTAGATACGGAAGCCGCCCGTTGCAAACCAAAGGTTTCCGTCGTAGTCAAAGACCACAGACAGAAGATTCTGCGTCAACTCCTTGCCGAGCGCAGCCTCAGCTGCAGCCTTGATGTCGATGTCCAGAACCTTTTCAAATTCCGGAATGACGCTGCCGTCTTCCTCCGTCGCACGCAGCATCAGCACATGGTTATTGCTGGTCGGGCAGACGATACGGTTTTCGGAGTCAAGGAACGTGTAGGAACTCTGGATGACGTAACCACCGCCGTCGTGCTGCTTCGGGGAGAAATAGCCGAGCGTCTTCGTCTCTTCGGCGTTCAGATCGCGGATGGCGATGCCGCCGAGCAGCGGCACGACCGCATGACCGTAGCTGTCAAAGTAGATGGCAGGGGAGGCGTTTGCGTTCGTCGTCTCGTAGGAGACATTGATCTCTGGATAGATGCCCAGCGGCAGAATTTCATCCGTGGAGTCGGTGTTGTACCCGTCGTGGTGAATATTCGCGTCGCTCTTTGCCATGTAGGGGTTTTCCTCCACCTGTTTGGGCTGCAAAGCCTTCACGGGCAGCGCGCTGGATAACGGCGCAGAAGATTCTGAAGTTGTACCTTCGTCTGCGGGTGTCTGTGTTCTACCACAGGCGGCCATTGACAGACACAATACTGCTGCCAGCACAAGGCATAACGCAGAACGGATGATGCTTCTCTTTTTCATGAATAGTCCTCCTTGTTGGTTTCGGCGTAGTTGGGCCGGAGCTGCGCAACCGAATTTTTCTCGTTCAGCCAGACGTAAAGCCCCTGTTGGAAAGCTGCTTTTGTTACCGGCTCCAGCAGAAAATAATCTGCACGCAGTCGGAAAGCATGAAGCGAAAAATCCAGATCGCTGCACCAGATAATGCGCGTATTGCGGTAAAGCGCACGCAGATGTTCCACCGCATTCAATCCGTCGACACCCGGCAGGGCGATCACCGCATTGGTCGGCGGCGTTTTCCGTGTGGTTTCAAAAAACTGTTCCTGATCGCGGAATGTTTCAATTACGGGAAACCGTTCACATTCGGCGCAGAACTGCGAGATCTGCTCTGTAAAAAAAGCTTCTTGCGCTTCACTATTTATCAGCACGGCAATTCGGTACACAGCGCTCCTCCTTTCTGCCGTCGTTGACGTTTTCTGCTTGTCAGTATACGAATGCGCACACGCTTTTCAAGCTGTTTGGCACGAAAGCCCCGTTTCCGACACGAAATCTGGCTTTGCTGGTGTGCCGGGGCAGGACATCTGTGATATAATCATACTGGAGTTTTTTACGGAGGGGAGGAGTAGGTCAGCATGAGGATTGCAATTGTGGATGATCTCAAGACCGAACGCGCACTGCTGAAAGAACGCTTATCGCAGCAGTTGGCGCTTCGCGGTGTGGAAGCGGATATTTTGGGATTTGAAAGCGGCGAGGCTTTTCTCGCGGCAGAAAAAGAGCGGCGCTTTTCGGCCGCGTTTCTCGATATTTACATGGAGGGCTTAAGCGGCATGGACGCAGCGAAGGAGCTTCGAAAGACGGACACAGACTGCCTTCTGATCTTCACCACGACGTCTACCGATCACGCGCTCGAAGGCTTTCAGGTACGGGCACTTCACTATCTCGTGAAGCCCTTTTCCGAGGAAGAACTCTCCGGTTTGCTTACCGAAATGCTTGCAAAACTGCCGCGTCCTGAGCCGGTTCTGACTGCGAAAGTCAGCGGCAGCGACGTTCGTCTTCGCTATCGGGACATTATTTCCGCCGAGCATTTTGCTCATAGGATCAACATCCGCACCACCGCCGGAAAAACGCTGGCCACGCGCCAAAGCTTCAAGGCGTTCACCGAGCCGCTTAAAAAAGATCCGCGCTTTTTCGTCTGCGGCCGCGGTGTGATCGTCAATTTAGAGCACGCCGCTGATTTTCGGGATGCCGCCTTTTGTATGACCGACGGCAGCCGTGTCTATGTCAACCAGGAGCTTCTGAAGCCTGCCCGGCAGGCGTTTATGGAATTTCTGCTGCAAGGGGAGCGTATGAGATGAAAGATATTCTGCGTCCGATTCTGGAACTGTTCGTCGCACTCCCTGGCCTTTTGCTTGCATATTTCCCTGTAAAATCCTATCTGAAGCAGTCGCCAAGAAACCTTGCCGCCTGGCTTCTGCCGCTGATGGCGGGCCTGGGCGTCGGCGGCGGGCTTGTCTGCTATCGGCTTCGCATTTCCACTGTTTTTGTCCTTGCGGGTATCACGCTGCTTGCGATTGTTCTGTATACCAGAACGCTCCGGATATCCCTCTGGAAATCCGGAACGATCGCGCTGTCGATCTGCGCGGTATTTGCCTGCCTGAATAGCCTTTCCAGAGCCGTCAGCGCGGCGATTGTCCTGCATATGCAGCTGCCACCGGATGGGCCATGGTTCTGCTTTGCTGCCTGCGTTTTTTATAACGCAGTTTGCTGGGTTTTTGTGCTGGCGGCATCCTATCCGTCGACCCATGCAGTGCGTGCGATGGTCGAGGACGACAATTTTGCACAGACATGGTATGTATTCTGGGTTTTACCGCTGGGGTTCATCCTTCTAAACCTGTTCATGATCCCGCGTTACCAGACAACACTTCAGACAGGAAGGGTTCTGCAGGGTTACATTGTGCTCAGCATCGCGCTTCTGGTGCTGCTTTTCTGGTTCAACACGATTTTCCTTCTGATGGCGAACAGCCTCAACCGCAACGCAAGATTACAGCAGGAAAACCAGCTGCTTTCCATGCAGCAGCAGCGCTATGAGAGCCTCAAGACCGCCATTGAAGAGGCCCGGCAGGCGCGGCACGATATGCGCCATCAATTAAATCATATTTCTGCGCTGGCCGAGGCTGGTGAACTGGGGGACTTGAAAAGCTACCTTGCAAAAACTGTCTCCCGCATCCCGAATCTCGATATGTGCTTCTGTGAAAACCGTACGGCGGACAGTGTTGTCGGCTATTACTGCGCTCTTGCAAAGCGCGAGGACATTCCCTTCCGCACCAAGCTCGATCTGCCAGAATCGCTTCCGATCGATGAGGTCGATATGTGCCTGATCTTATCCAATCTACTGGAAAATGCGCTGGAAGCCAGCCTTCGCACCGCACCCGCTCGCCGGCAAATCGAAATAACAGCATATGTGCATGCCAAGAGGCTTCTTCTGATCGAGGTCGTAAATGCATTTGACGGTAAAGTCAACGAAAAAAATGGCGTTTTCCTCTCATCAAAGCGAAAAGAAAGCGGAATTGGTATCCAGGCTGTCAACCATATTGCGGAAAAAAACGGCGGAACAAGTACGTTTACCCATCAGAATGGCGCTTTCTCCGCCAAAGTCATGCTCTGTGGATAAGTGGAAATCCATAGTGTATCTTTTGGTTACATATTGCGTCTGGAGGTGTTGCTTGGGGGAGAATTACAGCAAGAAATGCACCTGTCACCGCGAACGCTGATCAAGCGCAGAGATGACGGTCTGGACGGACTTGCATCTATGTATTCCTATCTGGGGCAGGTGAAAGGGGGCTGCGGAAACACATGACAGTATCCTTTTATGATGTCGCACATGAGGAGTTTTTCCAAGAGAACTTAAAGCGATCGATGGCATCCGGTCATACTCCGGACAGTTATTTTCAATCGTTCCTTTACCTGTGCGGATTATGCGCGGATACTCGAAATCACTTCCACCGCCTGTTTGACTGGCAGGAATGGTGCATCCGCCCAGAAGGACTCAGCGAAGGGTGGCAGACTGGGACAACCCGCAAAATCACCCGACTTGCCTTTAGCCTCTGGAACGGTTACGGACAGGAAATTCCAGACAGGAGTGACATATCCGCATCTTTTCTGCCGGATGAAGTGTTTTGCTGCCCCTTTCAACCATACTTTTTTGATGCGATCCGTCTCCGTTTCCCAGAATATAGTAAATCGGTCGAGTAAGCCTTGGTTTATTCAGAAAAGCCTATCATATATCAGCAAGTGAATAAAAAACCAGGGATGGCAATGCTCCGGCCTGATAAGGGTATCACCGAAACCGTCCAGAGCAAAAGGAACTGCCACATTGCCGTGGCAGTTCCTTTTTATATGCAAGTAATTTGAACAGGCAAGGCCTGCTATTATTATCCCCAAAGGTCACTTCATTGTCATAAAGACTGGCACCCACCCCATGCAGACCCGGCAGTGGCTCTTTCTGGAGTGGGGGATTATCTTCGGGGAGCCGTACAGCATCCCGGAGAAAGCGGCCCGCTCTGTGGCCTATGCCAATAAGCAGGAACTGGAGCTTGCCATCATGTGCCGCCATGTGCGGATGCCTGCGGCAAGCGGCGCGGCGCCGGTATCCAAAAAGCGGCTGCCAGACGGGGGCATCAGGCCGATCCCTCAGCAGACCATCCCGGCCAGGAGCCACCTGATGGGCAGAAAAGCCTGCGTCCATGAGGGTATCGTGTATGGCTTATTTTCAGAATATCTACCATTCCGACCTGAGCCACAGGGCCAGAGCGGTCTATATGTATCTCAAAGATCACGCCGACAGTGAGGGCCGGTGCTGGCCGGGGATCCGGACCATAGCCGCCGAACTGGGTCTCTCCCGCTCCACGGTCAAGCGGGCGCTGGACGATCTCTACGGGGCCGGCCTGCTCACCAGAGAGCCGCGCTGGCGGGAGAATGGGAGTCTCAGTTCCGATCTATACCGGCTGGTGTGAATTCAAAATAAAAAGATCCACCGCCAGGGGGAGATTTTGCCCTGGCGGTGGACCGAGGATAGGTTCATGATGAACCAACCAGAAGATCCCACTCTACTAAGGAGAGACTAAGACAGAAGAGAATTGAGCGAGGAATAGAAATTACATCCAATGCCCTCGCAACTTTTGCGATGTATGACAAAGTATGCTCAACGAACTCATCAACCGCATCGGCAAGGAGAAAATCATCACAATCTACTACAAGTTTGTGGGCGCGTTACAGTAATCTTCTCTTTACTAATTTGAGTGTTCATCATCTGTTGTGAATCGGCAGGGTGATCCCCACCTGAAAGACATCCTCTCCGGGGTAGAGATCCATCGTCCCGC
>OGZI01001896.1_pt1 | contig 18941 bp, 16 predicted proteins | sample 1576711 | NCBI WGS metagenome assembly OGZI01 (sample SAMEA3541482, study PRJEB24748) | human gut metagenome | biome: human gut; feature: human-associated habitat; material: faeces | place: China | collected 2012
GGTCCAGTGCCGTTTTTCGCCGCCCTTGGAATACTCGATGCGGGAAAAATGCACATGGAACCGCCGGGCACGCTCATCCCCCAGTGCCTCGGCCATGCGGTCGAGGATGGCGGCATAATCGGCCTTGGACTGGATGCCGCCCAGCGTGCGGGCGTTCAGGTGGCCGAAGTCGATGCAGGGCGTGATGCGCTCATCCACACCGCACAGGGCCAGCACCTCGTCCAGCGTGCCCAGCTGGCCCACCTTGCCCATCGTCTCCGGGCAGAGGGTCATGTCGGCAAAGCCCGCCTCATCCAGTGCTTCCACGGCACGGCGCATGGTGTCCAGCGCTTTTTCAAGGGCCGCTTCCCGGCTCTGCTTGCCGCAGCTGCCGGAATGGAAGATGATGCGTTTTCCACCCAGCGCCCGGCACACCGCCGCGCTCTGCAGCAGGTACTGGATGCTGTTCAGCCGCTTGTCCTCTTCCAGGCTGGACATGCTGATGTAATAGGGCGCGTGTTCATCTCCGTCCTCCACCGGGCCAGCCAGCCCCGCAGCTCCTCCAGCCCCTCCTCACTGAGGGGAAATTCCTTTGTCTCCTCCACTGTGCTGTCCTGATAGCGCCAGGGGCCCTCCCACACCTCGGCGGTGAGCCTGGGGCTCTCCCCTGTATCGGGCACCACCTTGTAGCGCAGGGCCCCGCCGCTGGCTGTCCAGAAGTTGCCGTTTTCAAAGTGGGACAGCACCGGCAGGAACAGTTCCTCGTCCATGTGTTCAGCTCCTTATCCATGTGAAAGCGTGGTATCTCAAATGATACCACGCTTTTGTCCGATTTTCAATTCTTCAATTCTCGCTGTAGCGGGCCAGGAACTGGCGGGTGCGCTCCTCCCGGGGGTGCTCGATGACCTGCCGGGCGTCGCCCTGCTCCACGATCACACCGCCGTCCATGAATACCACCTGGTCGGCCACGTCCCGGGCGAAAGCCATCTCATGGGTGACGATGATCATGGTGGTCTTCTGCTCGGCCAGGGCGCGGATCACCCGCAGCACCTCGCCGGTGAGCTCCGGGTCCAGGGCAGAGGTGGGCTCGTCAAAGCAGAGGATATCGGGGCTGAGGGCCAGGGCCCGGGCGATGGCCACCCGCTGCTGCTGGCCGCCGGAGAGCTGGTGGGGGTAATGCCCCGCCCGGTCGGCCAGGCCCATCTGGGCCAGCAGCGTCCGTCCCTTCTCCTCAATCTCAGCGAAGATGCGCTTCTTCTCCCCCTTAAAGTCGGGCCGCTCCCGGGCCAGGAGCTGGCCGGCCAGAGTCACGTTTTCCAGCGCGGTGTACTGGGGAAAGAGGTTGAACGACTGGAAGACCAGCCCAAAGTGGAGGCGCTTCTTGCGCACCTCGCTCTCCCGCTGGGTGGCGGGGTCGTCCGCGTCAAAGAGCACCTCTCCCCCCACTGTAATACGGCCCCGGTCGGGCTGCTCCAGGAAGTTGAGGCAGCGCAGGAGGGTGGTCTTGCCGGAGCCGGAGGAGCCGATGATGGCCATGGCCTGCCCCTGCTCCAGGGAAAAGCTGATATCCTCCAGAACCCGCGTCCTGCCGAATCGCTTCTGGATATCCTCTACCTGTAAAATCGCCATGCTGTGCGCTCCTCTCAAACCCGGAAATAGTCCAGCTTCTTCTCGGTGCGGCTCAGGGCCAGGGTCACAATGCCGTTGAACACCAGGAAGAAAGCGCCGGCGTAGAACAGGGGCCAGATCATGCCCTTGTTGCCGAAGTCCTTGGCCAGCTTGATGATCTCCCCCACCATGATGAAGTTGGACAGGGAGGTGTCCTTCACCAGGGTGATGATTTCGTTGCCCATGGGAGGCACGATGCGCTTGACCACCTGGAGCAGGGTGACCTGAAAGAAGATCTGGCTGCGGGTCATGCCCAACACCTGCCCAGCCTCCCGCTGGCCGGCGGGGACACCCTGGATGCCGCCGCGGAAGATCTCGGAGAAGTAGGCCGCGTAGTTGAGCACAAAGGCCAGGACGGCCGCCCCCATCCGCCCCAGGGAGTGTCCAGGCCCAAAGACGATGCCGGGCAGATAGAACACCACCGCCAGTTGGAGCATCAGTGGGGTGGAGCGCATGATGTAAACATACAGGCGCACCAGAAGGCTCAGGGGCTTGAAGCGGCTCATGGTGCCGAAGGACACCACCAGTCCCAGGGGCAGGGACAACACCAGCGTGACGGCAAAGAGCTCAATATTGAGCAGAAAACCGTCCAGCAGGGTCATGGTTACCGTTTGGAATGACATGTTCTCTCTCCTCTGTCCAACGCGGACAAGGGGCAGGGGGCATATACCCCCTGCCTCTTGTGTCGGAACGTTTTACTGGTTGGCCAGCAGCAGGTCGGCCAGCTCGTACTTGACGGCCAGCTCGTTGAGGGTGCCGTCGTCAATGAGCTCCTGCATGGCCTGGTTTACCGCCGCGGTGAGGTCGGAGCCCTGGCGGAAGCCGATGCCGTACTCCTCCACGGACAGCTCCAGATCGGGAATGACCATCAGGTCGGAGTAGTCGCCGGTGCCGACCAGCGTGTTGGCCAGCACGAAGTCCATAACCGCCGCGTCCGCCGCTCCGCTCTTGACCTCCAGCAGGGCGTCGGTCTGCTTCACCACAGAGGTATAGCTGGCCTGGCTGAGGAACTCGTCGGCCGCAACCGCCGCCTCACCGGCGGAGCCGGCCTCCGCGTCCAGATTGGCGCCGGCCAGGGACTCGGTGGAGGTGTATTTGTCCGCGTCGGCGGCGCGGATAACCACCACCTGATAGTTCTTGATGTAGGGGTCGGAGATCGAAATGGCCTCCTGGAGCTCCGGTGTGATGGTCATACCGTTCCAGATGCAGTCGATGTTCTTGCTCTCCAGCTCCAGCAGCTTGGCATCCCAGTTGATCTCCACAAACTTGGGCTCCACCCCCAGCTTGGCGCACACGGCAGTGGCAAACTCGGTCTCAAAGCCGGTCAGCTCGCCGTCCTCCCCCAGGTAGTTCATGGGCTCGAACAGGGTATAGCCGATCTTTAGCACTCCGTTGCCCTTGACATAATCCAGGTCGCTCTCTGCCGCAGGCGTCTGAGAGCCGGTCGGCGCCGCGCTGCCGGGCGTCTCGGCCGCACCGGGATTTCCGCCGCAGGCGGTGAGGGTCAGGGTAAGGCCCAGAGCAAGGGCCAGAGCCGTCCAATTTCGTTTCATAGCAGTTCCTCCTCAGTTGGGTCGTTTTCCTCTTCGCTTTCGTATATTACCACACTAAAGCGATATTGTAAAGAGAAAAACGGAAAAATTTTTCCCCGCCCCAAAAAAGCCCCGCTTCCGTATAGAATTCCCGCTGATTCCATATCCTCTGAGACAGAGAATCTCAAAAACGGAGGCATCACACGTTATGAAAAAACTGGCTGCGGCCCTGCTGGCCGCCGCGCTTCTGGTCCTCCCCGCCCAGGCCGTCAGCGGCGCGCCCACGGTGGACGCCGCCGCTGCGGTGCTGATGGAGAAGGAAACCGGCGCCATCCTCTATGAACAGAACGCCCACGACAAGCTGGAGCCCGCCAGCGTCACCAAAGTCATGACGCTGCTGCTGGTGCTGGAGGCCATTGACGACGGCCGTCTGGCTCTGGACGATATGGTTACCGTCTCCGCCCACGCCGCCTCCATGGGCGGCTCCCAGGTCTATTTAAAAGAGGGGGAGCAGATGAGCGTGGACGACATGCTCAAGGCCGTGGCGGTGGTGTCGGGCAATGACGCCGCCGTGGCCCTGGCCGAGCACCTGGCAGGCAGCGAGGAGGGCTTTGTGGAGCAGATGAACCAGCGGGCCGCCGAGCTTGGCATGGCCGACACCTGTTTTGTCAACTGCACCGGCCTGCCCGCGGCGGGCCACCTGACCAGCGCCCATGATATCGCGGTCATGAGCCGCGCCCTGATCCAGCACCCCAAAATCCGGGACTACACCACCATCTGGATGGACTCCATCCGGGGCGGTCAGTTCCAACTGGCCAATACCAATAAGCTGGTGCGTTTCTATGAAGGGGCCACTGGCCTCAAGACCGGCTCCACCGACGCGGCAGGCTACTGCCTGTCCGCCACGGCCGAGCGGGACGGTATGGAGCTCATCGCCGTTGTGCTCAAGGCCAAGACCTCCGAGCAGCGCTTTGAGTCGGCCAAGAGCCTGCTGAACTTCGGCTTTGCCAATTATACCCTCACAGACGTCTACCCCGGACAGGCCCTCCCCCCTGTCGATGTGCTGCTGGGCGAGCAGGACACGGTACAGCCCGTCCTCGCCCAGTCCAGCCGGATTCTGGTGGACAAGGCCCAGCTCAACGACGTGACGAGCGAACTGCGCCTGTGCGAGAATGTGGAGGCCCCGGTGGAGCAGGGGCAAAAGCTGGGCGAGATGGTGATCTCCGTGGGCGGGCAGGAGCAGCAGACCATCCCCATCGTGGCCGACCGGGCTGTGGCACGGCTGACCCTTCCCGGTATTTTCTCCCGGTTCCTCAAAACATTGTTTATGGCGGAATAATCCGATTGTGCAGGGGGGAGCGGCATTGCCGCTCCCCCCTCTGCGCAATCTCTCCAAAACGCCCGTCCGCCCAATATGGGAAATTTTACACTTGCTTTTCCATACATGTCTTGACTATGTCTCCATCACGTTGTATAATTTATACAAATAATTTCCACCTCTTCTGGAGTTATTTTATCACCAATGACAAGGATCTCCTGGCTCCCAGCCCTCTTTTTGGGGATTTTTGCCAATAAGGAGTGACACCTATGCCGATATCCAATGACACCGCGCCCCTGGCGCAGTTCCTTGCGGGACAGGCGGTCCGGGCGCAGGAATTCCTGGGCTCCCACCCCACTGTACGCGGCGGACAGTCCGGCTGGCTGTTCCGCGTCTGGGCTCCTCATGCTCAGGCCGTCGCCGTAATGGGCGACTTCAACGGCTGGGATGACGGGGCCAACCCCATGGCCGCCCTGGAGGGCGGCGTGTGGGAGCTCTTCCTCCCCGGCCTGCAGCAGTATGACAACTATAAATACGCCGTGCACACCCGCTCGGGCAAGGTCCTGGCCAAGGCCGACCCCTATGCCTTCCATGCCGAAACCCGCCCCGGCACCGCCTCCAAGCTGTACGATCTGTCCGGTTACCAGTGGGGCGACGGGAGTTGGCTGGATTACCGGAAGAACAACCCGGTCTACCAGAAGCCCATGAACATCTATGAGGTACATCTGGGCTCCTGGCGGCGCACCGGCGACGACCAAATGCTCTCCTACCGGGACATCGGCCGGTATCTGGTGCCCTACGTAAAGGAGATGGGCTTCACCCATGTGGAGCTGCTCCCCGTCACGGAGCATCCCCTGGACGCCTCCTGGGGCTATCAGTGCACCGGCTACTTCGCAGCCACCAGCCGCTTCGGCACCCCACACGACTTCATGTGGCTGGTGGATCAGCTCCACCAGGCCGGCATCGGCGTCATCCTGGACTGGGTGCCCGCCCACTTCCCCAAGGACGCCTTCGGCCTGTACGAGTTTGACGGGGAGCCCTGCTACGAGTATGCCGACCCCCGGAAGGGGGAGCACGCCGACTGGGGCACCCGGGTGTTTGACTACGGGCGAAGCGAGGTGCGGTCCTTCCTCTACTCCTCCGCCCTGTTCTGGCTGGAGCAGTACCACATCGACGGCCTTCGGGTGGATGCGGTGGCCTCCATGCTCTACCTGGACTACGGCCGGCAGGACGGCCAGTGGGTGCCCAACGTGTTCGGCGGGCACGAGAATCTGGAGGCCGTTGAATTCCTCCAGCAGCTCAATACCCACATTTTCAGCGCCCACAGCGACGTGATGATGATCGCCGAGGAGTCCACCGCCTGGCCCCGGGTTTCCCATCCGGTGGACAAGGGGGGACTGGAGGGCGGCCTGGGCTTTAACCTGAAGTGGAACATGGGGTGGATGAACGACATTCTCCACTACATTAAAATGGACCCCTACTTCCGCCAGTTCAACCACCACGATATTACCTTCTCGCTGATGTATGCCTTCTCTGAGAATTTTGTGCTCCCCCTGTCCCACGATGAGGTAGTGCACATGAAGGGCTCCCTCATCAACAAGATGCCCGGAACGGACGAGGAGAAATTTGCCGGCGTGCGGGCTTTCTATACCTATATGCTCACCCACCCGGGCAAGAAGCTGCTGATGATGGGCAGCGAGTTCGGCCAGTGGAACGAGTGGCACTATGAGCACTCTCTGGACTGGCACCTGCTGGAGCTGGAGGGGGAAGACGGAGACCGCCACCGGGCCCTTAAGGCGTTCTTCCAGGCGGTCAACGCCTTCTACCTGGCCCACCCGGAGCTGTGGGAGCTGGACTTCTCCTGGGAGGGCTTTGAGTGGATCGAGGCCGACGACAACCAGGCCAATACCATTGCGTTCCTCCGCAAGGACAAGAAGGGCAGCACCCTGGTGACAGTGTGCAACTTCTCGCCTGTGGACCGTACCGGCTATACCATCGGTGTGCCCACGGCGGGTACCTATACCTGCCTGTTCAGCACCGACGACCCCGCCTTCGGCGGACTGGGCCGGGGCGATGCCGGGCCGGTCAAGAGCCAGTATATCGAGTGTCACGGCCGGGAGCAGGCCATCACTCTGTCCCTGCCCCCCATGAGCGCCGCCATCTACAAGTGCACCCGCAAGTTCCCGTCCCGCCGGAAAAAAACCGCCGAAGCCGCGCCCAAGGCTGCAAAGTCCGACAAGGCAGCCAAGGCGGCCCCCAAAAAGACCACCCGCAAGTCCAAGGAATCCTGACGCTTTTTCCAGTTAAACGCTGAGGTGATAAGAAGTGAAAAAGGAATGTGTCGCCATGCTGCTGGCGGGCGGACAGGGCAGCCGTCTCCACGCCCTCACCAGCCACGTGGCAAAACCCGCGGTCCCCTTTGGAGGAAAGTATCGCATCATCGACTTTCCCCTGTCCAACTGCATCAACTCCGGTATCGACACGGTTGGGGTGCTCACCCAGTACCGGCCGCTGGAGCTGAATGCCTACATCGGCAACGGCGAGCCCTGGGACCTGGACCGGTCCTACGGCGGCGTCCACATCCTGCCCCCCTACATGCGGGAGGGAGAAAAGGGCACCTGGTACAAAGGCACGGCCAACGCCATCTACCAGAACATCAACTTCCTGGAGACCTATGATCCGGAATATGTACTCATCCTGTCCGGCGACCACGTCTACAAGATGGACTACACCCAACTGCTCCGCCGCCACAAGGAGGCCAACGCCGCCTGCACCATCGCGGTGCTGGAGGTCCCCATGGAGGAGGCTTCCCGCTTCGGAATTATGAATGTGGACGAGAACGACGACATCTATGAGTTCGAGGAGAAGCCCAAGCACCCCAAGAGCAACCTGGCCTCCATGGGGATCTACATCTTCACCTGGTCCAAGCTGCGGGAGTACCTCATCGCTGACGAGGCCGATGAGAAGAGCTCCAACGACTTCGGCAAGAACATCATCCCCGCCATGCTGAACGCCGGCGAAAAGATGACCGCTTACCGTTTCCAGGGCTACTGGAAGGACGTGGGCACCATCGACTCCCTGTGGGACGCCAATATGGATATGCTTTCCCCCGACAACGGCATCGACCCCTACGACACTGAATGGCCCATCTACGCCCGCACCCCCATCCGCCCCCCCCATTTCATGGGCAAAGATGCCAAGGTGGACCACTCCATGGTCACCAGCGGCTGTGAGGTGTACGGCACAGTGGAGAACTCTGTGCTCTTCCACTCCGTCACCGTAGAGGAGGGCGCGGTGGTGCGCTACTCCATCCTCATGCCTGGCACGGTGGTGAAGAAGGGCGCGGTGGTGGAGTACGCCATCGTGGCCGAGGAATCAGTCATCGGTGAGAACGCCCGGGTGGGCGCCTCTCCCGACGGCAGTGAGGACTGGGGGGTTGCTGTCATTGCCCAGCACCTGAACATCGGCCCCAGCGCCGTGGTTTCCCCTAAGGCCATGATTACCCGTAACGTGAAAGGAGGTGGGGTGAAATGATGAACAAGCTGCACGGCATCATCTTCGCCTACCTTTCCAACCCGGATCTGCGGGAGCTGACCCAGCACCGCAACACCTGCTCCATCCCCTATGGCGGCCGGTACCGGGTGATTGACTTCATGCTCTCCAACATGGTCAACACCGGTGTCTCCGATGTGGGCCTGATCGTCCACGCCAACTACCAGTCCCTGCTGGATCACGTCGGCTCCGGCAAGGACTGGGACCTCAGCCGCAAGCACGGCGGCCTGCGCATCCTCCCCCCCTTCGGCTACTCGGGCCGGCGGGAGGGCATCTACCGGGGCCGCATGGACGCCCTGGCGGGCGTTCGCTCCTATTTGCAGTACATCCGGCAGGACTACGTGGTGCTGGCTGGAGGTGATCTGGCGGTAAACCTGCCCCTCAATGACATCTTTGAGGCCCATATCCGCAATGACGCGGACATTACCGCCGTGTGCACCAGCCGCCCCATGGGCTCGCCCAAGGACTGCGACTACTTCACCATCGGCGCCGGAGGGCGGATCACCGACGTACTGGTGCACCCCCCCATTGCCCAGGGCTGCGAATCCCTGGAGGTCTACATTCTCTCCAAGCAGCTCCTGCTCTCCCTGGTGGACCACTGTGCGGCCCACAATATCCCCTCCTTCAGCACCGGCGTGCTCCAGGCCATGGCCGGCCAGCTCAAGATTTGCCCATACGTCTTTGACGGCTATGCCGCCCGCCTCCAGTCCGTGGCTGGTTACTTCGCCCGCAGCATGGAGCTGCTTAACCCCGAGGTGCGGACCGACCTCTTTGCCCCCGGCCGCCCTGTCCGCACCAAGGATCGCTCCGACCCGTCCACCTACTACGGCCCAGGCTCCAGGGCGGTCAACTCCCTGGTGGCTGACGGCTGCATCATTGAGGGCGAGGTGGAGAACTCCATCCTCTTCCGTGGCGTCCGTGTGGAGAAGGGGGCCAAGGTCTCCGGATGCGTGCTGATGCAGGGCACCGCTGTTCAGGCCGGCGCGGTGCTCAAGTACGCCATCACCGACAAGAACGTGCGGGTCAACCCCGGCCGGATGCTGATGGGCCACAACACCTATCCGCTGTCCATTGCGAAGAACGAAATTGTATGACGACTCCAGGGGGGACGCTGTCCCCCCCTAGATACGCGGTCACCGTGCCGCCCTCTGGGCGGCACAATGGCCGCGATACCCCTCACCCACGCTCGCGCGGGTGGTTGCCCCTGCCGCTCAATTTCGACATAAGGAGAGCCTATGAACATCTTATTTGCCACCTCTGAGTGTGCGCCCTTCATCAAGACCGGCGGACTGGCCGACGTGGCCGGCGCTCTGCCCAAGGCGCTGGCCGGAAACGGCCATGACGTGCGGGTGATCCTCCCCCTCTACGAAGGCATCGGCGAGGAATGGCGCAGTCAGATGACCTACCTCCAGTGCTTCCACATCACCCTGGCCTGGCGCAGCCCCTACTGCGGCATCTTTGAGCTGAAGCGGGACGGCGTCACCTACTGGTTTGTGGACAACGAATACTACTTCAAGCGTTCCAACATTTACGGCCACTACGACGATGGCGAGCGCTTCGCCTACTTCTCCCGGGCTGTGGTGGAGAGCATGGGCTGGCTGAACTGGCATCCAGACGTGCTCCACTGCAACGACTGGCAGACCGCCCTGGTGCCCATCTATCTGCTGGAGGAGCGCCACCGCATCCCCCAGCTCTGCGACACCAAGAGCGTGTTCACCATCCACAACATCGAGTACCAGGGCCGATACGGCAGCCAGACTTTGAAGGATGTGTTCGGGCTCAACGACGGGTACTTCAACGAGCACATGCTGGCCTACCACGGAGACGTGAATCTGATGAAAGGGGCTATCTATGCCGCCGACTACGTGACCACCGTCTCCCCCACCTACGCCGACGAGCTCCAGTACTCCTTCTATGCCCATGGCCTGGAGGGGGTTATCGCCGACAACCGCCACAAGCTGCGCGGCATCCTCAACGGCATCGACACCGAGGTGTATGACCCCTGGCGGGACAAGGGCCTGACCAAGTTCTTCTCGGCGCGGCAGATGGCGGGCAAGAAGAACTGCAAAGCCGCCCTGCAGCAGATGTCCGGCCTGCGGGAGAACCCGGACGCCCCCATCATCGCCTGCGTGTCCCGCCTGGTGCGGCACAAGGGCTTCGACCTGGTCACCGCCGCCATCCACGAGATTATGGGTATGGACGTACAGATGATCGTCCTGGGCACCGGCGACTGGAACTATGAGGAGGCCTTCCGCCAAGCTCAGAACCAGTACCCCGGCCGCTTCGCCGCCCACATGATGTACTCCCCCAACCTGTCCACCGCCATCTATGGCGGCGCCGACCTGTTCCTCATGCCCTCCATCTCCGAGCCCTGCGGCCTGAGCCAGATGATCGCCATGCGCTACGGCACCATCCCCGTGGTGCGGGAAACCGGCGGCCTGCGGGACTCCGTGGTGCCCTACAACAAGTTCACCGGCGAGGGCACCGGCTTCTCCTTTGCCAACATTAACGTGCAGGAGATGACCGGCGTACTGAGCGAGGCGGTGAACCTCTACCACAACGAGCCCAAGGCGTGGAAGGCCCTCCAGAAGAACGCCATGACCGCCGACTTCTCCTGGGAAAAGTCGGCCAAGGCTTATGAGGAGATTTACGGCTGGGTGACCGGGAAATAGGGCCGCTTTTTACGCTTGACAGTACCATATTCCCATGATAGAATGAGCGCTCCGTGGCGGGTGTGTCCTTCCGCGGAGCGTTCCTATGTTGATCTCAACAGAAACAGGAGATGTCTGCATTGCACAAATATACTAAAAAAGAGCTGATGACCCTCATCACGGGCAAACTGCGCCGCAACTTCGGCCGTGACGTGGAGGAGGCCACCAGCCTGCACATGTTCAAGGCCTGCGCCCTGGTGCTGCGGGACATCATGTCCGAGCGGCAAATGAAGACCGCCGACCGGGTGGCCGTGGAGCACCTGCGCCAGGTTCACTACCTGTCCCTGGAGTTTCTGATGGGCCGGTCCCTGATGAAGAACGCCTACAACCTGGGCGTGGCGGAGCCGCTGAAGCAGGCCATCGAGGGCCTTGGGTTTTCCGCGCCCGACCTGTTTGAGGCCGAGCCCGACGCCGGCCTGGGCAACGGCGGCCTGGGCCGCCTGGCCGCCTGCTACCTGGACTCCATGACCACCCTGGAGATCCCCGCCACCGGCTACTCCATCTGCTACGAGCTGGGCATCTTCAAGCAGAAGATCGTGGACGGCCAGCAGGTGGAGCTGCCCGACAACTGGCTGGGGCTGGGTGACGCCTGGCTCATCCCCAAGATGGACGAGACCGAGGAGGTCCGCTTCGGCGGCAAGGTGGAGGACGAGTGGGACGCGCTGGGCCGCCACCGGGTAAAGCACACCGGGTATGATGTGGTGCTGGCCGTGCCCAAGGACATGGAGATCGCCGGCTACGGCACCGAGCACGGAAACCTGCTCCGCCTGTGGGACGCCAACAGCCCCACGCCGGTGGACATGAACCTGTTCTCCTCCGGCCAGTATCTGAAGGCCGTGGAGCAGCGGGCCATGGCCGAGTCCATCTCCAAGGTGCTCTACCCCGAAGACAACCACTACGAGGGCAAGTCCCTGCGCCTCAAGCAGCAGTATTTCTTCGTCTCCGCCACCATCCAGTCCATCGTGCGCAAGCACCGGGCCGAGTACGGCACCCTGCGCAACTTCCACCTCAAGCATGTCATTCAGATCAACGACACCCACCCCACCCTGGCCATCCCGGAGCTGATGCGCATCCTGCTGGACGAGGAGGGGTACGGCTGGGACGAGGCGTGGTACATCGTCACCCACACCATCGCCTACACCAACCACACCGTCCTGGCGGAGGCGCTGGAGCGCTGGCCCCAGCAGCTCATTGAGAAGTGGCTGCCCCGCATCTGGCAGATCCTCATCGAGATCTCCAACCGCTACCAGCGGGCGCTGACCGACTACTTCCACGGCGATCTGTCCAAGGTGGCCCCCATGGCTATCATCTGGGGCGGCGAGGTGCGCATGGCCAACCTGTGCGTGTGCGCCTGCTTCAAGATCAACGGCGTGTCCGCCCTCCACTCCGACATTCTGAAGCGGGACGTCTTCCACGACGCCTATGCCCGCACCCCCGACAAGTTTACCAACGTCACCAACGGCATTGACCACCGCCGCTGGCTCAGCGAGTGCAACCCGGAGCTGGACGCCCTGATCCGCGACTGCTGCGGCAAGGACAAATACCTGCTCCAGCCCGACGCCCTCAAGGAGCTGGAGCAGTACCGGGACGACGCGGGCGTGCTCTCCCGCCTGGGGCAGATCAAGGCGGACAATAAGAAGGCCTTCGCCGCCTGGGTGGCCCGGGAGAGCGGCGTCATCCTCAACACCGACGCCCTCTTTGACGTACAGGTGAAGCGGCTGCATGAGTACAAGCGGCAGCTGCTCAACGTACTGCACATCATCTACCTCTACCAGCGCATGAAGGCCGACCCCCACTTCGACTTCACCCCCCGCACCTACCTGTTCGGCGCCAAGGCGGCCCCCGGCTACGCGGTGGCCAAGCGGATCATCCGCCTCATCAACTCCGTGGCCGACATGGTCGCCAGGGACCCCGCCTGCAAAGACCGGCTCCAGGTGGTCTTCCTGGAGAACTACCGGGTGAGCCTGGCGGAGAAGCTGATGCCCGCCAGCGAGCTCTCCGAGCAGATCTCCACCGCCGGCAAGGAGGCCAGCGGCACCGGCAACATGAAATTCATGATGAACGGCGCGGTGACCATCGGCACCTTGGACGGCGCCAACGTGGAGATGCACCAGGTGCTGGGGGACGAGAACATCTTCCTCTTTGGCCTCAAGGCCCACGAGGTGGCCGAGATGAAGCAGAAGGGCTACAAGTCCTATGAGTACTATGTCCACAATCCGGAGCTGCGCGCGGTCATCGACCAGCTCAACGTGGGCTTCGGCGACGGCGTGGCCTATGACGACATCGCCCGCCGCCTCCTGTTCGGCGACGGCGGCCCGGCGGACGAGTACCTGCTACTGGCCGACTTCGAGAGCTACCGGGACGCCCACCAGCGGGCCGGCCTGGCCTATCAGGACCCCAAGCGGTGGAACCAGATGGCCCTCATGAACATCGCCCGCTCCGGCATCTTTGCCGCCGACCGCTCCATCCGGGACTATGCCCGGGACATCTGGAACGTGCCGGTGCGCGCCCTCAAGTAAATTTGCTCCCGCAGCGGCGGGCGGCCCGTGGGGCCGCCCGCTTTTTTTGCCTTTCGTGCAATCATTTTCCTCTCTACCCCGCTGGGTCTTCTCTTCTTCCACACTGGACTGTGGCGGCGCTTTCTGCCGAATAGCCACCGCAAGCAGCATTTTTGACAAGGCCCGCCCAAAACCCGGGCGGGCCTTGACTTTCAACCGGGCAGAGCATAAAATATTTAATACTGTCTTTATTCCATCCATGGATGAGGTGACCGTACCATGCCCATATATTTAGACAATGCCGCCACCACGCGGGTGTGCCCGGAGGCCGCCCAGGCCGCCCTGGAGGCCATGACTGAGGGGTACGGCAACCCCTCCTCCGGGTATGCCCTGGGGCAGGCCGCCGCCGCCGCGCTGAAGGAGCACCGCGCCGCCGTGGCCGGCCGCCTGGGCTGCGCGCCGGAGGAGCTGGTCTTCACCTCCTGCGGCACCGAGGGGGACAACTGGGCCGTCCGGGCCGCCGCGGAGTACGGACGGCGGAAGGGACGGCACATCATCACCACCGCCATCGAGCACGCCGCCGTGCTGGAGCCGGTGAAGGCCCTGGCCGCCCAGGGGTACGAGGTGACCTACCTCAAGCCCGATCGGAGCGGCCACGTGTCCGCCGACGCCCTCCGGGCCGCCCTGCGGCCCGACACGGTGCTGGTGTCCATGATGCTGGTGAACAACGAGCTGGGCACCCTTCTCCCCGTGGCGGAGGCCGCCCAGGCCATCCGGGACGCCGGCTCCCCCGCCCTGCTCCACTGCGACGCGGTGCAGGCCTTTCTGAAGGTACCCTTCACCCCGGCGGAGCTGGGGGTGGATCTGCTCACCCTCAGCGGCCATAAAATCCGCGCCCCCAAGGGCATCGGCGTGCAGTACATCCGCCGGGGGCTGAACCTCAGGCCCCTTCTGACGGGCGGCGGGCAGGAGGGCGGGCTGCGGCCCGGCACCGAGCCCACCGCCCAGGCCGCGGCCCTGGCGGCCGCCTGCGCGGCGTGGCAGGAGGACTATCCCGCTCGTATTCAAGAAGTCAAAGAATACGCGCTGGAATCACTCTCCGCCGTCCCCGGGCTGGAGATCATCAGCCGGGGGGACGCCCCCCACATCTGCGCCGTCTCCCTGCCCGGCTACCCCAGCGAAATGCTGGTGCGGGAGCTGTCCGACCGGGGGGTGTACGTCTCCTCCGGCTCGGCCTGCCACCGCGGGAAGCCCAGCCACGTGTTTGCGGCCCTGGGCCTGCCCAAGCGCACCCTGATGGGGGTGCTCCGCGTCTCCTTCTCCCCGGAGAGCACCCGCGCCGACGTGGACGCCCTGGCCGGGGGACTGACCGAAATCACCAAGACCAGAATTGCAGCGAGGTGAGCGTTTGTTCCACTATATGAACCGGGGGGCGGCCTTCTACCGCAACGTGGCGCGGCTGGCCCTGCCCATCCTGCTCCAGAATCTGTGCACCACCCTGCTGGGGCTGATCGACACCTTCATGGTGGGCGCCCTGGGGGAAGCCCCCCTGGCCGCCGTTCTGGTGGCCAACATCCCCGTCTTTGTCATCCAACTGGTCATTTTCGGACTCCAGAGCGGCTCCTCCGTCCTCATCAGCCAGTTCTGGGGCAAGGGGGACACCAAGTCCATTAACCGGGTCATCGGCCTGGGCTGCTATGTGGCGGGGGCCATCTCCCTGGCCTTTGCCTCCGTCATGTTCTTCCTGCCGGAGCAGCTGATGGGCCTGCTCACCGACAACCAGGAGCTGGTGCCCCTGGCGGCCCAGTACGCCCGCATCGTGGGCTTCTCCTATATTTTCAACAGCCTCACCGGCGTGTACGTGGGCGCCCACCGCTCCATGGAGAACCCCAAGCTGGGCATGATCATCTTCGGCGTGTCCATGCTGACCAACGCCTTCCTCAACTGGGTGTTCATCTTCGGCAACCTGGGCGCTCCCGCCCTGGGCGTGGTGGGCGCGGCGGTGGCCACCCTGTCCGCCCGCGTGCTGGAGTTCGTCATCATGCTCTCCTACGCCCTGACCAACCGGCGCTTCCGGCTCAAGCCCGCTGTGCTCTTCCGGCCGGGCCGCGCCCTGCTGGCCAAATTTCTCCACTACTCCGGGCCGGTAGTGCTCAACGAGACCCTCTGGGGCCTGGGCACCTCCCTCTACAAGGTCATCATGGGCCACATGGAGGGCTCCACCGAGATCCTGGCCGCCCGCGCCCTGGCGGGCAACATTGAGGATCTCTGTACCGTGGCCATCTTCGCCATCGGCAACACCACCGCCATCATCGTAGGCCGGGAGATCGGCGCAGGCCGGCGGGAGCACGTCTACGAGGTGGGGGCCACCCTGGACACCCTTGCTTTCCTCTGCGGCCTGATCATCGGCATCCCCCTGATCCTGGGGGCCTGGTTCGTCTTCCCCTGGCTGGTCTACCCCTTCTTCCACCTGTCGGAGACCGCCGGCTCTATCACCACCATGATGCTGACCTTCATCGGCGTCTTTCTGGCCCTGCGGGCCTTCGACTCCGTCAACACCGTGGGCGTCCTGCGGGGCGGCGGCGACGTGCGGGCCGCCACCATCATCGACACCACCCCCCTGTGGTTCGTCTCCCTTCCCCTGGCCGCCCTGTTCGGCCTGGTGTTCCAGTGGGGCATCTTCTGGGTCTATGTGGGCATCATGGCCGAGCAATTCGTCAAGTTCGGCATTGGCCTGTACCGCCTCCGCTCCCGGGAGTGGATCAACGACGTCACCCAGTTCTCCCGTACGGAGTGACCGCGTTGTAAAAAATACCCCGGCTCCGCCTGTGGGCGCGGAGCCGGGGTATTTTTCTCTGTAAGCCGGCTCACAGCTCCCGCTCCATGCGGATGTCGGAGAGCTGGAACCATTTATCGGAATAGGTGACGTATTTGAACCCAAACCGCTCATACAGCCGCAGGGCCTCCCTGAGCTGATGGTTGGAGGTGAGGACCGCTTTCTTCTGCCCTGCATCCCGGGCGGCCTGGAGCGCCGCCTCCATCAAGGCCGTACCAATGCCCCGGCCCCGGTATGCCTCCTTCACACCGAACTTGAGCAGCTCGCACTGGCCCTTCCCCTGAAGCTCCAGCATGACCATGCCCACAATCTCCTCCCCCCAGCGGGCCAGCAGCACCCGGCCACCGCCGGACAGGAAGCGGTGGGGCTCCGCCAGCATCTCCAGATCCACCGGCTCCAGCAGGTCGTATTCCAGCAGCCAGGGCAGGGAGATGTCCTCCAGCGCCTGCTTGTAGCGGTCCTCATAGTCGATAATCGTGAAGCCTCGGCCCTCGTCCACGGATTCACCCCTCCTTTTTTACATAGAATACCATTGTTCCGCCGCCCCGTCAACGCCAGAAACTTGCAGTCCACCCCTTTGCCTGCTGAATTTTCTACGTTCACATTTAATTTACATCCAGAACACTTGACTTTTTCGGGGGACGGTGCTACATTATCTTTAGCACTCAGAGAGTTTGAGTGCTAACATTGTGAAAGGGTGGCCGGAATGGATTTAACAGAGCGCAAAAAACGGATTCTCCGCGCCATCATCGAGAGCTACATTCAGTCGGCGGAGCCGGTGGGTTCCAAGGCCATCGCCGCCTCCATCGATATGGAGGTATCCTCCGCCACCATCCGCAACGAAATGGCGGATCTGGAGGCGATGGGCCTGTTGGAAAAGCCCCACACCTCCGCCGGGCGCATCCCTTCGCCCAAGGGCTACCGGCTCTATGTCAACGAGCTGATGGAGGAGCACAAGCTCTCCCTCCAGGAGACCCAGCGCATCAACCAGGCCCTGGCCATGCGGATGCGGGAGCTGGACCGGGTGCTGGACCAGGCGGGCCGGGTGGTGTCCCAGCTCACCAATTACCCCTCCTTCGCCCTCTCCTCCGGTCTGAGCCGCATGACCATCCGGCGGTTCGATCTGCTGATGGTGGAGCGCAACGCTTTCATCATCGTGGTGATGACCGACACGGACATCGTGCGTAACCGGCTCATCCGCCTGCCCTCCGACCTGACGGAAGCCCAGCTTCAGATGCTCAACACCCTGCTGAACACCACCTTTACCGGCCTGACGCTGGAGGAAATCACCCCGGAGCTGATGCGGGTGGCCCAGCATGCGGCCGGGGAGGCCTATGGGCTTATCTCCCTGGTGGTGTCCTTCGCTATGGAGGTGCTGGAGAGCCTGGAGCAGCGCACCGTCCACACCTCGGGTCTGGCCCATCTGCTGGAGCTGCCCGAGTACCGCAGCCTGGAGCGGGCGCAGCCGCTGATGAGCTACCTCTCCGAGGAGGCCGATCCCGCCCGCTTCCCCGTTCCCAAGGACGATCCCATGAAGATCCTCATCGGCCCGGAAAACGTGGCCGACGCGCTGAAGGACACCAGCGTGGTGGTCGCCAGCTACGACATCGGCGACGGCATGCGGGGCGTCATCGGCGTGGTGGGGCCCACCCGGATGGATTACGCCAAGATAACCGCCCGCCTGTCCTATCTGGCCGAGGGCCTCTCCCGGCTGTTCGGACAGGGTGAACTGCCTCAGGGCAGGGACGACGAGAAATAGGAGATGAATGCATCCCATGAGCAAGAAGGAAAAAAAGCCGGAGGACGTGACCCCGGAGGAGCAGACCGAGCAGGCCGTCCCCACCGAGGAGACGGAGGCCGAGGCTCCCAACCCCCTGCTGGAGGAGCTGGAGGCCCTCAAGAAGAGCCTCTCCGACCAGGAGGACAAATTTCTCCGCCTGGCCGCTGAATACGACAACTACCGCCGCCGCAGCCAGAAGGAGAAGGAATCCGCCTGGTCGGACGCCAAGGCGGACACCGCTGCGGCCTTCCTGCCGGTGTACGACAACCTGGAGCGGGCCCTCAAGCAGGAGACCGCCGACGAGGCCTACAAGAAAGGCGTGGAGATGACCATGACCCAGCTCAAGGAGGTTCTCGCCAAGCTGGGCATCGAGGAGATCCCTGCCCTGGGCGAGCCCTTCGATCCCAACCTTCACAACGCCGTGATGCACGTGGAGGACGAGGGCGCTGGCGAGAACACCATTGTGGATGTGTTCCAGACCGGCTTCAAGTCGGGCGACAAGGTGGTCCGCTTCGCCATGGTAAAGGTCGCCAATTAAGAAGCGCGGAGGGTAGGCACATAGGGGCGCTAAGGCGGGACGGAGCCGAAAAAACAGGCGGCGGGCGCAGCCCGAAGCGGCATTTTTCGCGCAGTCTGGACTTAGCGGCCCGGCCATGTGCCCAACCCATAGCGTGACATCATGGCGCACATGGTGCGCCCACCACTCAACCTTGTAAAAAACCAATTTCTTTATTATTGGAGGAACTGCTTTATGTCTAAGATTATTGGTATCGACCTTGGTACAACCAACTCCTGCGTGGCCGTCATGGAGGGCGGCGAGTCCGTCGTCATCCCCAACGCCGAGGGCAACCGCACCACCCCCTCCGTCGTGGCCTTCTCCAAGGACGGCGAGCGCATGGTGGGCCAGGTGGCCAAGCGCCAGGCCATCACCAACCCCGACCGCACCATCATGTCCATCAAGCGCGAGATGGGCACCAACTACAAGGTGAACATCGACGGCAAGGCCTACACGCCCCAGGAGATCTCCGCCATGATCCTGCAGAAGCTGAAGGCGGACGCCGAGGCCT
>OGZI01001900.1_pt1 | contig 18904 bp, 16 predicted proteins | sample 1576711 | NCBI WGS metagenome assembly OGZI01 (sample SAMEA3541482, study PRJEB24748) | human gut metagenome | biome: human gut; feature: human-associated habitat; material: faeces | place: China | collected 2012
ACAGCAATATTAATATTTTTACAAAACAAGGGTTATTTTAAAAATGGGGAAATACTTTTTTTAAAAATTCCTTTTATAATTATAGGTATTTTATGTATAGTTATAGGTATTGGACTGTGGATTTCTGCAGTTGTTAATTCAAGAATTTCTAAGAATATAAAGAAATTAAAATTGGTAACTACCGGAATTTTTTCAGTTGTAAGAAATCCGATTTATTCAGCTTTTATGTTTCTTTGTTGGGGAATTTGTTTTCTTTTTAATAATCTATATTTTTTAGTTACAATTCCAATATATTGGATTCTTTTAACAATTTTAGTGAAAAGAACTGAAGAAATATGGCTTAAAGATATTTTTGGAGATGAATATCTTGAATATTGTAAGAGAACAAACAGATGTATCCCTTGGTTTTCTAGAAAATCTTGATTAACTTATTATTTAAATTTAGGGGGTAGTATGAGTAATTATTTTGATGAAGTTGCTAAAGTTTGGAATACTGAAGAGAGAAAAAACAGAACTTTTACCATATACGAAAAAATGTTCAAGTATTTAGGAAAAAATCTGAAAGAGAAAAAGGCTCTTGAAATCGGATCGGGAGATGGACTTCTTGCAACTTTATTATCTAAAGATTTAAAACATATTGATTGTATGGATACTTCTTTAAAGATGAGAGATGAGTCTTTAAAGAGAATAAATGAAATGAAAATAGAAAATATCAGTATAAATGATGAAAATTTTTTGGATAATTCGAATGAAAAATACGATGTAATTTACAGTTTAACTGCTTTTCATCATATTGTAGATGTAGATGCGGAGCTTAAGTTGTTAAGAGAACATATAAAAGAAAATGGGAAAATAATTATAATGGATTTAGATACAGTTTCTCCTGACTTTCATAAGGATTTTCCAAATTTCGATGGACATGATGGTTTTTCAAGAGAAGAAATGGAAAATTATTTTAAAAGAGCATCATTTATTCCGAAAAACTATGAGATTTTATGGAATGGAAGAAGCAAGGAAATTGATTTTAGAATTTTCTTAATGGAAGGAATTTGCAAATAATAAAATTAGCATTATAAAATCCGAGTTGAATTTACAACTCGGTTTTTTAGGTTTAAAAGGAGTTGTTGCAGAATAGTTAATGTATCAACTCCAAAATCTTGGATAGTTTAATTTATTTCTGTGGTTGTATTCTAAATCATCTGAAATTTATTTAGTTTATAAAATTACTCATAAAAATTATTGACATGCAAAAAATACAGTATTATAATAAAGTTACAATAGGTGGCTGTATGCGTAATTTGTTTAGTCTATAATTTTACGGAGGTTGGGTAGATGGATTTAAAATATAAAGTTAAAGTGATTTTTTTGATTATTAATGTTGTTATCTTGATTTCAAGTATATTTTTGAAAGATGTCAAAGTTAAAAATACAGTCAGAACAGGTATATCAATAGCTTTGATTGTGTTTTCAATATTTAGTTTGCTTAAGCTTATATAAAAATAAAATTTAATAAGCAAGGGAAAAAGATAATAAGAACCCCACCCATCCACGATACAATGCATCGGGCGGGTACCTGGGAACCTTGTTGTTTCACAATTAAAAAGCCAAGTTGAATTGACAACTTGGCTTTTTGAATTTCATCTAATTTAGTTTTTTTCTTTAATATCATTTAAGATATTCTTAATGTCTGTTAAAATTTCTTCTTGAGTTGGAGCTTTTGGAGCTTCTTCAACTACTTCTTCTTTCTTTCTTGTTAGCTTATTCATAGCTTTTACCATCATAAAGATACAAAATGCTATAATTAGAAAATCAATTACATTTTGAATAAATGCTCCATATTTAAAAGCAACTTCTGCAATCTTCTTTGATTCATCTCCTGCTTTTAAGACAATTTTTAGGTCTGAAAAATTAATTCCACCAGTTAAAATTGAAAGCAAAGGCATTAAAACGTCATTTACTAAAGATGTAACAATTTTTCCAAATGCTCCACCTATAATTACCCCAACTGCCAAGTCCATTACATTGCCTTTCATGGCAAATTCTTTAAATTCTTTTAACATAAACTTCCTCCTGCAAATAAAATATGATAAAATATATTATAGTTAAATAATTACATTATAATCATTCAGTCTGTCATTACCCACTTTTATAAATTTTAATCATTTAGGAGACTAATATGTTACGAAAAATTATAGTTAGCAACTGTGCAAGTGAAAATTTTTTTGAACTTTTAGAAAAAGAAAATTTTGATTATATAAAAAGTTTGAATAATGAAAAATTTAATAAAAATTATAATGACCATCCAGACCTTAGTATTCTAAAAATAGATGAAGATATTTACATTGAATCTTCTGTTTATAACTATTATGTTGATAATTTGAGTGGATTTAATTTAAAAAAGGTGGATATTTCTAATTTTAAAAATGGAGAGATGGTTTTAAATATTGCAAAAAATAGAAAATATTTTTTTCATAATGAAAAATTTACCACAAAAGAAATTTTTGAAAAATTTAAACTAAATAGAAAATATATAAAGATAAATCAGGGATATTCAAATTGTAGTATGATTTGTTTTGAAAATCATATAATAACAAGTGATGAGGGTGTATATAAAACTCTAAAAGCCAAAAATATCAATGTGGAACTTGTTACATCTTATGGAATTATTTTAAAAGGATATAAAAATGGATTTATCGGAGGGACTTGTGGTTTTGTTTCCGATGATATTTTATTATTTTATGGTGATGTGACAAAATATAGAGATTATGATATAATTAAACGCATAGCTGATGAAGAAAATGTGAAAATACTCTATCCAAAAGGCGAAGCATTTGTCGATTTGGGTGGAATTGTTTCGCTGTGGAGGTAATTATGGGATTTATTAAACCGAGCAATGTTGTTGGTACTATGGAACTTTTACCAAATGAACAAATTTTGTTCGACAATGTTAAAGATATAATTGAAGATACTTTTAAAAAACATGGATTTTTACCGATAGATACACCGGTTTTTGAAAAAAATGAAATTCTTTTAGCTAAAGGTGGCGGAGAAACTACAAAACAAATTTTTAAAATTGATTCAGAAAGCAAGGACATTTCTTTAAGATTTGACCTTACAGTACCTTTGGCAAGATATGTTGCTCAATATTTTAGCGACTTGAATTTTCCTTTTAGAAGATATCATATAGGTAAAGTTTATCGTGGCGAAAGAAATCAAAAGGGGAGATATAAGGAATTTTATCAATGTGATATTGATGTTATCGGTAATGGAAAACTTGATATTAGAAATGATGCAGAGCTTCCTTATATAATTTATGAAATTTTTTCAAAAATTATTAATGAAAAATTTGCAATAAATTTTAGTAATTTAAAAATTATTAATGGTCTTTTTGAAAATTTGGGTGTAGACAATAAAACTGATATGCTTCGAATTATCGACAAGATTGAAAAAATTGGTTTTGAAAAAGTTGTTGAAGAACTTAAAAATACAGGTCTTGATGGTAATAATTTAGAAAAGATTACAGAATTTATAAAAATTTCAGGAAGTAACGAAGAGATTATTGAAAAACTAAATTCATTAGGAATTGAGAATGAACTTTTTGATAAAGGTGTTGAAGAGCTTAAAGAAGTTTATGAATGTATGAAACTTTTTGGAATTCCGGAGGATTATATAAAAATTAATCTTACAATTACAAGAGGTCTTGATTACTATACCGGAACTGTTTATGAAACATTTTTAGAAAATTACAGACAACTTGGAAGTGTTTGTTCTGGTGGAAGATATGATGATTTGGCGAGCAATTATACAAGTCAGATTTTACCAGGTGTTGGAATTTCTATCGGTCTTACAAGATTGTTCTATCAACTGCTTGATAAAAACTTATTTAAAGAAATTAAAACTAACAGTATTAATGCTTTGATTATTCCGATGGAAAATTGTTATGATTATGCTATAAAACTATTGAATAAATTTGAAAATAGTGGTAAAATAATACAAATATATTTTGAGGACGCAAAGATGAAGAAAAAAATATCTTATGCGGACAAATTAAATATTCCTTATATAATCATAGTCGGAGAAGACGAAAAAGTAAATAATACTTATACTGTTAAAGATTTAAAGACAGGAGAACAATCGACTGTTGATTTTGAAGGATTGATAAAGTTAATATAGACGTTGAAGTAACGAGTAGGATTTAAGCGCTTTAAGAGAGAATGAAACGTGGCTGGAATTTCATTTAAGAATGCTACTTACCGAAAACTATTACGGAGTCTTTTATCTAATTAAGAAGTAATTAGGGTGGAACCACGAGCCATCGTCCCTACAGTTTTGTAGGGATGAGGCTCTTTTTTTATAGGAGGATAATATGGAAATGATTAAAGTTACATTCCCTGACGGGTCTGTTCATGAATTTGAAAAAGGTGTAAAGATTTTAGATGTTGCAATTAGCATTTCTGAAGGCTTTGCAAGAAATGTTATTGGTGCAGTTGTTAATGATGATATTATAAAGGGCTTAAGTGAAACTTTGAAAGAAGATTGTACAGTTAAATTTGTAAAATTTGAAGACAAAGAGGGAAAAGAAATTTTTTGGCATACATCAAGTCACGTTATGGCTCTTGCTATTCAAAGACTATTTCCTGATACAAAATTTGGAATAGGTCCTGCAATAGAAAATGGATTTTACTATGACTTGGATTCTGAACATAAATTCACACCGGAAGATTTAGAAAAAATTGAAGCAGAAATGAAGAAAATCGTTAAGGAAGGTTATTCTGTTGATAGAAAAGAAGTTGATAGAGACTTTGCCTTGAAATATTTTGCCGAAAAAGGGCAAGATTATAAAATTGACTTAATTGAAGGCTTCGATAAAGATGCAGAACTTTCTTTCTATGAATTAGGAGAATTTACTGACCTTTGTAGAGGACCACATCTTATTGATGTTAAAAAGATAAAGGCGGTTAAACTTTTAAGTATAGCTGGTGCATACTGGAGAGGTAGCGAAAAAAATAAAATGCTACAAAGAATTTACGGTATAACTTTTGAAAAGAAAAAAGATTTGGATGAATATCTTGAATTTTTAGAAGATGCTAAACAAAGAGATCATAGAAAAATTGGTAAAGAATTGGGAATCTTTATGATTAGCCAAAATGTTGGAGCGGGACTTCCATTCTGGTTACCAAAAGGAGCGACAATTAGACGTGTAGTTGAAAGATACATAGTTGATAAAGAAATTGAATGTGGATATGAACATGTCTATACACCTATTCTTGCAAATGTTGCTCTATATAAAACTTCAGGTCATTGGGATCACTATCAAGACAGTATGTTCCCACCAATGGATTTAGGAAATGGAGAATTGCTAGTTTTAAGACCTATGAACTGTCCACATCATATGGAAATTTACAATAATGATGTTCATAGTTACAAGGAATTCCCTATAAGAATTGCTGAACTTGGAATGATGCACCGTTATGAAATGAGTGGAACACTTTCAGGATTACAAAGGGTTAGAGAAATGACTTTAAATGATGCCCATATCTTTGTTCGTCCTGATCAAATTAAAGAAGAATTTACAAGAGTAGTAAATTTGATGAAATCAGTTTATGAAGATTTTGATATAAAGAATTTTAGATTTAGATTAAGTTACAGAGATCCCGAAAATAAAGAAAAATACTTTGATGATGATGAAATGTGGAACAATGCTGAAGCAATGCTTAAGAGTGCAATGGATGACTTAGGATATGAATACTTTGAAGCAAAAGGAGAAGCTGCTTTCTATGGTCCTAAACTTGATGTTCAAGTTAAGACTGCAATCGGATTAGAAGAAACTCTTTCCACAATTCAACTTGACTTCTTATTGCCGGAAAGATTTGACTTAACTTATGTTGGAGAAGACGGAAAGAATACTCACAGACCTGTTGTAATTCACAGAGGAATTGTTTCTACAATGGAAAGATTTGTAGCTTACTTGATTGAAGAATATAAAGGGGCATTCCCAACTTGGTTAGCCCCTGAACAAGTTAAGATTTTACCTATTTCTGATAAATTTAACGACTATGCAAATGAATTACAAAAAGAATTTGCTAAAAAAGATATAAGAGCAGTCGTAGATGCTAGATCAGAAAAAATTGGATTAAAAATCAGAGAGGCACAACTTGCCAAAATCCCATATAGTTTAATCGTTGGAGAAAATGAAGTAAACGAAAGAACAGTTTCCGTTAGAAAACGTGGAGAAGGGGATAAGGGTTCAATGAAATTTGAAGCATTCCTTGATAAGATTTTGGAAGAAGTAAATTCTAAAGTTGTAAAATAAAAAACTTATATTAAATAAAAAGCTATTGAAGCAAAACTTCAATAGCTTTTTAATTATATAATGTCATTATTAACGCTAAAAAATTATTCAAAAAATGTCCCAATACACAAGGTAATAAAGAACTTGTATTTTTATATATTAAACAACCGATAAAACTTGGAACGATATATAGAGGAACCAAATACAATCCATCGTGAATCACCGCAAAGGTAAATGCTGAAACAAAAGCAGGTAATATTACTTTTAAAAAAATTCCCTTATCTTGAAAAATTTCGTGAAAAAATGTAAATATACCATATTTAAAAGCAATTTCCTCTCCAAGTGGAGCTGCGATTAATATATTTAATATCAACAGTTTATTAAATTTCAAAGACTCAAAAAGACTTCCCGTATTCTTGCTTTTAAATGTGAGACCTAAAAGGGGATATAGATATGAAATTATGATATTCCATAAAATCATAAATATCCCAAGCCCAATTCCAAATAATAATAATTTTTTTAAAGAAGTTTCGGACTTTTTTATTGAGATACTGTCATTTCTTTTTTTACTTAGCAAAACAGCTATTATAAATGTAATAAATGTTGCGATAGAGCTTAATACACTTGTAAAAAACTTATTAAATAATTCTTCATTTTCCAACAGATATTTATTATTTTTAAAAAAAATAGATACAAATCCGGAACTCATCAAATTTTCCATGATAGTTGAATTTTTTAAAAGATTAAAAAATACTATCAGAATTAAAATCGGACTTATAAAATAATTTAAAATTAAAATTAAAGATTTTTTGTTAAATTTACTCGTTCTAACATCTGAGTTTGACAAGTTTATATTTTCTATAGATTCGTTCATAATACGTACCTATTATTCGTTATCTACACCTTTTTCTTTTGAGTATTCAACTAAATTATCATAATTTTCTTTTGAAATTATAATTTTACCTGTTTTTCTTGAAATGCAATTTCTGTCTATTAATTCATTCAAATATCTATACATTGTTCTTTCGTTAATTCTTAAGTAGTCTGAAATAACTTTTTTAGTTAAAGTAATTTTTACAGGGAACTCTACATCAACGCATTTTGATAAGAAGAATTCAATTAAGTTTTTCTTTCTTCCGTAGTTTTTAGTTAAATCAAATGTAGCGATTGAATGTTTTGCGAAATCCAACAAGAAATGATTGTAAACTTTTAAAAGTTCAAGGCTTTCAGGTTCCTTTTCAAATCTTTCTATAGGAATTCTTATAAGTCTTGTATCTTTGAAGAATGCAACACTCTTGTAGAAGTCGTGCTTATTATCCATAAATTCAAGTAATCCGAATATAGAAGTATTAGTTATATGGTTAAAAACTATCAACTCCCCAACTGGCGTAAAATGAACTACATTTGCACTTCCTCTTACCAATAAATACAAATAATCTAATTTATCATTTTCTTTGATTATTACAGTTTTTTTCTTTACTTTAAGTACAGTAAATTCTGAATATAATCTTTTATCAGTTTTTAAATCAAAAGTCTTATCAATTAAAACTTTTCTTAATAATGTAACTAATTTACTTTCCACTATTGTCCCTCCTTAATATTCATATACAATAATATTATAATATAAAAATGGCAAAAAATAAATAGAAAATTACTGATATTGATAAAAAAATTGAAGCTATAGTATTATATTTTTTTATGTTTTTTATTGATATTTTTATAAAAACGATTGACAATATATTAATATGTATGGTATCATTACAATATAAATAAATATTTTAAAATTAAAATTAAAATTACTGATATAATCAAAACATTTACATAAGAAAAAACTTTGATTTTAAGGAATTTAATATAATTTTAGTAAAACGAAGTTGTAATTATTCAAAGGAGGTTATTATGAAAAAAAAGAATTTGGTACTCCAAGTATTCATAGCGTTTATTGCAGGTTTAATACTTGGTGTAGTACTATGGTTGGCGAAAGTTGATATTTCCGGATATGTTAAAATCGTTTCCCCATTCGGTCAAGTTTTGGTCGCAATGTTAAAAATGATTGTAATACCGGTTATATTCTTGTCTTTAATCGATGGTGCGGCTTCTGTTCCTACAAAGGAATTTGGGAAAATCGGAATAAAAGTAATAGTTTGGTACTTTTTAACTTCGCTTTTTGCTGCGGTTTTAGGTTCTGTGCTTGCAATAGGATTTAATCCGGGTTCAGGAGAAGCACAACAAGCGGCTTGGAAAAGTCTTATAAACACACAAAACACTTCTGAAATTGCAAGTAAAGCTAATAATTCATTAGCAGATGTATTTATCAGTATGTTCCAAAATCCATTCAAAGCGTTGGCAGACGGTAATTTTCTAGCTATTATAGTATTTTCTATAGCTTTTGGGCTTGCACTTAAGATGATTTCTGAAAGAGCAGAATATTCAACAAAAGTTAAGACTTTACTTGAAATAATTGATGTTGCAAAAGAAGCTATATTCAAAATTGTGGATTGGATTTTAGCATATTCTCCAATTGGTGTATTTGCACTTACTTCAGTAAACTTTGCAAGTTATGGTTCATCACTATTTGGGCCTTATATTAAACTTACAATCGGTGTTGTACTTGGAATTGTTGCTATGGTATTAATAGTTTATCCTTTAATGATGGCTGTTACATTAAAAGTAAATCCTTTCAAAGTTTTGATGAAAATAAAAGAACCAATGCTTACTGCATTTGTAACAAGAAGTTCTGCAGCAGCACTTCCTGTATCTCTTAGAGTTGCAAAAGAAGATTTAAAAATAAGTGAAAATATTTCTTCATTCGCATTACCTTTAGGATCTACAATAAACATGGACGGAGTTTGTATCCACTTACCTATGTTCGCAATTTTAGCTGCTAATATGTTCGGTGTTAAAGTTACATTTGTTTCACTTTCAGTTTTAGTTTTAACAACTGTTCTTGCATCAGTAGGAGCCGGTGGAGTTCCTGGTGGAAGTTTGATGTTATTATTTATAATTTTACAAAATATGAAACTTTCTCCGGACCAAATTGCTATCATAGTTGGTCTTGCATTAGGAATTAACCCAATACTTGATATGTTTGAAACAATGAACAATGTAACAGGCGATATAGTTTGTACTTACAGCGTTGCAAAACTTTCAGGTTTGGTTGATGAAGAAGAATAATATAATTTATAATTAATCTACGAGGTCAATGAGAAATCATTGGCCTTTTTTATGTATAAAAAATTATTATGAATAGAATTGTTATTAACATGTTTGATAGGGTATATATTTTGCAAATAGATATTGTTTTCAATAATATAGGAGGTGCGATTTGAAAGAACAAGTTGGAAAAGTATTCTCCATAGCTGAAGATAATAAAGCATTAGAAGGATGTACAATATCAAAAGAAGTACATGGTGGAGATAACTATATTGCATATTTTTCCATGGCAGAAGATACAGATATAAGTGCAGAATTATTCCCTTACTACAAGCTATTGATTTTAGCAGAAGGGGAGCTTGAAGTATATGGTTTTTCTGAAAAAACAAAAAAATTAAAAGTAGGTGAATGTATTGTAACACCAATTGAAATTCCAGTTGGTATGAGAACTAAATCAGGAGCAATATTCACTGAAATTGCAATAAAAAAGGAGGACTTTATGAACAAGTTAGTAAAAGCAGGAGAAGTTTTTAAATTAGGAGAATTATTACAATATCAAGAAGGTAAAATCGTAAATATGGACGTAGTTCACAATGATAAAATGAAATTTGTATTAATGGCATTTGATGCAGGAACAGGTCTATCAGAACACTCAGCACCAGGAGAAGCAATAGTATTTGCATTAGACGGTGAAGGAATTATAGGTTACGAAGGAACAGACCATGTAATTAAAGCAGGAGAATGCTTCCATTTTGCAAAAGCTGGCAGACATTATGTAAAAGCTGAAAAGAATTTTAAAATGGCATTACTTTTAACTTTGGAATAAAAAGAGAAAATTTATATAAGAATAAAATATAGAATAAAACGACCATATACTTACCATTTGGTCGTTTTTTTGTGAGAAATAATAATTTTTTTGAAGTTAATTTAGGATTAATATTAAGCTAAAAAGTAAAGGATTATCTCTAACACGTCATCTCGAGTGTAGCGTGCCCTAACTTTGTTTGTTTACTTGTAAATAAAAGTAGAATTTACAGAAATAATCACATCTTATGATACAATTCTTATTAAGATTTCATAAAGCTCTGTAACTGGAAAATTTTATAGTTTTATACAAATACTATTATTAAAAAATTAATGAGTTTATTTAGGGTATAATAAAAACATATAATTTTAAATATTTTTTGAATTGGTATAAGAAGTTGTTATATTAAATATATGAATAACTTGAATATCTTGAAAGATGGTGCTAATATGAGTAACAAAAATATAAAAAAAGAATGTGAAAAACTATGGGCAAAAAATAAATATTATGTATTAAGCAAATCGCATAAAGCATATCTAGAAATAAGAGAATATTTGAAAGAAAAAGAAGTAGATATTTTAATTCTAAACGAAAAAATACAAGAAGTGAGAGCTGTAAAAGAAAGTAAAAAAGATTTTAGGAATGCCATTCTTCATGTATGGGGATATTTTAAAAAGCAATCAAGTGAAATTGAAAAACAAGAATTATTTAATATATTAGAAGAATATATGAAAGGGAAAAATAATCAGGAAGATGTAATTGAATATATCAATTATTTACTAAGGAAATATCCTAATAAATATTTACAAGAATCAACTTTATTAAATAGGAGAACAATATGAGACTTTGGCATGAAAAAATTATCCCCTTATTACCTAGAAATCAGCTTCTTGGTCAACATAGAGAATGTTGTGCACTTAGAGGTAATGGATGGGGAAAAAAACACAAAACTGTAGATTATGTATTTTTATATTCTCCGTATTACTTGTTTGTTTATCACTCATTAGTTATGGATGAAATGGTAAAAAGAGGGTTCAAAGTATCCATAGAATGGAAAGATAAGAATTATAGAGGAAAGAAAGCAGAAAGTTATAATAATCTTGAAGAAAAAATTACAGATACCCCAATTTACAAAGAGCATAATAATGAATACTTGATTGAATGTATAGAAAACTTAAGAAAAAAAGGGATAAAATTAAAACTATAAAAGATTGATTATATAATATGACCCCCTAAATCCTATGTCTGGGTTTAGGGGGTCATATTATATAAAAAACAAAAAAATTCATGTCATAGCAACTTAAAGAAAAACCACAAACACGTCATTTTGACTAAATCGAAGCTGAGTGAAGTGAATCTCCTAACTTTGATTGTTTACAAACAATAGTAGGTCTGACGAGAGCAATTGTACCTTCTGACGCTATTGCGCTCGAGATTTCATAAAGTTCCTTTCATAATAATATTTAAGTGCTAGTAAAAAAGCAAAAAGCATTTCTAACGAGAACAATTGTATTGTATATTTTATAAAGCTCTGTTCTTAATTATTTTTTAGTATTATTTAATATATAAGAACATATCTGACAAAAAATATAAATATTTCACGTCAAATCACTTGATAATAAAAGCTCCCAATACGTCATCTCGACTGTAGCGTAGTGAAATGGAGAGATCTCACAGTTATTTCAAATCCCTTAAACGTAAAAAATCCATTCTTTTATTTCCCTTTTTATGCTATAATAATGCTATATTAATGACATATAAAATAGGAGATGAAAATATGACTTATTCAGAAGAAATAAAGAAAATTCATCAAAAATGCTTCCTATCACAAGAAGCCTTTGGACGAGAAATTGGTGTCTCATTTTCATCCGTCAACCGTTGGGAATGTGAAAAGAGCAAACCAAATATGTCAGCTATGAAAAAAATTAAAGAGTTTTGTAAAGAGCAAAACATTGATTTTAAACCATTAGAAAAAGAATGGAATAATACTGGGGAGGATGACTAATATAATGGTTAAGAAGAAAACTGCTGAAAAAGGATTAAACTTAGATAATATTCTATTTAATTGTAGAGATATTCTGCGTGCTGCACGTAATTCGGGATCATTTTTTGAAAAGAGAGATATGATGCTAACACTTGTTTTTCTGAGGTTTATTGGAGAAAAATATGAAAATGGTATTGAAAATCTTCGTAATATTTTAATTGAAAAGGGACTTGACCCTGATGATGAAAATATCAGAGCAGCATTTTTTGATGATGCTACTTTTGCAGATGGAACATATAACCTACAACCTGAAGCGAGATGGTCAACTATTATTAATACAACTGCTCCAGAACTCAATGTTGCACTTGATACTGCTCTTCATAGTATCGCAACAGAATCAAAAGAATTAAAAGGTTGCTTTATAGAAGGTACATTTACTGCTCGTAATCTTGGAGCAAATGATATTAAGAAACTTGTTGATGAGGTAAATAAAATTAGTCATAAGGCTTTTGGAGAAGAAAAAGACCTTATAGGTTATGTTTATGAGTATTTTCTTAAAGAATTTGCAGTAAATGCAACTAAAGAAGAAGGGGAATTTTATACTCCACATGATGTTGTTCAACTTATTGCTACAATGATTGAACCATATGACGGAACTTTATATGATCCAGCTTGTGGTTCTGGTGGGATGTTTATTCAAAGTGCAGAAATAGTTAAATCTAAACAAGGAAATATTTCAAGCATAAATGTATATGGGCAAGAAAAAGAAGCAGCAACATATAGACTAGCTAAAATGAACTTAGCACTTAGAGGAATTAGTCATCATCTTGGAGAAATGAGTGATTCATCGTTTACTCACGACCTACATAAAGGATTATATTTTGACTATATTATGGCAAATCCTCCTTTTAATCTTAAAGGATGGTATGATGAAAATTTAAAGGATGATTCCCGTTGGGCTGATTATGCATTGCCGCCTGAAAGTAATGCTAATTATGCATGGATTTTGCATATACTTTCCCATTTAAAACCATCCAATGGAGTTGCAGGATTTCTTCTTGCTAATGGAGCTTTAAATGATAGTGATACATTAGAAATTAGAAAAAAACTTATTCAAAATGATAAGGTTGAAGCAATTATTATACTTCCAAGAGAATTATTCATTACCACTGATATAAGTGTTACTCTTTGGATTTTGAATCAGGATAAAAAAGGTGGAAAATATCATGGAAGAAATTTACGTAATCGTGAAAATGAAATATTATTTATAGATTTGCGTCAATGGAAAGAAAATACAGTTAAAGGTGAAAATAAAAAGAAACTTCGTTTGTCAACAGAACAGATAGAAAAAGCTGCCAATATATATCATGATTGGCAATGTGAAGGTACAGATGGAAAAAATTACGAAGTACCAGAACTTTATAGAAGTGTAAATATATCAGAAATTGAATCAAAAGGTTGGGCACTAACACCAAGTAAATATATAGAATTTATTGACCATGATTTAGAGATTGATTATGAAAAAGAAATGAAACGTATTCAATCTGAAATGAAAAAAATCATAAAACAAGAGAAAGAATCTCAAAAGATGTTAGAAGATGCATTTAGGGGGATTGGTTATGGCATTGACTAAATATAAACTTGGTGAATTAATTGAACTTGTTCTTGATACAAATTCTGATTTGTTTTATCAGCCAAAAGATGTAAGAGGAATGACAATAACTAAAGATATTATTCCTACTAAAGCAGATTTAAAAGGGACAGATTTATCAAGATTTTTTGTTGTTCATCCAGGAGAATTTATATATAATCCTAGAACTCATGGAAAAAAAATAGGGCTAGGTTATAATAATACTAATAAAAATTTTATAATAAGTTGGAATAATATTGCGTTTAAAATAAAAAAAACAATACAAGAAATAGTCTTATCTGATTATTTGTTTTTAAATTTTAAACGTGATGAATGGGATAGAGAAGCTTGTTATCAATCTTGGGGAACTTCCACAGAAGTTTTTTCTTGGGATTCTTTTTGTGATATGGAAATTGAATTGCCACCAATTTCAGTTCAACAAAAATATGTCGATGTTTATAATGCCATTCTAGAAAATCAAAAAAATTATGAACGTGGATTGGATGATTTAAAACTTGTTTGTGATGCGTATATAGAAGATTTAAGAAGACAAATTCCATGCGAATCTATTGAAGGATATATTACGAGACATGATATTCGAAATGGTATAAATGGTAGTCAAAATGTAATGGGTGTTAGTACATCTAAGGAATTTAAAGAACCTACTTCAAAAGTAAATAAAAATGAATTAGCAAATTATAAAGTTGTAAAGCCACGACAAATAAGTTTTGTACAAACAACTCATAATGAAAAGGTGTTTTGTAATGCTTTTAATAATACTGATAAAGACGTTGTTGTCACTTCAGTTAATGAAGTTTTTTCTACTAATGAAGAAAAGTTATTACCAGAATATTTAGTTATGTTTCTTAATAGAAGTGAATTTGATAGATATGCAAGATTTCACTCATGGGGTTCTGCAAGGGAAACTTTTACATGGGATGACTTGATTAAGGTTGAAATACCAATTGCTGATATAAATATTCAAATGGCAATAGTGGATATTTTTAATGTGTATAAAAAAAGAAAAGAAATAAATGAAAAACTAAAATCTCAGCTTAAAGATATTTGTCCAATACTTATTAAGGGATCTATAGAAGAGGGAAGAAGAATGAAGGAGGCATAATTTATGGCAAAAATAAAAGAATATAATGGTCATTATTGTGAATCAGAATTTGAATATGCCTTTATTGGATTTTTAGAGGCAGAAGGATGGAGTTATACTTCTGGAAATAGTATTTGTCGTAAAAATAAAACTGATGTTTTGATAGAAGATGATTTTAAAGATTCTATTAGAAATATCAATCCTGAACTAGATGAAGATGAAATTTCTAGGATTTTTGATAATGTAAAACTTGTTGGTGCAGAGAGTGACTTTGCAACGCTACATAAGGTTTATGGATGGATGGTTGATGGTGTTCATTTTACTCCAAAAGGAGGAACAGGTAAGAATATACCAATTATCGATTTTGAAAATCCTGAAAATAATATATTTCGTGTAGTTAATCAATTTGTTGTAGAATATAGAAACAGTGGTCAAAAAGAAAATAGAAGACCAGATGTTTTGTTATTTGTTAATGGTATGCCATTATGTGTGATTGAATTAAAGAATCCTTCAGATGCCTGTGCAAAGATTTATGATGCATGGGAACAAATAAATATAAGATATTGGAGAGATATTCCACATTTATTACATTATTGTCCATTAGCATGTATTTCTGATGGAGTTAAGACTAGACTAGGCACAGTTCGTACACCTTATGAACATTTCTATTCATGGAGACGTGTTAATGATGGAGATAAAATATCTACTTTACCATTTGCTGAAACCGAAACTATGATTAAAGGGGTATATTCTCCTAAAAGATTTTTAGAAATTTTTAGAGATTATATATATTTTCAAGATAAAGAATATGATTTTGATGAAGTTGAAATTGTATGTAGATATCCGCAGTTTTTTGCAACAAAACTTCTAAAACAAAGTATAGTAAACTCCGTTGTTACTAAAAGTGGGAAAGGTGGTACTTACTTTGGAGCAACTGGATGTGGTAAAACATATACAATGGCTTTTTTAGCTCGTCAACTTGCTCTTCGTTGTTCAGATATACCAGAAATGGGTTCTCCAACTATTATTCTTATTGTTGATAGAGATGAGCTTCAACAACAAAGTGTGAGACTTTTTACAAAGAGTGCTCAATTTTTAAATATTGGGGAAGTCTCTTTTGTTAAAAGTAGAGCTCATTTAAGAGAGGAACTTGGAGCTAGACAAAGTGGAGGATTTTATATTTGTACTATACAAAAATTCTGTGATAGGGAAGAAGATAAGATAGGTCTTATCAATGATAGACGTAATATTATCTGCTTTTCTGATGAAGCTCATAGAACTCAAATTGAACATTCTAAAAAGATTCAGTTTAGTAAAGATATTGATGAGAATATGAAAGCTATGATTTCAAAACCATATGCTAAAGTGTTGAAAGAAGCGTTCCCTATGGCTACATTTGTAGGGTTTACAGGAACACCTATTGCTGAAACTTATCAAACTTTTGGAGATGAAATTGATAGATATACAATGGATCAAGCTGTTGCGGATGGAATTACAGTATCTATTAAATATCATCCTAGAATTGCAAAAGTACTTCTTGACAAAAACAAAGCAAAAGAAATTGAAGATTATTATAAAAAATGTGCTGATGATGGAGCGACTTATGAAGATGTTGAAGCAAGCAAAAGAGCAATGAGCTCAATGGAAGTTATTCTTGCGGAACCTTCTCGTTTAGAAAGACTTGCAACAGATATACATGACCATTATGTTTCTGCTTGTGAAGGAGACCCTGATAGAGTTCAAAAAGCGATGATTGTTTGTTCAAATAGAAAAATAGCCTATTCCTTGCTTTTGAAGTTTAAAAATAAATATCCCGAATGGTTTGAAGAAAAGAAAACTCCTGAAGGAATGAATATAACTGATGAGGAACTAAAAGAATTAAAGCCAATGCCATTTATCGCTATGGTATCTAGTGTTGGAAGTAATGATGAAGCAGATATGTATAATTATCTAGGAGGTGTTAAGAATAGTAAAAGATCTTCAGATTTAGACTCTGCATTTAAGCAAGAAAAATCAAATTTTCATATTGCAATAGTAGTAGATATGTGGATTACGGGCTTTGATGTACCTTCTCTTACTTATTTATATAATGATAAGCCACTAAAAAAACATTTATTGATTCAAACTATAAGTCGTGTAAACAGAAAATATCCAGGTAAGGATTTTGGTATGATTATTGACTATATTGGAATTCGTAACAATATGCGTGAAGCTATGAAAGTTTATGGAGGAGATTCTTCTGTTGCTCCAACTTCAGACGATGTTGAACAAGCAACAATAATTTTTAGAGAAGAATTGGAAATTTTAAAAAATCTATTTTATGACTATGATTTAAAACCGTTTTTGAATCCAAAATGTGATCCTATAGAGAGGTATAAGTTGCTTGCAAGAGCTGCTGAACATGTATTTGTATCAACACAGACTATGAATATTCAATCTAATAATGGTGTTGACAAAGTTTCATTTAAGACTTATTTCTTAAAAACAGTGTCAAGAATGAGAAGTGCTTATGATATTTGTCAACCATCTGGCTATCTTAGCGAAGAAGAATCAGCACTTGCACAGTGTTTCATGGCTATTTCTGGATTTGTTCGTAAAATGAGTGGAACTACTGATGTAGATACTGAATCGATGAATAGAGCGGTTGCTAAAATGGTTGAAGAAGCTTTGAGATACAATCAGGTTGAAAGTATTCTAGAAAGTGGAGAAGAAGAGGATATTTTTTCTGAGGAATATTTAGATAAATTGTCTGATGTAAAATTACCTGCTACAAAGTTAGAATTATTGATAAAAATGCTTCGAAAACAAATTAAAGAATATGGAAAAGTAAATAAATTAGCAGCAAAGACATATCAAGAAATGTTAGAAAAAACAATTGAAGAATATCATGAGAGACGAAAAAAACTAACTTCTGAAGAAGCTGGATTAGCACAAGAAGAAGCTTCTGAAGATATTATTAAGGCTGCAACTGAAAGAGCTTTTGAAATACTTCGTCAAATGAATGAAAATAGAGATAGTTTTCGTAAGATTGGATTAACATTTGAAGAAAAAGCATTTTATGATATTTTAGTAGCATTAAGAGATAGGTATAATTTTGAATACGGAACTGATAAAGAGATTGACGGATTTATTGTAAACGATAAGTGTAAAGAACTTGCTCAGAAAGTTAAGGAAATAATTGATACAAAATCTTCTTTTGCCGATTGGCTTAACAATCAAAATGTTCGAAATGAGCTAAAGTTAGAAATTAAGATTTGTTTAGTAAAAAATGGTTATCCACCACAATATAGCTCAGAAGTTTTTAAAAATGTTATGGAACAAGTAGAAAACTTTGAAGAATTTTCTGGAACAGTTTCAGAAAATGATGAGATATATTTTAGAGAACTTCCATCAATTCACGAAAAGCTTATGGTATTAGAAGATGAAATTATGGATGATAAAAATAATTAGAAAAATTAGTTTTTAAAATAATAAAAAATGGAGGATATTTATGAGAACAATAGATTATCATATGCATACATATTTCTCTGGAGATAGTGAAGCAAACCCAAGAGAACATGTTTTAAAAGCAATTGAAATGAATTTAGATGAAATCTGTTTTACAGATCATCGTGATTTTGATTATCCAATAGATTCTTTTGAATTAGATGTTGAAAACTATTATCAAGAGATTCAAAGTTTAAAAGAGGAATTCAAAGATCAAATAAAAATTAAATGGGGTATTGAAATGGGATTGGATTTAGATCATCAAGAAGAAATTGAAAATTTAATTCAACAATATCCTTTTGATTTTGTTATTGGATCTATTCATGTGATTCATCATACAGAATTTTATTATGGTGAATTTTTTAAAGGAAAAACCAAGGAACAAGCACATCGTGAATTTTTTGAAGAAACATTAAAATGTGTAAAAGCTTTCGATTGTTTTAATGTTTTAG
>OGZI01001903.1_pt1 | contig 18847 bp, 18 predicted proteins | sample 1576711 | NCBI WGS metagenome assembly OGZI01 (sample SAMEA3541482, study PRJEB24748) | human gut metagenome | biome: human gut; feature: human-associated habitat; material: faeces | place: China | collected 2012
CGCCGCGGCAATCGCTTTTTTTGTAATGAGTGAATCTGACATATTACCCCCTGTTGCGTGTAAAATAGTTGCTTAAATCTGCAAACTGTTTTAGCGTCAGCGCCTCCCCGCGAATCTGGGGAGTGACGCCCAGACTCTCGATAGCAGCCCCAATCTCCTCTTTGTCAAACGGCAGCTCAGGTGAATTATTCAGCCCGTTCTGCAGAGTTTTCCGCCTCTGGTTAAAAGACGCACGTATGAGCTTGAACATCAGCTTCGGATCATCCACCTCCACCGGCGGTTCCTTATGCCTTGTCAGCCTGATCACGGCAGATCCCACCCCCGGCCTTGGGATAAAGCAATTAGGCGGAACATTGGCCACGATATAGGCATCCGCATAATACTGTACTGCCAGGGACAGCGCCCCATAGTCTTTGGATCCCGGCCCTACCTGCATGCGCTCCGCCACCTCTTTCTGTACCATGACGGTAATATTATCTATGGGAACGCCGCCCTCAAAGAGCCCCATAATAATCGGTGTCGTAATATAATAAGGAAGATTGGCAACTACTTTAATCGGCCGGCCGTCATTGTAATCTTCTGTCAGTTTATTGATGTCAACCTTTAAAATATCATTGTTGATGACCGTAATATTCCCGTAATCCTTCAGTGTTTCCTCAAGGATTGGAATCAGATTCGTATCAATCTCCACCGCTATCACATGTCGTGCATGTTCCGCCAAATACTGCGTCATGGTCCCAATTCCCGGGCCAATCTCCAGCACACAGTCGTCCTCCGTCACACCAGCCGCTGCAATGATTTTCTCCAGCACACGGGTATCAATCAGGAAATTCTGTCCGAACTTCTTTTGAAATGCAAATTCATATTTCTGTATGATCTCAATCGTCTTTTGGGGGTTTCCCAGTGTCGCCATTCGCGCCCTCCATCAAAGCCTGTACATTGTTTTCGCGTTTCTGTTTGTTATCTCTATTACCTCGTCCTCCGATATCCCCTTTATACGGGCCACTTCCTCCACCACATACGGAAGATTCAAAGAGGAGTTGCGTTTGCCGCGGTTTGGAACGGGTGAAAGATAAGGGCAGTCTGTCTCTAAAACCATCTGTTCCATCGGCATGTACTCCACAACCTCTTTCAGCTTTTTGGCATTTTTGAAGGTCACGACTCCGCCGATTCCGAGATAAAATCCCATATTTAAGTATTCCCGCGCCATCTCTTTCGTATAAGAAAAGCAGTGAATCACTCCGCCGATCTTCTCTGCATGAAGTGCCTTCATCATATCCAGTGTGTCTTTTGCAGCATCACGGCTGTGAATCACAACCGGAAGCTTTACTTCCCGGGCCAGCTCCAGCTGACGCTCGAACCATTTTTTCTGAATGTCGTGCCCCGGTTCATCCCAGTAATAATCGAGCCCGATTTCACCCACGGCCACGATCTTAGGAAGAGCGCACATCTCTTTCAGCCAGGCAATGCCGTCCTCCTCCAGTTCTCCCACCTCATTGGGATGGACGCCTATGGCGCCATAGACAAATGGATACTTCTCTGTCAGTCCGATCGTTCTGCGTGAAGCGGCAAGGCTGGACCCAATATTCGTAACCGCCTCCACTCCGTGTGTCTGCATGGAATTCAGGAGTTCCTCACGGTCCTCATCAAACTGCTCATCGTCATAATGAGCGTGTGTATCAAATATCATCATTCTCTTACCTCATATCTCAGAATCCTGTTACGTCCGTGCGAACCGGATCAGGCCCGTCACCTGACAACCAGGAGCTGAATCAGATATAAAACCGTTAAATGAACCGGATAGAACCAATAGAAGAAATACTTTAGATTCATCCGTCCTCTTGTACCATTATACATGCTGATTGGAATAAATGCCAGTGCCGCAGCCCCAAAAGCGCTGATACTTTCTATCGCTGCCATTAATCCTCCCGCAAGCATCTGATAATATTTATTATTGTGAAATTCATACAGAATAACAATCATCACAATACCGCTGATATCATAATCGCATCTCAGCAGATACGCCGCTGCGCATCCTGCCGCTGCCACAAGCATCTTCTTAACCACATCATACTCACAGCGCCGATAGCCGGCCAGTACCACAAGTCCGATAAACAGTGTAATATAGACATTCTGATATCCCGGATAAAACCAGGTATTAAAAAATATCAGATCAAACGGAACCTCTGAGATCAAACTGAACAGAAGCAGGCGGCTTCCATACTTTTTCACATCACGTGTGTGGAGAAAGCCCTCCACTAAAAGGAAACAGAAGATTGGAAAGGCCACCCGTCCGATTATGCGCAGGCTCCTGTCCAGGTAATACAGGCGGTTAAACATTTCATTTCCATCCATGGCTCCCATATTCATACTCAGATATGGTTCCACGACTCCTGCTCCAATGTGATCTATGAGCATGGTGATTATCGCAATCATCTTCAGTGTATTTCCCGATATTCCTCCTGACCGTTGGTTGGCTCCATATTTGGGCAGCGTCTGCTCCATCCGTTCTCCTTTCAAGATCCGGGACCGGATTCCCGGAATTTAGTACAGCGTATCGGAGATTCCTGAGCTCAGAGTTCCCGATATTCACATGGGAGATGCGTCTGCAAATCAGTGGCATCGTGAATCCTGCGGCCAGATTTGCAGGTACAGTCCTAGTGTGAACAGCGGGTGCTCTATATGCATAAGAACCTGCAATACGCTGTACTAACCCCTATTATCTACTCTATTAACAGATTTCTGCTCCCGCCGGCATCGATTTCTCCGGTACCATAAGGGATAAATTGCCTTCCGCATCCTCAGCGCACAGAAGCATGCCCTCAGACAAGACTCCCGCCAGCTTTGCAGGCTTTAAGTTTACAACCACCATAACCTTCTTGCCCACCATCTCTTCCGGAGAATAGTGTGCCTTGATTCCGCTTACGATCTGCTTTACCTGACTTCCGATACGAACCTGGGAACAGAGCAGCTTTTTAGACTTCGCCACTGCCTCGCAGGCAATGATTTCGCCTACCTGGAACTGAAGCTTAGCAAAATCATCATAGGAAATCTCCGGCTTTGCCTCAATATCAATAACCTCCGGTGCGCCCGCTTCTTCACCGGCACCTTCCTGTGCTGTTCCGGCAGCCGAAGCAGCCTGCATGGCTTCTACTTTCTCCATTACCTCTTTCATGTCCATACGGGCAAAAAGGATCTCCGGCTTATCCGTCACATGGTTTCCGGATGGGTAAAGCCCAAACTGATCCATCTGCTCCAAACTGCGCTTCTCTGTGTGAAGCTGCTCCAGAATCTTTGCGGAAGTATCCGGCATGAAGGATTCCAGCAGGGAAGCGCCAATGGTAATCGCTTCTGTCAGGTTATAGAGCACGGTCTCCAACCGGCCCTTTTTCGCCTCGTCCTTTGCCAGAACCCATGGCGTCGTCTCATCAATATATTTATTGCTTCTTCTGAATATGTTGAAAATCTCGGTAATGGCATCGGCCACGCGAAGCTTCTCCATCTTCTCACGGGTCTTTTTCACTTCGTCCAGTACGACTGCCTTCAAATCGTCGTCCACCTCTTCCGTGTCTCCCGCATTGGCAACCACCCCGCCAAAATACTTGTTGGACATGGAAATCGTACGGTTTACCAGATTTCCAAGGATGTTGGCCAGGTCAGAGTTCATACGCTCCACCATTAACTCCCATGAGATCACGCCGTCGTTATCAAACGGCATCTCATGGAGAACAAAATACCTCACGGCATCCACGCCGAAAAAGTCTACCAGAGTATCCGCATAGAGAACATTTCCCTTGGATTTACTCATCTTGCCGTCACCCTGAAGCAGCCACGGATGGCCAAATACCTGCTTGGGAAGCGGCAGATCAAGGGCCATTAAGAAGATCGGCCAGTAAATGGTGTGGAAGCGGATGATATCCTTTCCAATCAGATGAAGGTCTGCAGGCCAGAGCTTAGCAAACTGTGACGTGCTGTCTCCATCACAGTCGTATCCAATTCCCGTGATATAGTTGGTCAGCGCGTCAAGCCATACATACGTTACGTGCTTCGGATCAAAGGTAACCGGAATCCCCCAGCTAAATGTTGTTCTGGACACACAAAGGTCCTGAAGACCCGGAAGAAGGAAATTATTCATCATCTCATTCTTCCTGGAAACCGGCTGGATAAACTCCGGATGTTCATTAATATGGTTAATCAGGCGATCTGCGTATTTGCTCATACGGAAGAAATACGCCTCTTCCTTCGCAGGCTTAACCTCACGGCCGCAGTCCGGACATTTGCCGTCAACCAGCTGAGACTCTGTAAAAAAGGATTCGCAGGGAGTACAGTAAAGCCCCTCATAATAGCCTTTGTAAATGTCGCCCTGATCGTACAGTTTCTTAAATATCTTCTGTACCTGAGCCTCATGATCCTTATCCGTGGTACGTATAAATTTGTCATAGGACGTATTCATCAGATCCCAGATCGTCTTAATCTGCCCCGCGGCCTGATCCACGAATTCCTGTGGTGTTACGCCTGCTGCCGCGGCCTTTTCTTCTATTTTCTGGCCGTGTTCGTCTGTTCCTGTCTGGAAAAACACATCATACCCTTCCGCTCTCTTAAAACGGGCAATCGCATCTGCCAGCACTGCCTCATACGTATTGCCGATGTGGGGTTTTCCCGACGCATAGGCGATGGCAGTAGTAATATAATACGGTTCTTTCTTACAATCTTTACACATTGTTTTTCCCTCCTGTACATCTTATCACAAACTACATGCAATCCTGAAAAATAAACGGTCCTGCCTGAAAGACTTTTTTGAATCGCGGGGGACACTTCCCTATTACACAAAAAACCGCCTATAAATATCCTTTCAGGACACTTAAAGACGGAATATTTCCCGTGTTACCACTTTAATTTATCCGTCTCTCACGACACGGACCTCTTCGGCTGCGCTCCCGTCTGAAACGGGAATTACAGTCTGACACGATAACGGGTGTAACCGTCAAAGCTTAAAGGCGGTAACCGCCACTTCGGCTCTGCTGCTCCAAGACCATGTTGGGAAGGACCTCAAGCTCCCTTTTCAGCTTCCGGGAGTCTCTGCACATGAAGCACTCTTCTTACTCTTCTTTTCTCTGCATTCCTATATAAACTGGATTTGTAACTCTTAGTGTAATAGTTTCCATCCGGTTTGTCAAGCAGGAAACTGGCCGGAACTTCCGGCGAAACTGAAAAATACGTTGTTTTTGGCCAAAGTTCCACTCATGAGTTCTCTTTTTCTCCATATAATTATAATAGTGAATATTGGAGGAACAACTATGACAAACAAACACGTAAAACAGGCCCGCCGTTTGCTGGCCCTTCTTCTCTCAGCCTCCATGCTGACGGCCTGCGCAGGACCAAAGACGCCTGCACCGGCGGAACCGTCTTCCGCCCAGTACGAACAGTACCAGGCGGATCATGTGAGCGTCCAGAATCAATTTGACGCTCTTACTCAGACCATTTTTAAAGAGGAACTCAGTAATTCGGGCCTGGATCTTCATTACACACTGGCCGATCCCGCCTCGCGCGGCATCACGGAAATCCCTGATACCTTTGGGGAATTCTCCCTGGGAAGCATGAAGAAAAACTATAATGAGATGCGGGATTTAAAGAAAGCACTCGGGTCCATCGATATAAAGAAACTGACGAAGGAACAGAAACTTACCTATAAAATTCTCTCCTCCTATCTGGAGACGGAATTATCCTCGGAAGGGATGGAGCTCTATGCACAGCCATTAACCAGTACCATCGGCATTCAGGCGCAGCTGCCTGTCCTGTTGGCAGAATATGCATTTTACAGCAAAAAAGACGTGGATCACTATCTGGCCCTTCTGTCCACCATCGATACATACTATGAACAGATTCTGGAATTTGAAAAAGAAAAATCAGAAGCAGGGCTTTTCATGTGCGACACAGCCGCCGACCATGTACTTCAGTCATGCGAAGCGTATCTCATTCAGCCGGATCACAGTTTTCTGGCAGAGACCTTTAACGAACGCGTTGATGCACTTACTGACGCATCACCGGAAGAAAAAGCGGCCTATAAAGAACAAAACCTGGCTGTATTAAAAGATCATTTTATCCCTGCGTATAAAAACCTGATTGACGGAATCACCGCACTGATGGGTACCGGAACGAATGAAAAAGGGTTAAGTGAATTCCCGCAGGGAAAAGAATATTTTGAATATCTGGTGAAATCCAACACTGCCACCTCCTATGACACGGTTTTAAAGCTGCAGAAAGCCATTGAGAAACAGTTAAATTCCGATTTAAAGGCATTGGGGGAAATCGTTCAGACACATCCTGAACTGGTTGACGCCCTGGATACCTATACCTTTCAGTATACTAAGCCCGATGAAATTTTAAAATCATTGAACGGGCAGATATCCAAAGATTTCCCTGCCCTCCCTGAGTGCAGTTATAAGGTCAAATATGTTCCCAAGGCGCTGGAAGGTACCTTAAGTCCTGCATTTTACCTTGTTCCTCCGCTGGACCGCTATCAGGATAATGTCATATACATCAATGGCGGCACCAGATTTCAAAATGAAGATCTGTTCCCAACACTGGCTCATGAGGGATACCCCGGACATTTATACCAGAACGTCTACTTTACCAGCCATAATACCTGTGATCTTCGGAGAATTCTCTCCTTCTCCAGTTATTCAGAGGGCTGGGCCACCTATGTAGAGTATTATTCCTACACTCTGGATAACGGGCTCGATCCCAGCATGGGGCAGCTTTTAGCCCGCAATTCCGCCATCTCTCTTGGTCTGTATGCTTTGCTCGATATCTGTATCAATTACGATGGCTGGGACAAAGGACAGGTAAAAGATTATCTCAGCAAATTTTATAATATCGGTGACAGTGATGTGGCAGATACTATCTATTACAGTCTGGTAGAGAATCCTACCAACTATATGGAGTATTACGTAGGCTATCTGGAAATTATGGAAATGAGAAATACTGCTGAAAAGATTTTAAAGGATCAGTTTGATCTAAAAGCGTTTCATACCTTCCTTCTCGATATAGGTCCGGCTCAGTTCAGTATTATACAGCCATATTTCCGGCTGTGGCTGGCGGAACAGATGGATTTGCAGGAGAATTTGCAGGAGAATTAACAGAAGAATCACCGTTGAAACCGTAAGACTCTTTACATTCAATAAAGGTGCCGTTTAACCACTCGGAATCAGCGGTTAAACGGCACCTTTATTTATCTTCCATCTTACATCTTCTTATAATCCCTGTTGTATTCCAGATAATCATTATCTCCGTGTTCGATATGTCCGCTGGAATAATTCTTTCCGTTCACAAGCAGTTTCAGCTTGTCCAGTTCAAAATTCTCTGTAAATGTATTTCCAATGGCCGTCAGCATCAGCATCTCACCTGATGTTCCGCTGCTCGGTACTTTCGACAGATCGAGGGTACCAACACCGTCTTTTGTGTCAAAATTAAGGACCTCAGTCCCTTCTTCTAAAACACCATATTCAATCAGCTTATCAACCAGCGACTGCGCTGTCAGTTCATCTACTGCGTCCATCGCCTGATTTAATCCTGTCGCATCTTCGTTAGAACTGTATACAGATATGATCTCCATCGGTTCCACGTTCGGGTCCGGTACTTTATCGCTGGCCCCGCCGGTCGATGCCTCAACCATAGGCTCTGTTGCTGATTCTGACTGTTTTACAGGAGTTGGTGTACATGCCGCCAAAGATAATACCAGCATCGCTCCTACAAAACACATGATTAATTTTTTCATGATTAATTATAGCCTCCTTCTAGTTCTCCTCAAGGCTCCGGAACCAGGTATTCAACTTGGTCAGAGCTTTAATCAAAGCTTCTACCTCATCTCCGCTCAGCTGACCGATGACGCCATCGATCATATCCTTATGGAATCTGGCATGATGCTCGTAAGCAGCCCTTCCTTTTTCTGAAAGAAATATATAGACAACGCGGCGGTCCTCTTTTCCTCTCTGACGAGTCACATAGCCCTTCTTTACCAGACTGTTCATCGCAATCGTCAGTGTCCCGACTGTCACAGAAAGCTCTTTTGCTATAGTTGACATATTCTTCGGTTCTTCGATCCCAATGGCTTCTATGACATGCATATCATTATTCGTCAAGTCATTAAACTCAGATGTAATAATGGCCTGTTGTTCTATGTCCATAATATCGCGAAACAATCTTACCAATACTTCGTTAAGAGTCCCGTAAGTATCCACGTCAATCCCTTTCCTACGTTCCTGCCAATAAAAGCTTCCTCATGATTATACATGATAATGAATCCTAAGGCAACCACCTGAATTCTTATGAAATTCTTAAAAAACTGTTTAAATACTGGTTTTTATGCCATAAAACGGCTCAAAACAATGCTGGCCGCCACTCCCGCTGCGGTAGCCGCCAATGCGCCTCCCATTGTATACCTGGTTTTCTTGATTTTAACAGTACCGAAATAGATACTGAGACAGTAAAACACAGTCTCCGTACAGCTCATTAAAATAGATGTCAGCATGCCGACATAAGAATCTGTACCGTATTCCTTAAAGATATCAAGCACAAGTCCGGTTGCCGCCGAGTTCGACACAAGGCGGACCAGGATCACAGGCACCACCGGTGCTGGAAGGCAAAGCCAGCTTGCCGGATTCTTCAAAAGTTCTCCCAGGAAATCCAGAAAACCTGAAGCGCGAAGCACACCCACCGCAGTCATCAATCCGATCAACGTCGGCATAATTCCGGCAACCGTCTTCATCCCATCTTGGGCGCCATTCATAAAATCATCAAAGACCGGACGTTTAGAAAGAATTCCAAATCCTACAATATAAAAAATAATCAGCGGAACCATTGCCTCCGATAAGAATAAAATAAAGCTCATCGAAACTCCTCAAATCTATCTATTACTACATTCTATTCAAAAATCCCCTTTTCATTCAGGGCATTCCAGGATAAAATAGAGTCAAGGCCGGTTGTCCCGAGTACCAAAGGCTCAATCGTCCTAAAAGGCTTTCAATGCCTGTAGGAAATCACATTAAATATTCAGCAGTTAAATTGATTAAGAGAAAGGAATGTCTATTATGAGCATATTATTTTTACAGTATCCCCCATGCAGCACCTGCAAACGCGCCCGAAAATGGCTGGATGACCACGGAATCTCCTATGAAGCCCGCCATATCAAAGAGCAGAACCCAACCGCGGCAGAACTGGAAACCTGGTACAAGAAAAGCGGGCTCCCTCTTAAAAAGTTTTTTAACACAAGTGGAAATCTTTACAAAGAACAGAATTTAAAAGATCGTCTTCCAGAAATGACTGAGACGGAACAGCTGGAATTGCTGGCTACAGATGGAATGCTGGTAAAACGCCCGATTATTGTGGGGGAAGATTTTGTTTTGGTTGGGTTTAAGGAGGAGGAGTGGGGTAGCAATTTAAAAATCCGCTTTTAAAATCTGTATATAATAAATTCCCCTTGGGCTATTAAAATAAACCAAGGGGAATTTAATTTTTTTATTTGGTAATTAACACTCCATCAGTTTTAGTTGTAAGCATCTCTCTATTTCCATTAACGCTAACTAAATGGACTCCCCGCAATCTATAGTAACATTCTGCAGGCTGTCCCACTACATTAAACGATATTGCTTTAGTCATTAAATCTTCATCCGGACTATTTTCTTTATTATATGTGAATTTATAGTCCGCCACTGTAGCCCACCTCTGTTCACTCTCAATCCATCTATCTAAATAAATACCAAATACGGTTTCATCTACATCAACATGAGTTAAGGTTTGCATAAACACACCAATTTCGCCACCACCGGGATTAGATACTTCCAAAATACCGGTTGAAATAATATTCCCTCTCGGTTGTTTTGTTATATCCTGACTTGTCTTAACTGCTGCATTTGTTATTTGTTTTGAATCTGTAAAGTATATATTTTGAGCAAAAACAGGGGTTGCAAATGCAATGCAAATGACGCTACTCAAAATTATATTTAATAATCCTTTTTTCATAATATACTTCTCCTTAATAATTCAAATTTTCTATTATTTTATCAAAATTGTCTTCATCAATAATACCAGATATATAAAAATAACAACCATTCAAGTCAAATTTTGCACTATATTCAACTTTATCATTAAGTTTATTTTTTTCAATAGGTATACTAATATCTAACCATTCATTATATATTTGTTTATACACCCTCCTATCAGATACTACATTGTTAGATGAGGTTACAGGTTTCTTTGATTGAACACAGTTAAAAGCTTTATTCTCATAGAAAAATTTAATATTAGCATGATCACCAACAATTTTTAATTCATCAAATTTCATACCAAAAGGTAAGAACATAAATTTAAGTGGCTTAATATTCAGCCTTTCCTCAATTTTAAGATATATATCATTAATTTCATCTTCTTTAGTCAAAACATACTCATCATTATTCCATATAATGTCTCCGTTTCCTCTCCCTCTCTCTCTCATCCTATAATCATAAGCCTTCTTCGCCGACGTCCCCACAGAAGTCCCCCCAACGATCAAAACCACCAACAACGCAACAAACGCAGGTTTCCGCATATAATTTCCAGCTTGGCTCAGGCGTGTCTTTACTTTTATCTGTCTTTTAACAGCAGGCTTAATCCCTCTTTTTTCCATTTCGTCCAATATTTTCTGGAATTCATCTGGCGGCGCTTCGAGCGGATCAGAATCAGGTGCTATTTCCGGGTGCTCCTGCATAAAATCAAGCAACCGTGCATCCATCCTTACTTGTCGTGTAAAAAAATATTTTATTTGGTTGAAAACAGAACATTTTTTTCCATGATTCCTATCCTGGTCCACGCACACACCTCATAATTACAGGTTATCCTGAAGTTCCCACACGCTTTGGGGTTGACATTTTGTTGCTAACGTTTACTATAATAGTATATCGATATTGGGAGGCAACGTCTTATGAAAAAAATCATTTTAACCGGCGGCGGAACCGCCGGACATGTTACCCCGAACCTTGCTCTGATTCCATCTCTGAAAGAACATGGCTACGAGATCCGTTACATTGGATCATATCAGGGAATCGAACGGAAACTGATCGAAGGAGCAGGAATTCCCTATGATGGTATCTCCTCCGGTAAACTCCGCAGGTATTTTGACATCAAAAATTTTTCTGACCCATTCCGCGTTGTTAAAGGATATGGCGAGGCCCGAAAGCTGATTAAGCTTCATCGGCCGGATGTCGTATTTTCCAAAGGCGGATTTGTTGCCGTTCCCGTAGTTCTTGCGGCAAAGCATTATAAAATTCCGGTTATTATCCATGAATCCGATATGACTCCCGGACTGGCTAATAAAATCTGTATTCCATCAGCGGCAAAGGTCTGCTGTAATTTCCCGGAGACTCTGGGATACCTTCCAAAAGAAAAGGCATGCCTTACCGGTTCACCGATACGTAAAGAACTGTTACAGGGCGATCGGCTTACCGGGCTTAAATACACCGGTTTGTCTGCCAACCGCCCTATCATTCTTATTATCGGCGGTAGTCTCGGTTCTGTTACCGTTAACCGCTCTGTACGCCATATACTTCCAAAACTGCTTGAGACCTTCCAGGTAATACATATCTGCGGCAAGGGCAATCTGGATGAAAGTCTGAGAGCCACCGAAGGATATGTACAGTACGAGTACGTTGACGCACCTTTGAAACATTTATTCGCTGCAGCGGATCTAATGATATCACGAGCAGGTGCCAATTCTATCTGTGAAATTCTGGCACTCCATAAACCTAATATCCTGATTCCACTTTCTGCTGCTGCCAGCCGCGGTGACCAGATCCTAAATGCGCGGTCATTCGAAAAACAGGGTTTCAGCTGCGTCCTGGAAGAAGAGAATCTTTCTGATGATTCCCTGTTCCAGGCCATTACCCAAACATATAACGACCGTCAAACCTATATCAGCCGCATGGAACAGAGTGAACTGCATAATGCCGTGGATACAATCGTGGATATGATCGAATCTCTGGCTTCAAACTAAGCATTCATAACTAAGTATTCATAATTTTTAAATATCGTATTTCGGTCCGAGAATCTTTTTCAGACACATTCTTGTCCTGTAAATCCGGGAGCGGCATACCGTTCCCGGTATCTCCAGCATCTCACAAATCTCCGGTATAGTTCTCTGTTCAAGGAAATACAGAACGGCCATCTCTTTCCATTCCTGTCTCATATTGGCGATTTCCGTAGTAATTCTCTGTATTGCTTCCTCACTGATTATAATATCAATGGGATCCGTTACCACATACGTGGTCAGCATCTCAATACATCTAACTGAATTCTCCTCATCAAGACTGACCTTTTCATAGCGTCCATTCTTTCTGAGACAATCAATCGCTTTTCCTTTCAGGATTTTCACCAGCATCGCTTTCTTGCGTGTTGGCGACCATGTTAAGGAATACTTCCTAAAGTAAGCTATGAAAGTTTCCTGAACTACATCTTCAAGTTCCATATTGGGAACATTCAGCGCTCTCGCAATCCGGCGGAGCGTTCCCTGATACTCTTCGTAAATCGACTGTAAAAGCATATCTTCATCTTGTTGCATGCTCATCTCCTATGCCCCCTTTGGTTACAGGGTGCTCCTTATGGCAGCTCCTGTTTCTGTTAATTCTTCCGGGCTCACCTCTCCCGGTACCCACGAAACCATAACAGGCCCTTTCTCATAACGAGGAATAATGTGCACATGAAAATGAAATACAGTCTGTCCTGCTTCCACCCCGTTATTCTGGACTACGTTGAACCCGGCGCAATTCAAAGATTTCTTCATCGCCGTTCCTATCTTTGCTGCCAGTGGAAGGACCCTGGCCGCGACATCCTCATCCAATTCACAGATGTCACTGTAATGCTGCTTTGGAAGAATCAAAGCATGTCCTTTTGATGCCGGACCCAAATCCAGAATTACACGAAACGTCTCGTCTTCGTAAATGGTTTCTGACGGAATCTCGCCATTAGCAATTTTGCAAAAAATACAATTGTCATCCCTCACACTCTCACCTCCTTCCATTTTATCCCCATATCTCGGTATTGCGTTTTTTCCTGGGCTTGCGGTATAAAAGAATCCCCATTACAATGCCTATCAATAAACCTGCAATATGCGCGGCATTATCAACACCTGTGCTGGTAAAGCCAAAATACAGGGAACATACGATCATCACAACCAGCTGTCGGGTACTCAGGTCCTCCAACCGGCCGCGATTTATGATGACGGCGTATAAGAGTCCGCCTATCACACCAAAGATAGCTCCCGAGGCGCCGGCTGATACGACGTTTCGGTATTCCCCTAAATTCACGATCATGGAAACAATATTGGCGCCCACACCGCAAATCAGGTAGAAAAACAGATATTTTATATGGCCCAGGGCTCTTTCCAGATTGTCACCCAGGATAAAAAGAATCAACATATTGTTCATGATATGGCTGATTCCAAAATGCATAAATACAGAGGTAATCAACCGGTAATATTCACCACGTTCTATTACCAGCGGCGCGTACATGGCACCATGCGCTACCATGAATGAAGTATTCTCTGAAGAACCTGTCGCCTCCAGAAAAAGGAAGTACAGCACGTTTAGCGCGATAAGGCCGGTATTCACATATGCTTTTTTTCGTCCGTACAAATCTTCCATTGTGCTCTCCTTATAATCTTACGACCATTCTAGCACAATTTGCCGCTTTATGTAAATATAAATCCTACATTTGCAATATAAACTTCTTCTCCGGGCAATAACGGCGCGGTTTCATTCGTCTCCAGCAGCCTGCCTCCCACCATGGTGCCATTTGTCGAATTTAAGTCCGTAATTCTATACTCTTCCCCTTCTCTGTCTATTTTTGCATGAAGACGGCTGACTGTATCCCGGGATAAAACGTAATCTGCCAGCCCCTCCTGTTTTCCAATAAGAAACGGAACATACGAAATGATAATATCCGGAACTCCCGGTTCCAGACTGCGGAAACATCTGGCATTTGCTGGCTGTTCCTGCTCCGTCAGCAGGACCGTATTGCACTCTTCATTTCTGATTTTTACCTCCGGATTACCTGATACCGGGATATCACAATTAGTCTCAGGCTCTTCCTGAAATACCATCTGCCACTCATGACGTTTTTCCGTATCCCCATACCGGTCTCTATTTTTATGCTCCCTTTCAAAGAAATGCCGTTCTTCCGGATTTTCCTCATGTAACCCAAAAGCAATGGTACGGACAGCCAGAAAAAGCGCTGTCAGGACATCCACACCAGCCAGAATGGGCCAATAATGTTTCACTCCCCTTCCTCCGTATAAAAGCCAGCAGAGAACGGGACCTCCTGCTAAAATCGTGCATAATGTTAAAATATTCTGAAACAGAGTCTTCTTTTTCATCCGCCTTTCTTCTCTTTTTTCATTGCCAGCCTGCAAGATTTTTTTATTTTCAGACACTATTTTTCCGTGCTCTTTCCACTCTGGTTCACTCCGCGTCTCCATCTTCCTTCTGTTCACCGGCCGCAGAAACTCATCCCCTCCACTCTCTTCCATCTCCACGTCCTGCCAGTTATTTTCTTCCGTACTCCATTCTTCTCCCTGCCTGATTCTCCTGTCAGCCGCCTGATCCAGCCCTGTCAGTCTTAAAAGATCCGCCATTCCATAATTTTCTTTTAAACTTTCCTGGTAAAGTCCGTATGCCATCACCACGCACTCCTTGTCCTGATGATTGACCTTTCCCAGAAGATATTGCAAAAGAGCCGTCATCTCTTCCGGAAATCCCCCCTGCCGCCCCGGAATGAGACAGAGATATACTGAAAAATATTCCGGCTCCACGTAAATATACTCCGGCTCTAACAAAATCTGCCCTTCCTGCAGTAAATACGTCTCCATCCGCTCCAGAGTCCTGACAATCCCTGTAATCAGGCACCGAAGGTGCTCCGCTCCCAGACTCTGATATTCCAGAATCCGTGTCAGCGGCTGCCTCGATGTAATTTCATAGTAATAAGATTTCCTGTTGTCCACCTGCTTTACGTGAAATTTTAAGAGGCCTTCAATGCTGTTGGCGGCCAGCATCCGTATCTCATAGCTGTCGTAAAAAGCTTCTTCCGGGGTTATAATCAGATAGTTATGCTTCAGCTCTCTTTTATATGTGATTTCCATTTCATTCCTCCCGGTCTGGAAGACTGCACATTCGCAGAAAATTTTCCGGATCGTATTCATCCTGGCTAATTTCAAGGGACCAGGTTCCCGCAGTTCCCAATGCATGGATTCGATGGCCCTTCAGTACCCTTTCCGTCTGTTCTATTCTGAATTGATAGCCGCTCCATGAAAATGGTCTCCCTGCCAGACGTTCTGCATAATTCTCAGCCTCTTCTGCTGTCTTCTCCTCCCCATGGCGCAGATACTCTGCGGCTCCATGCAGTGCCATGGCCCCCACAGTCTCATCCCGCAGCCGGTAGGCCGCCTGTACAGAAAACAACACAGCCCACAGGACAAGTGCCATTACGAAGGCCGCTTCTACGGTATAACTTCCCTTCAGGCGTCTCTTCATGAAATCACCATCCAGATCCAGCCGGGAATCAGAAACGGTAAGAACGGCACCGCCATCCTGTGTATATTTCTTCCGTATTTTTTTCCATACAGGAACAGAAACAGACAAAATACGCCGCCCCACAAAATTCCGTTTAAAAGCAGCCGTATATTTTCATTCAGGCTTAGGTACAGCCCGCTAACGATGAAAAACATGCCATCACCGCTTCCGATCGCACCTGATGTCAGTCTGCCTGCGGCCAAAAGCACCACTCCCACCAACGTTCCACTTAGTATCGTGAAAACAGGACCACCGCCGATCAGCCTCATAACACCAGCTGCTGCCCCATATCCCAGATACAGCCATATGCTCACACTTTTATTCCGTAAATCCTGCCATGACGCGGCCAGCAGAAATGTCATAAAGATTACATGGCTCCATTTCATTTTTTCCATCAGAATTCTCCCTTCCCTCTCCCGCATTTTCCGTCTATTCCGCACAGTAAGAACACGGACCTAAATACTCTGCTTCTGATAACGGCACTGCCCGCACATAGGCGATAATGGAGGAACAATTCCTGTCGCTATGATAACTCTCCCCGCTTGGCATGATATAAACAGAACTTCCCTGTCCCGCCTGGCTTCCGCATCTGGCACATGGTTTATACTTCCGTCCATCAGAATTTCTCACACTCTCCACATCGGCAAAGGAAATCACGCTGATATGATTGTAAAGATAATGACAATTCCTGTCTCTGTGGTACCGTGTGCTGCTTTTGCCGACGTAGACCAGTTCATCATTCTCAGCCTGCCCGGAATTCCCATTCCCCTTTCCTCCCGTTCTTCCGATCCACGCCCTTCTGCAGCTCCTGGCAGTCATTGGCACGCTCTTTATTCGAAATACCGGAAATGGAAGATACATCTCATAGCGGAGAATTAAGTCGATGGTTTCTCCATCTTCCAGAATCCTGGAGTCCGTCAACGAAAAATGGCCTGCCTTCTCCGTGCGGATTCTGCTTCTGATCTTTCCTTCCGCATATATGCGAAAGCCCGTCTTTGTCCGATCCTCCATGAGCTCCTCCGGAATTCCTCCTTTTTCATAGTCTCCACGTTCCAGCGCAGAATCGGGAAGTACGCCTGCATACTGGCTGATTTCCGCACAGACCAGTTCCAGCTCTGACTGTATCTTTCTGCTCTCATTCATTAGAATCATGGGCATCATTAAAATCATCATCGCAAACAGAAACAGGGGCAGTGCCAGGGCGGCTTCTACCGTTATACTGGCCCCCATACGCAGACAATCCAATGGCCGTACACACCAGAGACTCCGGATGGAGGCGGAAGATAATACCCTTTTTCCAGGAAGGCCGCGAAGCTCAAGGGGGATTCGTACCTGGAGAGTAACTGATCTTTTATTATTTAAATCCTTTGATAAAGGCCGCTGAAAAAAGGGCATTATCCTCCGCCTCCTGTTCTAATATGCTTTGTCTGTATGTACTTCCACGGTATAACACGGATCGCCTCCCAGCCAAAACAGATGTTTTCCGGTGCCGGTTCCCACAATCTCTGCCTGATAGGCACAGCGTTCCATGGTAAAACCCGGCTGTTTTACGGATAGATTGATCTGGACTACATCCATTACCCGATAATACAGACGCTCTGCCGGTTCCATAAACATCAGCATCTTTAAGTATTCTTCATAGTTCTTTCCCACCCCCTTCTCCTGTCCCGCTTCCACCTTTCCCTGTTCTCCCAAAGCCAGGAGTCCGTCTAAATCCAGGTTCCACGTCTCCTTTGTCTTTATAAGCGGGACCCGTTCTCCGCCCAGGAGAGCCTTTACATCTGCTGCCGATTCTCCCAGCGCCCATACTGTCATGACAAAGAATGCTACAATGCCGGTAAGCGGTGCGGTTCCGGTAACACCGGTGATTGCTGCAGCCAGCGCATGGGCTTCCTCTCTCTTCTGGCTGTCCGACAGAATGTGAATGAGATTAAGGCCTTCCCGCACCGCCAGAATCCTCGCCGCCGCAGATTTCAGATTTTCTTCATCTGTCGATTTGCCTCCCAGCACATATTCCTGCTCATAGCACACCTCCTTTTCGTCCTCCGACCGGAAACAGGTAAAAAATCTGCCTATATATTCATCGGTTAATACGCGCTCCAAAAAACTGTCTTTTAAAATATCTTCTGTATGGTGAACCGATGGGAGACTCTTTGTCTGAATGACACCTTTTGAGACCTCCTCCCCTTCAGGGAGAACCAGCATCAGCAGATTCAGTCCTGCCATTTGCTGAATCTGTTCCAGAAGATTCTGTTTATCCGCTTCCTTTAAGCCTGCCCGAAAGGAAAGCTCCGGTACCTTCACCCTGTCCCAGACGACTTCGACAGAGTCCCATAACGCCCCCTCATCCGGACCTCCGCCTTCATCCTCCTCATCCCATTCAGCGATTATCTCTTCAACCTCATAAGACCGTTCCACTGCACGGTCAATTATTGCTGTATTTCCCTCTGCTTCAGGGATTAATGCCCGGATCTCCAGCCGTTTGGCTCCATTCTCAGAGATATAGGATTCGTAGCCGGCCAGTTCCTCCTCCATAGCGCTCCGCACACCTTCACTTAAATCCTCCCACTTTTGTTTTGTCTCCTCTCTCGTTTTTTCTAAATGGGCAGCCAGGTCATCGGCATTCTTCTCATAAGTCTTTATCAGCCCCGGAAGACGTCCGCCCTCTTTTTTCAGCTGCTTTGCCGCCGTCCGGAATCCGGCCCCATCCCGGTCTGCCAGCCTGACGGCCGCCTTTTGCCTGTATTCCTCCTGACTTTCCAGTGATTTCCATATGGCTTCCAGCGCCCGCTCCATGCGGGCCGCCTCCCTTGCATGACCGCTGTAAGCCTCTGAAACGTGCTGCAGGGATTCCGCCTCTTTAAGCTCCTTCCACAGATTTTCCGCTTCTGACTCTTCCGACACGGTATCCCATATACCAAACCGCATATAGTCCTGTATCTCCTGTTTTAAATTAGCGCCGTGTTTATCTGTAATACCGGAAATCCCCTTAACTGCAGCGGACTTTATGACTGCCGGATACCAGCCGTGTTCTTCCATATACGGCTCCATATATTTCAGCCACGTACTGCCCGGTTCCTCCTCCTCTTCGTATTCCAGCAGGAAAAGCCGGTACTGTTCCCACGCCTCCCGGTGATAGCCGCTGAATACGGAATCCATGGCGGAATCTGCCGCCAACTTCAAATACCAGCCTGCTCCAGCAGTCCTGGCGGACTCCACGAGCCCGCACACCAGACTGCAGAAGCACAGCAGAA
>OGZI01001908.1_pt1 | contig 18794 bp, 17 predicted proteins | sample 1576711 | NCBI WGS metagenome assembly OGZI01 (sample SAMEA3541482, study PRJEB24748) | human gut metagenome | biome: human gut; feature: human-associated habitat; material: faeces | place: China | collected 2012
TAAAAAATGTTGCAAACTAATGATTAAAAATCATTAATTTGCAACAGCCCCCTAAATTTTCTATAATTTCTCTCCATTGCTAGCTATTACATCTTTATACCAGAAATAACTTGCTTTTTTCTTTCTCTCTAAATTATTCTTTCTATCTACATAGATAAACCCATACTGTTTCTTATATCCATTTAACCAGCTTAATAGATCTATATATGACCAAGTACAATATCCTAGTAGATCCACTCCCTCTTCTATAGCTTTTTCACAAGCTATTATATGCTCTCTTAGGTAATCTATTCTTGGAATATCTTGTACATTTCCCTCTTCATCTATTGGATCTACAGCTCCTAATCCATTTTCACTAATTATTATAGGAAGATTGTATCTCTCTTTTAACTGAACCATTCCATATCTTAATCCATCTGGATCTATTGCCCAATCCCAATCAGTATATTCTAAGTTAGTATTTCTAACATTTTTAAATAACCCTGGTACTCCATTCTCCTTTTGACTATTTTTCTCTCCAGTAGTATTCATACCATTGTATCCTACTCCCTCTTTATTATCAGCTATCATTTGGGTACAGTAATAATTAATTCCTATAAAATCAGATTTTGCTGACTTAAGAAGTTCCATATCTCCATCTAGTATCTCTGGAGCTCCATATTTTTCTTGATTATATTTTAACATATCTGCTGGATATTCCCCTTTGAAATATGGATCAAACCACCACCATACATTATAGTTATAGTATTTCTCTAAAGCTAATTTATCCTCTTCAGATTCTGAAGCTGCATAAGCTGGTCCATAAGCTATACTCGATCCTATCATCCCATTTGGAACTATCTCTCTAAATAACTTAATTGCTTTTGCATTAGCTAAAGCCGTTATGTGCCCAGCATTTAACTCTTTCTTTCTATCTTTTAATCCAGGTGGATGTAAAGCTATTCCATATCCTAATCCTATAAAAACATTTGGCTCATTCATTACAATCCAATATTTTACTCTATCTCCAAAGTTTTTAAAACATACTCTTGCATACTCTACAAAATCATCTATTATCTCTCTTGATTCCCAACCTGCATACTTATCTTGAAGAGCTTGAGGTAAATCCCAATGGTAAAGAGTTATCATAGGTTCAATGTTGTATTTTAATAGTTCATCTATTAGATTGCTATAAAACTCTATTCCTTTTTCATTTATTTTTCCTGATCCCTCTGGAAAAATTCTTGTCCAAGCAATACTGAATCTATAAGTTTTTAATCCCATTTCAGCCATTGTTTTTACATCTTCTTTATATCTATTGTAATGATCTGCTGCTATGTCTCCATTTGTTCCTTCAAATGTTGTTCCAGGTAATTTTGAATACAGATCCCATATAGATGGTCCTTTTCCATCTTGATTCCATGCTCCTTCTACTTGGTAAGCTGCTGTAGCACTTCCCCATAAAAAATTCTTTGGAAAACTCATAATATCACTCCTAATTTTATTAATTATTTTCATAAGCTTTTTCTTCTTCTAAAATTTTATTATCAAATGCTTTAAAAAATGGTAAATATATTATTAAGCCTATAACGATTAATAGAATTTGTAAAATAACATATCTAAATGAACCTATAGAAGCTAAATATCCACTTATTAAAGGTGGTGTTGTCCATGGGATTGAAATTCCTGGTAATTTTGGCAATACTCCCATAGCAATACTAAAATAACCAATAAGTCCTGTTATAATAGGTGTTATAAAAAATGGAATTATTAAGTACGGATTCATAACTATAGGTAATCCAAATATAATTGGTTCATTTATATTAAAACACGCTGCTCCAACTGAAATTCTTCCTACCTCTTTAAGTTGTTTACTTTTAGAAACAAAAGCCAATAGAAATGCTAGAGCAAATGTTCCTCCTCCACCACCAAGACTTATAAATATATCAAAAAATGGTCCTCCTAATACATTAGGGATCTCTTTTCCTGCTTCATAAGCAAGTCTATTTTGATCTCCTAATAATCCAAGCACTGGTCCTATTGTTCCTAAAATAATTGTTGATCCATGTAGTCCTGCTATCCAGAATAATTGAATTATAGCAACTATTATAGCTAATCCCCACCAGCTTCCTACCAATATTTTTAGTGGAGTCGTTAAAATTACTTTTAATAACTCGTGAACATTTTGAAAATCAGTACTTTCTAATATTAAACGTATGATTAAAGTTCCTATCATTAAAGCTAAAGTTGGAATTAATGCAACAAATGATCTTGCAACTGCTGGTGGAACATTATCAGGCATCTTTATAACTATATTTTTTCTAATAAACCATGTATAAATCTCAACTGATATAAGTGAGGCTATTATCGCTCCAAATAATCCTGCACTTCCTGTATATACTAATGGAATAGCCTCTACACTGGTATTCATAAATGAAACTTTATATGGAGTCAATATCATAAACGTCATTAATGCAAGAGCAACTGATGAAAGACAATCTACTTTATTTTTTTCAGCTAATCTATACGCTATTCCAATACATCCAAATATAGACATAATATCAAAAGTTGCTCTTACAGGATAGAGAACTTTTCCCATCCAGGTATCTCCAAATATACCTAACATAAAGTCATAGTACCCAGGTATTGGTAAAAAAGCTAAAATCATAAAGATAGAACCTGCTATTGTTAAAGGCATAGATAAAATTAATCCATCTCTTATTGCTTGTAAATGTTTTTGTCCACCTATTTTCCCAGCTATTGGCATAAATTTTTCTTCTAAAAATACATTGAACTTATCAAATAAACTCATATTTTCCTCCTAATTTTTTCTTTCTTTTTCACTTAAAATAAAATGATATACTGCACCTATTTTTCCAGAATCATTTAAAAATTTACATCTCTCTAACTTAGGCATTTCTAAAGGACAGACATCTTTTTTTATAGTTTCTACTTTTTTCTCTATAATTTCTATAAAATCTTCCCTTTTTGTTATCTCTCCACCTATAAGTATTTTTTCAGGATTTAAACTAACAGCTAAGTTATAGATTGAATAAGCTAAGGATGTATAAAATTCTTCAATTACCTCTGTCGCAATTTTATCTCCATTTTTAGAAAACTCAAATATCTCTTCTCCTCTTAACTCTTCCCAATTCATATTTTTCTTCTTAGCATAAGCTTTTATTAATCCACCTCTTACACTTCCAGACATACTAAGACTTGCTTCTTCATAATTTTCTCTTCTATCAGTTATCATAAATCCAAATTCTCCAGCAGCAAATCCCCTTCCTCTTACCATCTTTCCATCTATATATATAGCTCCACCTACTCCTGTTCCAACAGTTAGACAAAGAAAATTTTCACATTCTTTAGCATTCCCTAGCCATTTTTCTGCTAGTGCTACACAATTTACATCATTTTCCAACTCCACAGGAATCCCTATATATTTTTCTAATTCACTTTTAAAAGGAAAATCATATAAATCATATAGAGCTCCACCTGTAATCATATGTCCTCTTTTTACATCTATTACTCCAGGCATGCTAAAAGCTAGCCCATCTATTTTGTCTCCTTCATTTTGAAATTTTTCAACTACTTCTTTTACTCTTTTAAAGATTGTATCTTTATTATCTTGAGTATCTATACTACCACTCTTTAGAATCTCTCCTCTTTCATTTATTAAAGAATATTTTGTTTTAGTTCCTCCAACATCAAAACTTAAGTACATATTTTTTCTCCTTTTAGAAACCGCTTTCCTTATTTTCTAAAATGAAAGAGAAACTATGTTTCTCTTTCATAAAGCTTTAATTCTCCATTATAAACATTTGTTTTTATTTTTTCTCCAGCTATTAATTTTAAAATAGCCTCTACAGCTTTATCAGCCATTTTATCTAAATTATATCCTATAGTTGTAATTCTAGGTCTATAAAGTCTTGAAATTTGGTTATTGTCAAATCCTATCAATTTAACCTTCTCATAAGCTATATCATTTTCTGTTAAAGCTTCTAAACAACCTATTGCCATCTCATCATTAGCACAAAATATCCCTTCTGGAATATCTCCACTTTTTATCAATTGAGTAAATATTTTTTTAGCTATTTCTAACTGAAACTCTCCTTTTAGTACTTTAGATACTATCCCATTTCCATCTAGTTCATCTAAAAAACCTTCTTCTCTTTCTAAACCGGCCAATTTATTTTCTTGTCCTGCAAAATGATAGATAGTTTTAAGCCCTTTTTCTAATAAAAATTTAGCTGCTAATTTTCCTCCATTATAATTATTTGAATTAATTAAAAATACATTTTTAGAATGATGCTCAGTTTTATAATCAAACATTACCAAGTTATATTCATTCTCTATTAGATTTTCTATTTCAGGTTCATCTAAGGTAGCCCCTATTATGATTGCTCCTTGAATAGTTCCATTATCTATTAATTGTTTTATTCTAATTTTCTCTTCACTAGTTTTAATAAGAGAAATTAAAACCTTTACATCTCTTTCTTCTGATTTTTCAACAATTAAAGCAATTATATATTGGAAAAAATAACTTCCTAGTCCACCTTTATCTAAGATAAATATTCCTATTACTTTATCCCTTTTCCCAGCTAAATTTCTAGCTTGAATATTAGGTTCAAATTCATATTTTTTTATAACCTTCATTATTTTTTCTTTTGTTGATTCTGGTATTCCTGGATAATTATTTATAACTTTAGATACTGTTGATTTTGAATATCCAGCCAATCTAGCTATATCATCAATTTTTATAGAACTCACCTCTTTTTTTACTTCTATAATTGATGATAAACGTTTTTTTTATTCTTGTCAAGTATTTTACCACCATGCTGAAACTTGGAAACCTGTAAGTACATCTTCTACTGTTGATTTTGTTGTTACTCCGTTTTCTCTTCTTTCTGTTTTATCTCCTATATAAGTAACAAATAATCTCAATGATGTTTCGGCATTTCCAACATAATATTTCAATTGTGGTCCAGCTGAAATTTTATATAATAGATGATCTTCAGTAGTTCCTGAATAGCTTTCAGTATCCTTACGAGCTATACCAGCCTCCATCCATAAATCTAAGTTCTGATTTATATAGTAGATTGGTCTTAAAACTAAAGCATCAGTTTCTAAGTCTTTTGCTCTCCATGATCCAACATATGGAGACATATTTGTTGGGTTATCTACATCATGCCAGTATGACACAGTTTTTCTTGCCTCTATATTTTGAGCACGTAAACCTCTATAACTTACTAACATATGAGTTCTATCTCCAAGTCTTACTGTTCCTCCCAATCCTAATTGATAAGTTACAGCATCATTAGCAGCTCTTTTATTAGCATCTGTTTCGATCTTTCCTATTCCTTCACCTGCTAATATTCCAGTAGCATATTGTAAGTAGTGTTGTCCCTTTCCTTCTAATCCAAAGAAATTATCCGGTTGATAGTAAAGTCCTGCATAAAAACCATCATCTGCAGCATCTCTATTCCAATTTTCTAAATTATTTTTATATTTTTTTATTTTATCATTATCAGTTGCATGGGCATACATTACCTCTCCAGAGATATCTCCATGTGTATATTTTGCTTTATATGCTCTTACATCTTCAGCTTTCTTTCCCTCAATATTTGAAAGTTCTCCATCTTTAAAATCATTTGATATATATGTTAAATTTAAAGATCCATTCCAAAGCCTTATTCCTTCTAATCCTAGTCCAGTTCCTTTCACATCTTGATAGTAATAATCTAAGATTTCAACCTGTTGTGCATCCCATTTTTTCTTACCGGCAACTATTTTAGCATCTTTAAATGCTCCTGTAAACATTGGAACATTTCCCATTTCTATATATAATTCTGTAAGATCAATTTTATAATCTCCTACATTATTATCATAGTTATCACTCCAGTTCTCTAATTGAACAACTAATTTTGTCCATGCACCATTACTTTGAGTAAATTTTTTCGATAGGTTTATATTGAAGTTTGTATCATATTCATTTCCCCATCTTCCAACATATTCTTTATTTTTACTATAACTATTTTTATTTCCATGTTTCATATTCCCCTCAGCACCAGTTCTAAGGTATCCATGAAATTGTAGCTCATCATCTTGATTTTTAGTTTTCTCTTGAGTTGCTAAACTTAATTTTTTTTCATTCTTTTTTATATCAATCTTTTGCTTCTTTAACTCTTTATTTTGCTCAGCAATTATTTGTTCTAATTTTTCTATTCTTTCTTCTAAAGTTAATTCTCTATCTTCTGCTAAAGTTGGTATAGCTAATGCACATAATAAACTTACTAATAAAAATTTTTTCATTATTTATCCTCCACTTTTATTCCTAAATCATATACTTTTATTGAATCTATCTCTAATGTTTGTGGGAATACATCTGCATCTACTCCTTGTTGTCCTCCCCAAGCTCCACCAACAGCTATATTTAATATTAGATAGAATTTTTGGTCAAATGGCCAAGCATCTTTACCAGAGTTTTCATTTTGATAAGTAAAATATAATGTATCATCAAAATAAACTTTTATAACTTTTGGTGTCCACTCTAATGAATAAGTATGGAAAGTATTAGACACTTCTTCTCCTTTAATTTGAGCACTTTTTTGATTTGAATTTTTCCAATAATATTTTTCTGTATGAACTGTACCATGGATTGTATCCTGATCAAATCCAACATGCTCCATTATATCAATCTCTCCACTTTTTGGCCAATCTCCATATAAAGAATCTGTTGGCATCATCCAAATAGCTGGCCAAGTTCCTTTTCCTTTAGGTAATTTAGCTTTAACTTCTATTCTTCCATATAGAAAATCTTTTTTACCTCTAGTCACTAATCTTGTTGAAGTATATTCATTTTTATCATATGCTTCATTCCAAGCTGTTATTGTTAATTTTCCATCTTCTACATAAACATTGTCTGGATTTTTTTCAGTGTAATATTGTAATTCGGCATTTCCCCAACCGTTTCCACCTACATCATATCCCCAGTCACTCTCTTTAGGTAATCCTTCATAATTAAATTCTTCTTCCCATATTAAATTTCCAAAATATTTTTCTATTTTAATATCTTTTAGCCCTTGTTTATTTCCTACTTTTTTTATAGTTATTTTTCCATCTTTAGTTGATTCACCAGTATTTTTTAGCAAACACTCTCTATTATTTTTATCTAATTCAAAAGTTTTCCCATTTTGAATAGCTACTACATACTTTTCTTCTGCTGCTATATTTCCATCAATCTTTACTAAATAATCTGAATCCTCTTCAAGAACCATAGTTTTTACAAATTCTTTTCCTGATTTTAAAGATTTCACTGTATTTATATCTTCAGTTGTTAAAATATTTTCTCCAATTCCTGTTACTTTATATTTGTGTTGTACTTGGAATTTTGTTAAATTTATCATTCTATTTACATCTATCATTCCAGTTTTTTCTAAGTTTACTTCACTTAATTTTACAGTTTCATCTGTTTTTGTAAACCAAAATTCAAATCTTGCTTTTTCATCAGCTTCAGCCAACATTTCAAAATCAAATATGTATTCTTTTTGTTTTGGAGATATTTTTATATCTTTTTGCCAATAACCATAGTAACCTCTTTCTCCATCTGCTCCTATTTTTATTGTAATCTCTGTTTCTTTCTCTACATTTGCTTTAAATTTTAATTGATATATACCACCAGCTTCTAATTTTAAAGGGGCTTGAATAACCTGTAATCCATGTGTTGGTGCTTTAGTATTTTTAGAAATCGCAACCAAATCCCCATTTATTATTTCAATATCTCCAATTCCACCAGAATTTTCATATTTTATCCACGATCCTTCTGTATTAACTGTTCCTATATTATTAGGAATAGCTTTAGATAATGGTTTTTCAAAAGATGGATTTTGTAAGATATTTGCTCCTAATACTAACTGTGAAAAAAGTAGTGATATTATCATTGCAGATTTTCTTATATTCATTTTCTCCTTCTCCTTATATCTTCTTTTTTAAGAAACCGATTTCGTTATATTGATTATAACATAATTCGTTCATTTGTCAATCGTTTTATTTCATTATCATTATAAACTCTTATTTTAAGAAGATTATAGAAGAAAAAAATATTTTCATTAAAAAATATATTGACTTTTTCTATTTTTTGTTTTATTATTTATTTAAATTATAGCGATTGTATTTTAAACATTAAATATTTTTTTAATACTATTAGGAGGTTGAAAAATTATGAAAAAAATCTTATTATGCTGTTCTGCTGGAATGTCTACGAGTCTATTAGTTACTAAAATGAAAAAAGAAGCTGAAAATCAGGGAATAGATGTGGAGATTAATGCTGTTGCACTAGAACTTTTTGAAGAAAATGTTACCAAATATGATGTATTCTTATTAGGACCACAAGTTAAATTTAAGAAAAACGATTTCCAGAAGGTGGCTGACCAATATGGAAAAAAAGTTGAAGTTATAAATATGATGGATTATGGAACTATGAATGGTGCTAAAGTTTTAGCCTTTGCTTTAAATCTAATAAAATAATAAAAGGAGTTTTATTCAATGGAAGAAAAAGAATTATTATCTGAAGAGATGCTAGAAAAAATTATGATGGGAGTTGCTATAGCAGGAACAGCTAAATCTCTTGGAAAAGAGGCTCTTAATCAAGCAAATCAAGGAGATTTTCAAAAGGCAAGAGAGTTATTTGCTGAAGCTAAAAAAAGTTTTGTTGAAGTTCATGGTTCGCATTTTGATCTTATTCAAAAAGAATCATCAGGAGAAAAAGTGGAAATTTGCTTACTTCTTATTCATATGGAGGATCATATCATGACAACTGGTCTGTTTCTAGATTCTCTTGAGGATCAAATTAATCTTATTGAAAGAGTATATAAATTAGAAGCCAAATTAAAATAACTTATTTAAAAATTCTCTCATATTTTAATAAAAGTACTGCCATAACACAACTATGACAGTGCTTTCTCCCATATACTACTAAATATTTTTAATCTCAAAAATTTTTTCTCAAATTTTAATTTAACTCTTGTATCCCTAAATGTAATTTAGGAGCTCTTACTCTAACAGTAACTATCCCATTTACAACTTGACTTATCTGTATGTCACAAGTTGCACTTAATAACCTATAAGCATCAGGAAAATTTAAACCTATTTTTTCCATTAAAAGATTTGTCATTGCTTCACTTGCTACTTTTATAACTTCTTCAAAAGTTTTTCCACTAGCCACAGTATAGATAGAATCTTGTGTTTCTAACACAGGATTTTTAAGAGATAGTGGAAATTCTTTTATTATCTTAACTTTTAAACATACTTTTCCACCTATTTCAATTCCTGTACCACTAAGTTCTCCATCTCCCATACAAGCATGTAAATCCCCTAAAGCTAAACCTGCTCCATCTACATAAATTGGTAAATATACTTTAGTTCCCTTTTTTATAATCTTTGTATCCATATTTCCACCATGGCTTCCTGGCAAAGCACAGTGTACTCCCTCTTCTGGAGGAAATACTCCTATAACTCCTATCATTGGAGTAAGTGGTATTTTTATCTGAGGAGAAAAATGAGCAAATCCATCTTTTATTTTTATAATTTTAGTATCAAAATCAGTTATTTTATCTCCTAGCACTCCAAAATTTGGAGCCGTTGTCATAACTCCTTGTTCTGCTAATTCAATATCAATCACTTCTACTTCTAATATATCTCCTGCTTTACTTCCTATTACTTCAATTGGTCCAACAGAACAATCTACTATTGACATATCTATATCTTTTCTTTTTGTATTTTCATTTTTTATCTGTCCATTATAGCAATCTTCAGTTTCAACATAAAAAATCTCATTATTTTGTACAGAATAATTAAATTTATTATTTTTATTAAACTCAAAAACTATCTTTTCTTTTGTTAAAGTTTGCATAACTCTCTCCTTTAAAATATTTCAATTGTCTAAAAGAAAAAAGCTAAAGAGATTATTTTTTCTCTTCAGCATTTCTCATTACTTTTTGATTATATTATAATTGACTCATACTATGTAACTTATAATAGAATCCTTTACTATCTAAAAGTTCTTGATGTGTTCCTCTCTCTTCTATTCCATTATCAGTAAGAACTATTATCTCATCTGCTGCTTGAATAGTAGAAAGTCTATGAGCAACTACTATTGTAGTTCTACCTTTACATAAATCCTCTAGTGACTCTTGAATTAATCTTTCTGTAATATTATCAAGTGCAGAAGTAGCCTCATCTAATATCAATATAGGTGGATTTTTTAAGAATATTCTAGCAATAGCAATTCTTTGTTTTTGTCCTCCAGAAAGCTTTGTTCCTCTCTCTCCCACATTAGTATCATATCCATCTGGCATCTGCATAATCAAATCATGGATATTAGCTTTCTTAGCTGCCTCTATTACCTCTTCATCTGTAGCATTAGTTTTTCCTATCAAGATATTTTCTTTAATAGTTCCTGTAAATAGGAATACATCTTGTTGAACTATACCAATATTTTTTCTTAAAGACTCTACTTTTACATCATAGATACTCTTACCATCTATTTTTATATCTCCACTATCTACAGTATAAAATCTTGGAATAAGATTACATAATGTAGTTTTTCCTCCACCAGATGGTCCTACTAATGCTAACATCTTTCCTTTTTCAATAGTTAAAGATATATTATCCAATACCTTTTTACTTTCATGGCTAAAGCTTACATTCTCAAACTTAATTTCACCTTTAACCTCTCCAATATCTTTAGCATCCTCTTTATCTTTCTCTCTATCTACCTCTATAAGTTCCATAAATCTCTTAAATCCACTCATACCATTTTGATATTGCTCTACAAAAGCAATAAGTCTTTTTATTGGTTGAGTAAAAATTTTAATATATAGTAGATAAGCTAAGAAATCTCCTATATTTATCTTTCCATAATAAGTAAATATAGCTCCTACTATAAGTACAGAGTAGTCTAACATATCAGTGAAAAATCCTACTCCTGCTGTATACTCAGCCATTACCTTATATGAAAAAGATTTTGCAGTAACAAACTGTTGATTTCCCTCTTCAAATCTCTCTTTCTCATCTTCATCTATAACGAAAGCCTTAGATACTCTTATACCAGATATACTATTTTGTAATCTTGCATTGATATCCCCTGTTTTTTCTCTTGTTTTTACAAATGAAGCCAGAAGTTTCTTTCTTTTATACATACTATACCAAATTATTATTGGTAATATACAAAATACAATTATAGTTAATATTACATTTATTCTAAGTAAAACTATAAATGAACCTACTATCATAAAGAAAGATATAAATAGATCCTCTGGTCCATGATGAGCAAGCTCTGATATATCTTGTAAATCATTTACAATTCTTGACATTATACTTCCTGTTTGATTGTTATCAAAGTACTTTACAGGTAGTTTTTGAAGATGTTCATATACATCTCTCCTCATATCTGCTTGCATACCTACACCTACTAAATGCCCCCAGTATTGCATCCAATAAGCACATAACATTTTTATTAGGTAGATTACCATAAGTACAATAGCAAATACAACTAAAAATCTAAACTCTTTATTAGGTATAACTCTATTTACTACATTTCTTGTAATCATAGGATATACTAAATCACATAGGGCTGATATAGTTGCCACCAACAAGTCCATAAAAAACAATTTTTTATATGGTTTGTAGTATGTTACGAATTTTCTTAACATACCTTTTTCAATTTTTACATCACTCACTTTTTCTTACCTCTTTCTCCTTAATTAAATTTTTATAATTTTTTAATATGCTGTTCCATAAAATTAACAAGTATAAAAACTTCCTTTTTTATACTTTCCCATTCATCAGATATTTTACCTAAATATGCTTCTTTTGCCATTTTAATAAATATTTTAAATTCATCAGGTATTCTTGATAAAACCCATTCTGCAGCTCTATCCTTTGAAGTTATTTCTTTTGTTGCTAAAGTAAACCACATTCGAGATAAAGTTAATAAAGTATTTCTTTCATCACCTTCAAAATTAGAAATTAAATTTGGTAAAGATTTTTGTATTGAATTTTTTATTTCAGAAAATGTAATATCTGAAATAAATTCTTCAATACTATCTCCTTTTAAAATTATATTACTTTTTCTTGCTTGCCACAATAAAATAATGATATCTGGGTCATAGAAAGCTTGTGGAAACTTTTTCATTTCCATCTCTTCTCTAAGCCACTCTCCATACATATATTCACATCTTAATGGAAACTTCCATGAAATAATATCTTTTTTATTAAGAACTGTTACCTCTAAAGGTCTCTTATCCTTACAACCTATATGACCAGAAATATTTAACAATTGTTCTGTTAAAATTTCCCTTTCATCTTCTTCTATCTCTTGAGTAAGAATAATTAATATATCTATATCGCTATTTGGTTTTAATCCTCCTAGTGTTGCAGAACCATATAAATAAATTCCTAATATTTTATTTTTAAATAAAGTTTCTATTAAAGAAATAACCTTTTTTATTTGATTTTGCTCTGATAACATATTTATATCTTGCATTATATCTTCTTATTTCTCCTCTACATATCCCATCTCTTTTAAGAATGGTTTTTTCTTTCTCCAATCTTCTTTTACTTTTACCCAAAGAGTTAAGAAAATAGGTACTCCTATTAACTCTTCTATCTCACGTCTAGCCTCTTCTCCTATCTCTTTAAGCAATCTTCCACCTTTTCCTATTATGATACCTTTTTGAGAATCCCTTTCCACATAGATATTGATATCAAATTTATCTTTTCCCTTTTCTCTTCTCTCCACATTAAGTATCTCAATAGCCACAGAGTGAGGTATCTCATCTCTTGTTTTAAGTAGAATTTTTTCTCTTACTATCTCAGTTATTATCTTATATACAGAGATATCTGTATACATATCATCTGGATAATATTTTATTCCTTCTTCTAAGAATGGGTCAATCTTCTCTAAAAGTTTAGGAAGTCCAATAGCATATTGTCCAGAAATCTCAACTATTCCATCAAACTCTCCTAATTTTTCCTCTATCTCTAATCTTTTAGCTTTTAATTGCTCATCATTTAATTTATCTATCTTATTTACTACAAGTATTCTTGGAGTTCTCTTTGCCTCTTTTACTTTCTCCATCACAAATTGGTCTCCAGTACTTATCTCTTGAGAACCATCTAATACAAATAATATTACATCTACATCTTTTAAAACTCTTATAGCAGAGTTAGTCATATACTCTCCAAGTAGATGTTTTGCTTTGTGTATTCCTGGTGTATCAATAAAGATATATTGATTATCATTAAAATTTAAAATTCCTTTTATATTATCTCTAGTTGTTCCAGCTTTATCAGAAACTATTGCAACTTTCTCTGATACCAGCTTATTTATAAGGGTAGATTTTCCAACATTTGGTCTTCCTACTACAGCTATAAATCCAGCCTTCATCTAATCATCTCCTATTCCTATTTTCATATACTGCTCTCTTATCTTATCAATAAATGAGTGTCCCTCTTCATCACGAGTTTTCTCCTCTACTATTATCTTTTTTATCATATTAGGAGAGATCTCTCTAGTAAGCTCAGCCCTCTTTCCATAAGCTATAAATCTCACACGAAATCCCTCTCTAGTAAGCTCTTGAAATATTTTATTTCTGCTCGTATACATTTTTGGTAATAATTCTTCTACAAAATATCTCAACTCTTTAGCTAACTCTTCACTTATTTTTTGATTTAAAATTTTCGAAGCAGAACGAATATTTATTATTTTATACTCATATTTTTTTAAACTCTCTTTTTCTAAATTTAAAATATCTCCTATTTTAAACCCTGTTTCATAGAGAAGTTTTATTACAAGAGAATCTCTTCTCTCCTCATAGCTATCATTACAGATATCTAATATTCTTTTTAATTCCCATCTTTCCAATGGCTCTGTAACTTTTTTTACTCTGTTAGGTAGCTCTATATCCTTTACTGGAGTTTCATCTATTATCTTAGATTTTAAAAGATATTTATAGAAGCTTTTTATAGAACTGAGCTTTCTATATATAGACATATCACTATATTTTTTCCTTAGCTCCTCAATATAGTTGATTATATCTTGAGTTTCTACATCTAATAAATCTTTACCAACTATAAATCCATCAAAGTCCTCTATATCTTTTCTATATATCTCCAAAGTAGATGAATTTATCTTTCCATTCTCCTTAGAATTTTTCAAAAATTCATTTATAAAATCCATACTATCTACTCTCTTTCAATAGTTCCTCAGCGTGTTGTAACACTGCCTCGCTAATATTTTCTCCTGCTAACATTCTTGCTATTTCTTCTACTCTTCCTTTTTCATCTAGTCTAGTAACAGTTGTAGAAGTTTTGTTATCCATAGTCTGCTTCTTAATATAGAACTGTTGATGAGCTTTGGCTGCAATAGCTGGAGAATGAGTTATAGATACTACTTGAGCGTGTTCTCCTATCTCACGAAGTTTATCAGCTATCTTTCTAACTGTCTCCCCTCCTACTCCTGTATCTATCTCATCAAAAATAAGTATAGGAACATTATCCACACGAGAGAATATAACTTTTAGAGCTAACATTATTCTACTTACCTCTCCACCTGAAGCAATCTTCCAAAGAGGTTTCATATCTTGTCCAATATTAGTAGATATAAGTATCTCCACACTATCAGCTCCATTAGCTCCCATAACCTTATTTTCATCTACTACTACGTGGATTTGAGCATCTCCCATTTTTAAAAATTTTAGTTCCTCTTTTAAATCTCTCTCTATCTTTATAGCCTTCTCTTTTCTAAGCCTTCTAAGTTGATGAGCATTTTTCCAATACTCTTCCTCTATCTCCACTCTCTCCTTTTGAAGTTTTTGTACCTCAAAGCTATCCTCTTCTAAAAGATTTATCTTTTGGGCTATACTCTCTTTAAACTCTAGTATCTCCTCTATTGTTGCACCATATTTTATCTTCATCTTATTGATTACATCTAATCTTTCTATTACCTCTTGTAATCTTCTGTCATCTATATCAATATCATCGTTGAGAGTATCCATTATATCTACACAGTCCTCTAATTCATAATAGACTTTTTCAAGCTTATCCAAAAGCTCATTAAATTCCTCTCCATATTTGCAAAGAGTTTCAATATTTTTTCTTGAGTTATAGATGAAATGAAGAGCATTTACCTCTCCATCTCTCAGATAAAGTGCTGAATTTTCTATTTTCTCTTTGATTTTCCCAGCATTAAATAGTTTTTTATACTCATCTTCTAAAAGATTATCCTCATTTTTCTTAGGATTTATCTTCTCTATCTCAGCTAATTGAAATTCATAAAACTCTTTCTTTTCAATAGCCTCTCTTCTATTTTTTTCTATACTCTCTATCTTATTATCTATCTCTCTAAATCTATTGTAAAGTCTGTTACTCTTTTTTATTAACTCTTTTCCTTCATCACCTAAAAACTTATCTAAAAGTTTTATATGGTTATTTTTATTGAGTAACATTTGATGAGAGTGTTGCCCTACTATGTCAACAAGAGTTCCCATTATCTCTTTTAAATTTGTAAGAGAGACTCTCACTCCATTTACAAAAACTTTTCCCTTACCATTTATATCTAAGGTTCTTCTCACTATTACTTCATTATCTTCAGCATCTATCTCAAATCTATGTAATAGCTCCTCTCTCTGCTCACTGTTTATTTCAAATACACCTTGAGCAGAAAGATTTTTCTCCCCTGTTCTTATCATATCAGTAGTAGCTTTCTCTCCTATAAGTAGATTTATTCCACTCAATATAATTGATTTTCCAGCTCCTGTCTCTCCAGTAAGGACTATGAATCCATCTTCAAATTCCAAATCAAGTTCATCTATTATAGCTAGATTTTCTATTTTAAGTTCTCTTAACATAGATTGTCTCCCCACTTTAATTTTTCTCTCAGCACACTGTAATAATTTCTATCTCTTGGTATCACGAGATTTAATGTGAATTTTGAATACTCAATTCTTATATCTTCAGCACTTGTAATTCTCTTATTAGTCTGTCCATCTATAATTACTTGTCCCATTCTCTTTTCATCTTCTATTCTCATCTCTATTCTCTCATCCCCACCTATTACTATGGGACGAGTACTGAGATTGTGAGGGGCTATTGGAGTAATTACCACAGCTTTCATATCAGATTTAAGAATCGGACCACCTGCTGACATAGAGTAAGCAGTAGAGCCAGTAGGTGTAGCTACTATGACTCCATCTCCCTTATATGTACACATATACTCTCCATTAGTTTTAAAATTCACTCTTAAAACCCTTGAGGTAATACCAGCTTTTGAGAGTACCACCTCATTGAGAGCATAGTATATCTGTCCATCTATTTCCACTTCTAATATATGCCTTTTTTCATATTTAAACTTTCCATTTAGAAAATTTTCATACTCATCTATCATATTCTCTTTTTTTATCTCTGTTACAAAACCAAGACTTCCAGCATTAATAGCTATTACATAGAGATTTTTTTTGAAGATAAAGTTTCTAAAAGAACGAAGTAAAGTTCCATCTCCACCTATTACCACTCCAAAATCTGCTTTTCCTGCCTTATCTACTATCTCTATTTTCTTACTTGCAAAATATTCCACACTCTTTTGATATAGCTCTTGAGCCAATGGTTTATCTTGGTTATATATTATAAAAACTTTTTTCATCTCTCCTCCAAGTTACTTAAACATTGGAACAGGATCAATAGGTTTTAGATTAAACCTCAATTCATAATAGAGATTTGGTTTCCCCTCTACTGATAATCCTAAAATTCCAATCTCTGCTCCTTGTTGTATCTGTTGATTTAGTTTTACTTTGGTAGCTATTAGGTTTCCATATACTCCTATCATATTATATCCATAGTCTACCATTACCACTTTTCCTAATCCTTGAAATACATCAGCATATATTACTTTTCCTTTAGCTGAGGATTTTACCTTTGAACCCATTCTTGCTTGTATCTCTATACCATTACTTGTAACCTCTTGCTGTTTTTTCTGGTTGAATCTTACAACAATAGCTCCCTCTACTGGTTTTATTACTTTTCCAAGTTTTGAGTAAGCTTGAGATTGATTTACTATCTTCTTATCAGTTTGAGTTCTAGCTACTATTATCTCTTTAATTTTTTTCTCTATTCTCTCTTTCTCTTTTTGAAGTGCACTTATACTTTGAACGTGTCCACTTTTTTCTCTATTTAGTTGGGCTATCAACCTATTTTGTTGAGCCTTTTTATTATCCATCTCCTTTATATTCTGAGCCAATTTATTTCTAAGATTAGAAAGTTTTTTCTTCTCATTTTCAATATTAGCTTTTACTTTTTGGATATCACTCTCTACATTTTTTATATACTCCATCTTTTGTAAATCTCCATACAAAAGATTTTTGAAATTTTTTCTTAAAATAGCATCTGAAATTATCTCCTCTTCCCTCTCTTTAGAGTATCTATTCCAAGCAATTATTTTAGCTTTAAATTCCAATTTTTTTCTATCCATCTCTTTAGAAGTGATATTTAGATTTTGACTTCCATAATCAATATTTTTAGTAACAGTCTTTATATCATTTAAGATTTTTTCTCTATCTTTAGCTATCTCTAAGATATCTCTCTCTGTTTCTAAAATCTGTTTTTCTATCTTTTGAGTTTGAGCATCTATATTTTTTATTCTTGAGTTTTTTTCTGCTATCTGTTTCTCTATATTTTTTATTCTCTGCTCCATATCAGTTACAGCATCAGCCATAATAAGAGTGGTCCATAGCAGAAAAAAAGTTATTATTTTCCATCTTCTACCCACTTGAACACCCCTATCTTTATAGGTTTTAGCCAAATTAAAAGATTTATTATTAAGATTATCCCAAATTGTATAAATATTATCTCTTTTAAACTTAATACTAAATACCTATTACTTATTAAAAGTAAATGGTTTCTAAAATAAATATATATATTAAAGAATATCAAAGTTCCAATTATTGAGCCTGCTGTAAAAGGAAGTAGATTTACACTCTTCGCTCTTATTCTATTGGTTTTATCATCCTTTATAAGCCCTACATTATTTATATAGTCTATTGATACTGCACTATAAAATATATAATAGATTAGAGCTAACAATGGCAAAATACATCCTAAAACTATTCCTACTGATACCATCTGATAAAATTTAAGTTGTCTCTCCTTATAGTTGATGTATTCTCCATCTACAAATACCTCTTTAATATTCTCATTATTTTCTAACTTAACTTGTATTTTTTCTATATCTGTTGGCTTATCAAAAAATATTATCAAACTATCTGAAAGTGGATTTTCCCCCTTAGGTATAGCCACATCTAATTGATACTGTACTTTTTGAAAGGCTTCCTCTTTGGATACGTATCTTACTTGCTTTACTCCCTCTAACTTCAATATCTCTATCTCTAGTTTTTCTTTATCTTCACTAGACACATTCTTATGAAAATCTGCTGTAAAAAAATATCCAGCTTCTACTCTACTCTTTATTGTATCTACATTAATAAAAAAAGCTAAGAAAAAATTTAAAATGATAAAGGATAAAACAGTTAGTATAAAAGTAGTCTTTTTTATCTGTATCTTTGTTCTAATAGTATTTTTTTCCATCTTCATTAAATTAAAATTATTCATATTCACCTCATCATCTAAAATTTTTCTATAATATAAATATGAGGACTGACCTAAAGGAGTTTTAGTGCCAGTCCTCCTAAAAATTACATATTCTCTTTAACCATAGCTACTAATTTAGCTGCTGTTAACTCATATTTCTCTAAAAGCTCATT
>OGZI01001911.1_pt1 | contig 18755 bp, 13 predicted proteins | sample 1576711 | NCBI WGS metagenome assembly OGZI01 (sample SAMEA3541482, study PRJEB24748) | human gut metagenome | biome: human gut; feature: human-associated habitat; material: faeces | place: China | collected 2012
TGGTGACAAGAAATCCGCCATTTGTTTTCATGCAAAAGCTCCTATATAGTAGTTTGTTAAAACATACTATATAGGAGCTTTATTGTCAAGAGCTTGTATGTTTGAATAGAGGTAAATTCCGATTTGCCGGAACCGCTATATCCAACAATTGCAATTTTCATGTTTGGCCCCATTAAATTCCGTTTTATCAAAATACAGGCCGGTTTATTTCAGAACCTCATTCCACTTGCCATCATCCTGATAGAAGAAATATACCAAGGATAACAGGTTCTGTTCTGTTCATGGGGGACCTCCAAAGGAATGTTACTGTTTGCCCAGCTGCCAGAACGCAACGGCGCTGGCGGCGGCAACGTTGAGGGAATCGACCCCGTGGGACATGGGGATGCGCACCGTGTAATCGCAGGCGGCAATGGTGGTGTGGGCAAGGCCATCACCCTCGGTGCCCAGCACGATGGCCAGCTTCGGCTCGGCGGCCAGGGCGGCATCGTCGATAGAAACCGAAAGGTCGGTCAGCGCCATGGCGGCGGTCTTGAAGCCGAGGTCGTGCAGCTGCTGTATGCCCTGCTCCGGCCAGTCGGCGGCGGTGGAGCCGATCTGGGTCCAGGGCACCTGGAACACGGTGCCCATGCTGACCCGCACGGCCCGGCGGCACAGCGGATCGCAGCAGGAGGGAGTGACGAGCACCGCGTCCATGTTCAACGCGGCAGCACTGCGGAAGATGGCCCCGATGTTGGTGGAATCCACAATGCCTTCCAGCACGGCCACCCGGCGGGCATTGCGGCAAACTTCCTCCACCATGGGCAGCAGGGGACGGTGCATCGCGCACAGCACGCCGCGGGTCAGCTCGAAGCCGGTCAGCTGGGCCAGCATGGTGCGGTCAGCGGTATACACCGGGGCGTTCCCGCAGCGGGCCAGAACCTCGCTGGCCGGGCCGGTGATCTGCTTGCGCTCCATTAAAAGGGAGATAGGCTGATACCCAGCGTCCAGTGCGCGGGCAATCACCTTGGGGCTTTCGGCAATAAAAATGCCTTTTTCCGGTTCCAGGCGGCTGCGCAGCTGAGCCTGGGTCAGCCGGGCGTAAACGTCCAGCTCCGGGGCGGCAAAATCAGTAATTTCAATCACGTTCGGCATACAAAAAGGCGCTCCTTTGCAAAGCTTTGCCTTTATTGTAGCACACCGCAGAAAATCTGGCAAAAAGCATTGACAGGACTAGGTAGATGCAGTATCATCCAAATGGTTGATGGTACATCTAATTTGAAAAGGAGGCCAAACATGCAGGCAGAACAGAACAAGGACCCGACCGAGCGGCAGATGACCAAAATTGCGCGGGAAGCGGCCAAGTTTACCGTACAGATGATGAAAGCCGATGGCATTGGCACGGCAGAGTTTGATTTTATTCATCTGGTACGCCACAACCCCGGCATGACCCAGGCGGATGTGCGTGCGGCCCTGAAGATTGATAAGGGGGCGGCCGCCCGCCGTGCGGCCAGCCTGGAAGCCAAGGGCTACCTGGTGCGCAAACCGAACCCGGACGATGGCCGCAGCCAGCTGCTGTATGCCACGCCCAAGGCCGAGGAACTGAAAAACTCCAAAGCTGCGATTGAAACCGTGTTTTATGCCTGGCTGGTGGAGGAACTGCCGGAGGCTGAACGGGAAGCCTTTTGCAAAACGCTGGAAACTCTGTATTGGCGCAGCAAAAACCAGCGGCGGGCAGGGTTCCCGGATGTGACGGCGCGGGTGCAGCAGATGAATGGGGAGGAAATACAGGATGAAGAACACGGAAAGAGTTCCGGTGCGCCAGCCGGACCGGGTGCTGAGCTACTTCGAAAACCAGAGGCCGGTGCTGGCGGTGGTAACGGTATCGGGCCTGATCTATAACCTGGGTCTGGTGGTCGGCCCCTGGTTTGAAGGCCAGCTGGCCCAATGCCTGCTGGGCATTTTGAACGGGAACGAAACCTTTGCCGCCATGGCGGCGCTGTGTGCGGGCTATTTGATCGCCATTGCGGTGGTGCAGGGATCGCGGTTCATCAAGCGGCTGTATGTGCGCAAGTTTGCCAACAACATCAACCGCAGCATGAAACAGGTGCTGTACGCCAATCTGGTGCGGAAAGACAAGGTTGAACTGGAACAGGCCGGCACCGGCACCCTGATGACCAAAGCTATTTCCGATGTGGACGCCTGTGCCGAGGGCATGCGCAAGTTCACCACGGAAATTTTTGATACCGGCATTGCCCTGCTGGCCTATGCCGTGATGCTGCTGGGGTACGACTGGCGGCTGGCGCTGCTCTGCCTGGTGTTTGCGCCGATCTCCTATTATATTGCCGAGCAGATGAAAACCCTGGTTCAGCGCACCGGCGCTGCCAACAAGGAGAGCACAGGCCGCCTGAGCGCCGCCACACTGGACCGGGTGTCCGGCGCGCTGACCTACCGCGTGTATGGCTGTGAGCCGCAGCGTGATGCCGCGTATGAAGCCTGCCTGCAGGATTACGAGCGTACCGCCGTCAAAGCCGGGCTGCCGGTGGCCGCCATGCCGCCGCTGTACGGGGTTATCTCAATGACCGGCGTTCTGTTCATCTTTACCTTTGGCGCGCGCAATGTGGCGGGCACCGGCTGGGCCGCCTGGGATATTGCAGCGTTCACCACGTTCTTGTCCTGCTTTGGCAAATTGGCGGTCAAATCCTCCCACGCGGCAAAGCTGTTCAACGCGGTGCAGAAAGCCCAGGTATCCTGGGGACGCATCAAACCGCTGATGCACCAGCCGGACCCCCTGCCGGAAGAGATCCCGGCCAAGCCGGAAACCCTGACTGTGAACAAGATTGGCTTTGCCTACCGGGGCGGGGCACCGGTTTTGCAGGATATCACCTTTACCGCGCAGCCGGGCCGGATTTTTGGCATTACCGGCGCGGTGGCCTGCGGCAAATCCACACTGGGCAAAGCGTTTTTGTGTGAGCTGCCCTATACCGGTTCCATCCAGTACGGCGGGCGTGAGATGGCCGGCATGACGGACGCGGAGCGCTGCGGCGTGGTTGGCTACCTGGGGCATGACCCCGAGCTGCTGAGCGACAGCATCCGCAACAACATCCTGCTGGGCAGAGATGACGACGCCTGGAAGTACCTGCGGGTCGTCTGCCTAGAGGATGAAGTAAAAGCCATGCCGAACGGCCTAGATACCCGCGTGGGCGATGGCGGCGTGCGCCTGTCCGGCGGGCAGCAGCAGCGTTTGGCGCTGGCCCGCACACTGGCCCACCCGCGCCCGCTGCTGGTGCTGGACGACCCGTTCTCGGCCCTGGACCGCAAAACCGAAGAACAGGTTTTTGCCAACCTGCGTAAAATGATCGCAAGCAGCACCGTGCTGCTGATCAGCCACCGGCTGTACCTGTTCCCCCAGATGGACGGCGTGTTGTGGATACAGAACGGCAAAGCAGTCTGTGCAGCCCACGAGGAACTGATGGCGCGGAACCCGCAGTATGCCGCGCTGGTGAATGCCCAGGAAGGAGGCGAGCAGGATGAACCGGAAAAATGAGACCGTGCGCAGCGTTGTGCTGGGTACCGTGCGCCGCCAGCCGCTGCTTTGCACCGCGCTGGTGCTGGCCGTGGCCGGTGCGGTGGCGGCAAGCCTGCTGCCGCCGCTGGTACTGGGCCGCGTGGTGGACCGCCTGACGGCCCGGCAGGTGGTGCCCTTTGCGCTGGCGTTGGGGTACTTTGGGCTGCTGGCACTTTCCGGCGGGTTGGATTCCCTGCGGGAAAGTCTGCTGACCGTGTTTGGCCAGAAAATGACCCACGCCCTGCGCAGCGCCATGTGCGCCAAGCTGGACAAGCTCCCGGCGGAAGCCTTTGTAAACCAGGAATCCGGCGCGGCGGTTTCCCGCTTTGTGGGTGATGTTGACACGGTGGAAGAGCTGTTCACCTCCGGCATCATCAGCATGTTTGCGGATGCCTGCCGCCTGTGCGGCATTCTGGCCGTGATTTTTGCAGAGAACCGCGGGCTGGCGTTGATCCTGCTGGTGGTTTTGCCGCTGCTGTATCTCTTTACCCGCGTGGTGCAAAAGCGGATGCTGAAAGCGCAGCTGCAAAACCGTGCCGCTGTGGCGCGGGCTTCCGCCCATGTGCCGGAAACGCTGCGCTGCATCCGCACCATCCACACCCTGCGGCGGGAAAATTACATGGAAAAAGCCTATGACGAAGCGCTGGACGACAGCTTTGCCGCGGTGGAGAAAACCAATTTTTACGATGCCTGCTATTCGCCTGTGATTTTGATTATGAACGCGGCGGTGGTGGCGCTGGTCATGCTGCTTTCCGCAGCGGGCAGCTCGGAAGTGAGGGCGTTCTTTGGCATGTCGGTCGGCACGGCTGTGGCGGTTATTGCCTATATTTCCCAGGTGTTCACCCCACTGGAAAGCATCGGCATGGAGATTGAGACGATTCAATCCGCTGTGGCCGGTGTGCGGCGCATCAACGGCTTTTTGGCGCAGGCAGAGCGCATTCCCACCGCTGAAACCGCCCCGCAGGCCGTGCCGGGTGCCCCCAGCGTGGAGCTGCAGAACGTGCATTTTGGCTATGAGAGCGATGAGGAAGTGCTGCACGGCCTGAGCTTTGCTGTGCAGAAAGGCGAGCAGGTCACCCTGACCGGCCGCACCGGCGCGGGAAAGAGCACCATCTTTAAGCTGTTGCTGGGCTTGTACCGCCCGCAGCAGGGCAAAGTGATGCTGAACGGTGTGGAAGCCGCCACACTGCCGGATACTGCCCGCCGCCCGCTGGTTGGCTATGTGGAGCAGAGCTTCCGCCGTGTGCCGGGCACCGTGCGGGACCAGATCACCCTGTTTGATGCCGCCATCACCCCGCAGCAGGCGGAGGATGCCGCCCGCACCGTGGGCCTGCATGATGCCATTGCGGCGCTGCCCGAAGGGTACGATACCCCGTGTACGCCGGGCATCTTCTCGCAGGGGCAGTGGCAGCTGCTTTCCATCGCGCGCGCCATTGCAGCCGGGCCGCAAATCTTGCTGCTGGATGAAATTACCGCAAACCTGGACGCCGGAACAGAACAGACTGTTCTGGATGCTTTGCAGCGCGCCGGTCAGAACCGCACCGTGGTTTCCATCAGCCACCGGCTGTACAACCGCACCGGCGGGCGAAGCATTGAGATCTGACACTGACCACTTTAAGCACCGAAAAAAGAGCAATTTGTGACCCTTTACAGCGGGCGGCGGCTGTACTATAGCAATTTTCAATAATACAGCAGAGAGCACTTTAACTTTTGAGAAAAAGTGATATAACAGAGTCAAAGAAGGTGAGTGCTATGCTGCACAACGAAGCTCGAAAGTTGATTTTGGAAGGATACGATAAGGGCATCAGCGTAAAGGAACTGGCAAAGTGCTTTTCTGTAAATCCCATTGAAAAACTTTGGTCGAAGGTGAAGTCTTTCCTTCGTGAATTCAAGGCACGGACCCTGGATGCTCTTCCGAACACGATACGATGTGCTTTTCAGACAGTTTCGCCTTCTGACTGCTCAGGCTGGTTCCATTCCTGCGGCTATTCGCCTTATTTTTGAAAATTGTTATAAAACGATAAACTATAAAAAGAGAAGAGCTTGGCGGCTGGTATGGGCCGAGAAGCTCTTCTTTATTATATCATGATTCATATACGTGCTGGCGCTGGAATTATTCCTGCACCGGTGCGGGGTCCACGTTCAGGATGTCATTAAAATAGTTGTTGGCAATCATAAAAACACCCATTGTGGTAATTACCACAAGCTGCTCTTCAGTAAAGGTTTGCTGCATCAGGCGCATCAGGTCCTCCGGCACATGCTTGGGGTCACGGGCAATGGCGCGGCCATATTCGATCAGCAGGCGCTCATCATCGGTAAAATCAAAGGTGGCAAAGTCAATATGGTTCTTTTCCAGCAGGCGGGAAAAATAAGCGCTGCATACCAGGCAGTCATTTTGCAGCGAAATGGCGTACTCATAAAAATCTGCGGCGCGCTTGCCGATCAGCCGCTGCAGCTCACGGTCCAGCTCATAGGAGCTTTCTTCCAGCGTATGGAACGCCGTTACATTATGCAGCAGGGTCAGCTTTTCGTTGGTCAGCTGGTAGCCCTGGGCCAGGTGGTTATCCACCGCGGCGCGGACCTCCTGCGGGGCTGTGGAAAGGTCAATCTTTGAAATATATGACATAGCGGGCCTCCTGTTTATGCAAAATAAACCCATTACTTAACTTGATAAGTTGGTTGATAGCGCTGCCAGTATACCACCTGCCGGGCGGTACGTCAACGCCAAACGGGCAAAAACAGGATTGCAGAGAGAAAAAATTCGTGCTACACTGGCAGAAAGTGAAACAGCGAAAGGGATGCAGAACAATGGAAAAGGAACAGGCATTGCAAGCCCTGTTGGATCAAGTGGTCCGGCAGGGGGATTTTATCGGTGTCAGCGCGCTCTACCTACGGGATGGCAAACAGCTGGCTTATGCACAGGCGGGCATGGCGGACCGGGAACAGGGCATCCCCTTTGCGCGGGATACCATCTGCCGGGTGTTTTCGATGAGCAAGCCCATCACGGCCTTTGCGGTGATGAAGCTATGGGAGGACGGCAAACTGGACCTGGACGCCCCGGTGGCAGCCTATCTGCCGGAGTTCGGGGATGCCGAGCATACGAACCTGACAATCAGGCAGCTGCTCTGCATGACCTCCGGGTATGGCTACAATGATAACGATTCGGTACAGTCGGCGGGGTTGGGCAGGCTGTATGATGAAATTTCGGAATCCTTTACCAAAGGCGGGCAGCGTACCACGCGTCAGGTGATTGCCGAAATGGCGAAGCTGCCGCTGCTGTACCGCCCCGGCAAGGGCTGGCGGTATGGCGCCAGCGCGGATATCCTAGCCGCAGCGGTGGAAGCCGCCAGCGGGATGAACTACCGCGATTTTTTGAAGCAGAACCTGCTGGACCCGCTGGAGATGGTGGATACGGATTTTTATGTGCCGGAAGCCAAGCGTGGCCGGTTTGCCCAAGCGTATGATTTCAATTCCGGCGCAGCGGTGCCCAATGTGGTGAACCGCCTTGGCATCCAGATGAACATGAAAAGCCTGCCGGAGTTCCTTTCCGGAGGGGCAGGCATGGTTTCGACCATTGACGATTATGCCCACTTTGCCACCATGCTGATGAACGGCGGCGAATGGAACGGCTGCCGCCTGCTGAAACCGGAAACGGTGAAGGCGATGGCGGAGCCGCTGCTGAACGCAGAGCAACGCAAGATTTTTGTGGGGCAGGATACCATGCGCCTTGGTATGAGCTATGGCCATTTGATGAGTGTCTGCGTTGCCCCGGAGGAAAGCCCGGTGCCGCTGCACCTGGGGGAATACGGCTGGGATGGCTGGCTGGGAACCCTGTTCACCAACGACCCTGCAACCCGCAGCAGCCTGCTGATGATGCTGCAGCGCAACGGCCCCTGGGACAGACTGGTCAACCTGCGCGTTGGCGTAAAGAAAATTTTGTGGGAATGAGGGGGATGATGGCATGGAGCCATACCGCCCGAACTGTTATAAAATACCGGAACTGAACGGCCTGCGGGTGCTGCTGGTGTTTATCGTCAGCTGGTACCACTTTTGGCAGCAATCCTGGCTGACGCCGAGCATTGGCAGTTACTCTCTGGATTATCTGCTGCGCGCCGGGTATATGCCAGTGGACGGAACGATTTTGCTTTCTGGCTTTTTGCTGTTCCTGCCCTATGCCCGTGCCATGCTGCTGGGAGAGGCGGTACCGAACACAAAACAGTTTTACCAGCGCCGCATCATGCGCATTGTGCCCAGCTATTATTTTGTCACGCTGGCGCTGCTGTTTGCCGTGGCGCTGCCCTGGCACCTGTACTACAACAGCTCCGATATGGTGCGGGATGTTGTGATGCACCTGACCTTTACCCAGACGTTTAATCCGGCCACCTATATTGCAACCCCCATCGGGGTGGCTTCCTGGACCATTGCAATCGAGATGCAGGCGTATTTGATCTTCCCGCTGCTGGCGCGGTGGGCGATGAAAAATCCCCTTGGCACCTTGATGACAATGGCAGCGGGGACGTTCGCCTTCCGCGGGTGGTGCGTCTGGCGGCTGGATGAATACAATATGGTGGTCAACCAGCTGGCAAACTTTTTGGACATATACGCGCTGGGCATGGGGGCGGCACTGCTGTATGTCTGGCTGGTGCAGTGCTACCCGGCAGCGGAAAAACGCAAAGCGATGGCATGGCAGGGGATCGCAACGCTGCTGTGCGTGCTTTCCACCTGGGGGATGCTGCGCATTTTCCGGGTGCAGGCAGGGGAGAGCGGCCAGGCGGCTTTGCAGGCCGGGCAGATGATGCGCCGCCCGCTGCTGGGGCTGGCCGTTGCGGGAATCCTGCTCACCCTGCCGTTTGCGGCGCGCCCGCTGCGCTTTTTGATGGGCAACCGGGTGATGGGCTGGCTGGCGGCGGTTTCGATGAACTACTACCTGCTGCACCAGAACCTGGCCGTTCACCTGAAACGGCTGGGCGTTCCACCGTCCGTCAGCGCGGAACCGAACCGGGCAGGGGAGCAGCCGTGGCAGCTGCAATATACCCTGCTGTGCTTTGGGCTGTCCCTGCTGGGGGCAGCGCTCATTACGCTGTTGATTGAAAAGCCGTGCGCGAAGGTGTTGAAAAAGATGTTTGCGCGTGGAAAAGCGGAAAACAAGGCGTAATGTGCTGTGGGAAAGCGCGGACATTGATGACCTGATAAGCAAAAAAGGCACCGCCGGACTTTTCATCCGGTGGTGCCTTTTTGACTATAAAGATAGAAAAGAAAACAAAGTTTATGGGCAATACCGCATAATTCTAAGTGCCGATACGGCGAGCGAGGTGCGGCAGATGCCAAGCCAAAAGCGCAGATAATACTGGATGCTGCAAAGGTGAGCGCCGCCAGTGGCGGAAACAGCGAACCGAAGCAGGGGCAGCGGTCGCAGAGTGCGAGGGGCTTTTGCCCCCGAAGCACGATGCGGGTACCGCAACCCGACATTATCGAGCATTTTGGCAACGCAGATGCCGTGCCGCAGTCGCCGGAGCGGTGCTTAAGCCGTCAGGCGGGAATTGTGCGGTGTTGCCTTTATGGTGCGGCTGCAGTAGTTTGTTGCACTGGGTGACAAAATGTGATGTGCTTTTTAAGCTGCATCTGCAGCAGGCAATGCACACAACGGCAGGCGGTTGGCCCCACTTCCGAGAGGAGGTGAGAACCATGCGTTTTACATTTACTTTCCATGTTGGCCGAAAGACGATCACGCTGGGTTTGGTGGTAAAAAGCAAGAACCTCCACCCTGGCCGGTGACGGTTCTTCAATGAACTCGATAACCTAAAAGGGTCAACCGCTATAACATGCCCGGCGGGGCTGTCAATAAGTATGGCTACAGCACATTCTGCTTGCGGAAAGCGCTGGGGGTCATGCCTTTTTCTTTTAGGAACACGCGGTTAAAGCTGCGGATGGTGCCAAAGCCGCACTGTTCGGCCACCTGGGTGATGGGCAGGCTGCTGCCCTGCAGCAGCGCGGCGGCGTGGCTGATGCGGTACTGGTTGATAAAATCCTGAAAGCCGGTGTGCAGACTGTGGTTGAAGTAGGCCGAAAGATAGGTGTAATTATATCCAAGATCGCGTGCCATCTGTTCCAGCGTCAGGGTGTGGGTGTAATTCTTTTGCACATAGTCGATAATTTTGGAGGAAAGGTGGGCATCCACATCCGGCACGGGGCGCGGCTGCAAAAAGCACTGTTCCAACGCTGTACCGCAGATCAGGTAAAGCCCGGCCAGCTGCTTGCAGCGGTTGCCGCCCGGCCAGAGCAGCTCCATCAGGGGCGCAGCTTCCATGCGGAACACAGGGGTGATAAACTCCCGCTGGCCCAGCTGAGAAATAAATTCTGGCACCCAGTCGTTAGAAAACACCCATAACACGCTCTGAGATTCGCCAATGGTGCGGTAGCTGTGGATTTGGTCCGGCAGCACCAGCAGGGCTTCGCCGGGGTGAACTTCGTACTGCTCGGTTTCCAGCGTACAGGCCAGTGTGCCGGACTGTACACACAGGAATTCAAAGCTGTGGTGCAGATGCGCCGGAAAATTAAAGTTATGGTCGCGCTGGCAGTACAAATAATTGTGCTGGTCAGAACGCTCAGACTCATAGAACAGCATACGGGGGGAACCTCACTTTCTTGTTACACAAAGTTTGGCCGGGTGAAAACACCAAAACACCCAAACTTCTGTCTATTATTTTATACGCTCTTTCTTGCACTTGCAAGGGAAAATTCGGTAAAATAAAGAAAAAGCGGAGGGAACCGCAAGAAAAAACACAACGCAAAGGAGAATGGCTCATGTACTACATTGGTATCGATCTGGGTACCTCGGCAGTCAAGCTGCTGCTGATGCAGGGCGACGGGCAGATCGCCAACATTGTAAGCCGCGAATATCCCATTGCATTCCCGCATCCGGGCTGGAGCGAGCAGAACCCCGCTGACTGGTGGGACGCTGTCTGTGCAGGCATTCCGGAGCTGCTGAACGGCTTTGATGCTTCGCAGGTGGCCGGTATTGGTGCCGGCGGCCAGATGCACGGCCTGGTGGTGCTGGATGCACAGGACAAAGTGATCCGCCCCTGCATTTTGTGGAATGACGGCCGCACCCAGAAGCAGGTGGAATACCTGAACAACGTCATTGGCAAAGAAAACCTGAGTAAGTACACCGCAAACATTGCATTTGCTGGCTTTACCGCCCCCAAACTGCTGTGGATGCGCGATACCGAGCCGGAGAACTTTACAAAGATCAGCAAGATCATGTTGCCGAAGGACTACATCAACTACAAGCTGACCGGCGTACACTGCACCGATTACTCCGATGCTTCCGGCATGCTGCTGCTGGATGTGCAGCACAAGTGCTGGAGCAAAGAAATGCTGGATATCTGCGGCGTTAGCGAAGCCCAGGTGCCCAAGCTGTTTGAAAGCTGGGAGCCGGTTGGCACCCTGACCGCCGAAGCTGCTGCCAAGCTGGGTTTGCCGGAAGGCGTTAAGGTCTGCGCCGGCGCCGGCGACAATGCTGCCGCTGCTGTTGGCTGCGGCGCTGTGGGCAACGGTAAGTGCAATATCTCGTTGGGAACCTCCGGTACCGTGTTCATCACCAGCAGCACCTTTGGTGTGGACAAGCAGAACGCCCTGCACAGCTTTGACCATGCAGACGGCGGCTACCACCTGATGGGCTGCATCCTGTCCGCTGCAAGCTGCAACAAGTGGTGGATGGAAGACATCCTGAACACCCAGGACTTCGGCAAGGAGCAGGCGCCCATCACCGCCGAAAAGCTGGGTGCAAACGATGTGTACTATCTGCCTTACCTGATGGGTGAGCGCAGCCCCCATAACGATCCCGCAGCCCGCGGTTCTTTCATCGGGCTGCGTATGGATTCCACCCGCGCCGATATGACCCAGGCTGTGCTGGAAGGCGTTGCCTTTGCCATCAAGGATTGTGTCGAGATCGCTCGTGCACAGGGCGTTGAGATCGCATCCAGCACACTGTGCGGCGGCGGCGCCAAGAGCCCGCTGTGGCGCGAGATCATGGCAAATATTCTGGGCATTCCCCTGGCACTGCCCCAAACTGAGCAGGGCCCTGGTTACGGCGGCGCCATGCTGGCAGCCGTTGCCTGCGGCGAATACGCCACGGTGCAGGAATGCGCGGATAAGCTGATCAAGATCAAGAGCGTGACGGAGCCGGATCCGGCTCTGGTTAAGAAATATGCAGCCCGCTATGAGCTGTGGCACAAGCTGTACCCGGCCCTGAAGCCGCTGTATGCAGAGATGGAGGCATTGCAATGAAGATCTATTCTGTAAATGATCCCGAATTCAAGCCTTATGGCCGTGTAGTAACCGGTCTGGAAGCTGCCAAGGCAGAGATCCTGCAGGCGCTGGCAACCACCCCGCTGCCGGAAGCTACCGACTATGTGGCCGAGGAGCCTGTTCTGCAGGAGCTGCCCGCAATGGTGGAAGTTTCCGAGCATCTGTTTGGCGGCATGCCGGTCCAGCTGGGCTGGTGCAACGGCCACAACACCAAACTGAACTGCCTGGAATACCACCGCGACAGTGAGTTCAACCTGGGCACCGAGGATTTCATCCTGCTGCTGGCCAAGATGGACGACATCACCGATGGCAAGCTGGACACCGCAAAGGTCAAGGCTTTCCGCGCACCGGCAGGCACCCTGGTGGAAGTTTACGCCACCACCCTGCATTACGCACCCTGCCATGTGGACCCGGCCAAGGGCTTCCGCGTGCTGGTTGCACTGCCGCAGGGCACCAACACCGCCAAGCCGGAAATCAAGGCTGACGGCGGTGACGACGCCCAGCTGTGGGCCTGCAACAAGTGGCTGCTGGCCCATGTTGAGAGCAGCGAAGCTGCCGCAGGCGCTTATGTCGGCCTGGAAGGCGAAAACATTGATATTGCAAACGACCTGTAATAACGGGTTTTAACCAAAAAAGAGCAAAATTTTGAAATAAACGGAGGGCAAACTTATGAAGTCTACCAACATCCCCGAAGTCAAGCTGGGCATTGTTGCCGTCAGCCGTGACTGTTTCCCCATTCAGCTGAGCGAGAAGCGCCGCGCCGCTATCGTGGCAGCCTGCCAGGCTAAGGGTCTGGACCTGTACGAGGCAAAGACCACTGTTGAGAACGAGAAGGACATGGAAAAGGCTGTTGCCGAGGTTACCGAGGCTGGCTGCAATGCTCTGACCGTTTTCCTGGGCAACTTTGGCCCCGAAACTCCGGAAACCCTGATCGCAAAGTTCTTCAACGGCCCCTGCATGTTTGTTGCAGCTGCTGAAGGCGACGGTGACATGATCAACGGCCGCGGCGATGCTTACTGCGGCATGCTGAACTGCTCCTACAACCTGGGTATGCGCCACCTGAAGGGCTACATCCCCGAATACCCCATCGGCACTGCTGATGAGATCGCTGACAAGATGATCGAGTTCGTTCCCATCGCCCGCACCCTGCTGGGTGTGCGTGATCTGAAGATCATCACCTTCGGCCCCCGCCCGCAGGACTTCTTTGCCTGCAACGCACCCATCAAGGGCCTGTACGAGCTGGGCGTTGAAGTGGAAGAGAACAGCGAGCTGGACCTGCTGGTTTCCTACAAAGAGCATGCAAATGACCCGCGCATCGAGGATGTCTGCAAGGATATGGCTGCCGAGATGGGCGAAGGCCACTACTATCCCGACCTGCTGGCCCGCATGGCTCAGTTTGAGCTGACCCTGCTGGACTGGGCAGATGCACACAAGGGCAGCAAGAAGTACGTTGCTTTTGCTGACAAGTGCTGGCCTGCATTCCCCTCTCAGTTCGGCTTTGAGCCCTGCTATGTCAACTCCCGCCTGGTAAGCCGCGGCATCCCCGTTTCCTGCGAAGTTGATATCTACGGCGCTCTGTCCGAGTACATCGGCATGTGCGCTTCCGGTGATACCGTTACCCTGCTGGACATCAACAACAGCGTGCCCCAGTACATTTACGATGAGGACATCGCAGGCAAGTTTGATTACAGCCTGACCGATACCTTCATGGGCTTCCACTGCGGCAACACCCCGGCCTGCAAGATGTGCAACGACCGTGCCGTTAAGTATCAGCTCATCCAGCACCGTCTGCTGGAGCCGGCCGGCAGCGATCCCGACTTCACCCGCGGCACCCTGGAAGGCGACATTGCACCTTCTGACATCACCTTCTACCGTCTGCAGTGCGACAGCGAGGGCAACCTGCGCTCCTACATTGCAGAGGGCGAGATCCTGCCTGTTGCTACCCGCTCCTTCGGCGGCATTGCAATCTTCGGCATCCATGAGATGGGCCGTTTCTACCGCCATGTTCTGGTTCAGAAGCGTTACCCGCACCACGGTGCCGTTGCATTCGGCCATTACGGCAAGATTCTGTTTGAGGTCCTCAAGTTCCTGGGCATTCAGGACATCGCTTACAACCAGCCCAAGAGCCTGCCGTACCCGACCGAGAATCCGTTTGCCTGATCTGGCATAAAAAGCTGAACCAAAATCCAGCAACAAGAACGGAATCCACTATTTTGTTTCGGTAACAGTCACGATACTGTTAAGCGTAGGGAAGAACCGTAAGAAAACAAAAATCTAGGGAGGAACATTATGCTGAATCCGTCCGAACTGAAAAAGATCGATGCCTATTGGCGTGCCAGCAACTACCTGGCAGCAGGCCAGCTGTACCTGCTCGATAACCCCATGCTGCGCCGTCCGCTGACCCGTGACGACGTGAAGAAGAAGATCGTTGGCCACTGGGGTACCGTGCCTGGCCAGAACTTCGTTTATGTTCACCTGAACCGTGTCATCAAGAAGTACGACCAGGATATGATCCTGATCTCCGGCCCGGGCCACGGAGGAAACTTCTTTGTTGCCAACGCTTACCTGGATGGCACCTACTCTGAAGTTTACCCCAACATCAGCCGTGATGAAGAGGGCATGAAGAAGCTGTTCAAGCAGTTCTCCTTCCCCGGCGGCATCTCCAGCCACGTTGCACCCGAAACTCCGGGCTCCATCAACGAAGGCGGCGAGCTGGGCTACTCCATCGCACACGCATTTGGCGCTGTGTTCGATAACCCGGATCTGATCTGCGCAGTTACCGTTGGCGACGGCGAAGCTGAGACCGGCCCCCTGGCCACCAGCTGGCAGTCCAACAAGTTCCTGAACCCCGTGGGTGACGGCGCTGTTCTGCCCATCCTGCACCTGAATGGCTACAAGATCTCCAACCCCACCATCTTTGGCCGTATGACCCATGAAGAGATGGAGAGCTTCTTCCGTGGCTGCTCCTGGAAGCCGTACTTCGTTGAAGGCGACGACCCGATGACCATGCACGAGAAGATGGCTGAGACCCTGGATACCGTCATCGAAGAGATCCACGACATCCAGAAGCGCGCCCGTGCTGGTGAGGATATGGGCCATATCCAGTGGCCTATGATCGTTCTGCGCACCCCGAAGGGCTGGACTGGCCCGAAGGTAGTGGACGGCAAGCCCATCGAGGGCACCTTCCGTGCACACCAGGTGCCCATCGACATCACTGTCGGCACCCCGAACCAGGAAGAGCACCTGAAGCAGATCGAAGAATGGCTGCACAGCTACCATGCTGAGGAACTGTTCGATGAGAACGGCACCCTGATCCCCGAACTGCAGGAACTGGCTCCCACCGGCGACCGCCGTCTGGCTGCCAACCCGCACGCAAACGGCGGCAAGCTGCTGCGTGACCTGCGCACCCCCGATTTCAAGCAGTATGCAGTGGATATCCCGTTCCCCGGCTCTGTCGAGAAGCAGGATATGATCGAGCTGGGCGGTTACATCCGCGACGTGCTCAAGCTGAATGCTGATGCTAAAAACTTCCGCATCTTTGGACCTGACGAGACCATGTCCAACCGTCTGTACAAGTGCTTCGAAGCTACCCAGCGTGATTGGAACTCCACCATCATCCCGGGCGATGAATTCCTGGCAAACGACGGCCGCATCATGGACTCCATGCTGTCCGAGCATATGTGCGAAGGCTGGCTGGAAGGCTACCTGCTGACCGGTCGTCACGGCTTCTTTGCTTCCTACGAGAGCTTCATCCGCGTGGTGGACTCCATGGTTGCACAGCATGCTAAGTGGCTGAAGGTTTGCAGCCAGCTGCCCTGGCGCCAGAGCATTGCTTCCCTGAACCTGATCCTGACCTCCAACGTATGGCAGCAGGATCACAATGGCTTCACCCATCAGGATCCCGGCTTCCTGGATCACATCGCCAACAAGAAGGCAGACGTTGTCCGCCTGTACCTGCCGCCGGATACCAACTGCCTGCTGAGCTGCTTCGACCACTGTGTCCGCAGCCGTGACTATGTCAACGTACTGGTCACCTCCAAGCATCCGCGTCCCCAGTGGCTGACCATGGAGCAGGCTGTTAAGCACTGCACCCAGGGCGTTGGCATCTGGGATTGGGCTTCCAGCGATGCAGGCGAAGAGCCGGATGTCGTCATGGCCTGCTGCGGTGATACCCCGACCCTGGAAACTCTGGCTGCTGTCACCATCCTGCGCGACGCAATGCCCGAACTGAAGATCCGCGTTGTCAACGTTGTTGACCTGATGAAGCTTGAGCCCAACACCAAGCATCCTCATGGCCTGTCTGACGCTGATTACGATGCTCTGTTCACCAAGGATAAGCCGATCATCTTCGCATTCCATGGTTACCCGACCCTGATCCATGAGCTGACCTACGAGCGTACCAACCGCAACCTGTCTGTCCATGGCTACCAGGAGGAAGGCACCATCACCACGCCGTTCGATATGCGCGTGCAGAACGAGATCGACCGCTTCCACCTGGTTAAGGATGTCCTGCAGCACCTGCCGCAGCTGGGCAACAAGGGCGCTTATCTGATCCAGCAGATGAACGACAAGCTGGTTGCTCATAAGAACTACATCCACGAAGTTGGCCAGGATCTGCCTGAGATCATCGACTGGAAGTGGCATCTGCCTGAGAACAAGTAATTTGTTCTGAACCCTTTGTTTACTAACCCCAAACCCTGAAAATATGCCGCCCGCCGCAGCCCCCGCAAGGGGACTGCGGTGGGTGGCTTTTTGTACGCTGATATTTTCTTTTCTTGTGCGGGCTGCTGTGCATGCTGGCCCGGCAAAATAAAAACACCCCCGCTCAGGTGCGGCACTGCTTTGCAGCAGGCCATGCGCCGGGGCGGGGGTGTTATTCGTTACAACAAATCAAGCCTTAAGCGGCTTGTGCACAGAACTTGCAGCAGAAATTACAGCTGCGGGCCGGCAGAGACCAGAGCCTTGCCGTGCTCGTTGCCTTCGTACTTGGCGAAATTCTTGATGAAGCGGCTTGCCAGGTCCTCAGCCTTCTTGTTCCACTCAGCAGCATCTGCATAGGTGTCACGAGGATCGAGGATAGCGGGATCAACGCCGGGCAGAGAAGTGGGAACTTCGAAATCGAAGTACGGGATCTTCTTAGTCGGGGCTTCGTTGATAGCGCCGCTCAGGATAGCGTCGATGATGCCGCGGGTATCCTTGATGGAGATACGCTTGCCAGTGCCGTTCCAGCCAGTGTTGACCAGGTAAGCCTTAGCGCCGCTCTTTTCCATCTTCTTGACCAGCTCTTCAGCATACTTGGTGGGATGCAGTTCCAGGAATGCCTGGCCGAAGCAAGCAGAGAAGGTCGGGGTGGGCTCGGTGATGCCGCGCTCGGTGCCGGCCAGCTTTGCAGTAAAGCCAGACAGGAAGTAGTACTGGGTCTGAGCCGGGGTCAGGATGGAGACCGGGGGCAGAACGCCGAATGCGTCAGCAGACAGGAAGATAACATTCTTGGCTGCCGGAGCAGAAGAAATCGGGCGAACGATGTTCTGAATGTGGTTGATGGGGTAGGAAACACGAGTGTTCTCGGTCACGCTCTTATCAGCGAAATCGATCTTGCCTTCGGCGTCGAGGGAGACGTTCTCCAGCAGAGCGTTGCGCTTGATGGCGTTGTAGATGTCAGGCTCAGAATCTTTGTCCAGGTTGATGACTTTGGCGTAGCAGCCACCCTCAAAGTTGAAGACGCCGTTGTCGTCCCAGCCGTGCTCGTCATCGCCGATCAGCAGGCGCTTCGGGTCGGTGGACAGGGTGGTCTTGCCGGTGCCGGACAGACCGAAGAAGATGGCGGTGTTCTCGCCGTTCAGGTCGGTGTTGGCAGAGCAGTGCATGGAGGCCATGCCCTTCAGCGGCAGGAAGTAGTTCATCATGGAGAACATGCCCTTCTTCATCTCGCCGCCGTACCAGGTGTTGATGATAACCTGCTCATGGCTGGTGATGTTGAAGGCAACGCAGGTCTCGCTGTTCAGGCCCAGTTCCTTGTAGTTCTCAACCTTAGCCTTGGAAGCGTTGTAAACAACGAAGTCAGGCTCAAAGTTTTCCAGTTCCTCGGCGGTGGGCTTGATGAACATGTTGGTAACAAAGTGTGCCTGCCAGGCCACTTCCACGATGAAGCGAATGGCCATGCGGGTATCCTTGTTAGCGCCGCAGAAAGCGTCAACAACGAACAGGCGCTTGTTGCACAGTTCCTTCTTGGCGATATCCTTAACGGTAGCCCAGGTGCTCTCGCTCATGGGATGGTTGTCGTTCTTGTACTCGTCAGAAGTCCACCAAACGGTGTCCTTGGAGTTTTCGTCCATGACGATGTACTTATCCTTGGGGGAACGGCCAGTGTAAACACCAGTCATAACGTTGACAGCACCCAGCTCGCTGACCTGACCCTTTTCGTAGCCTACCAGTTCGGGCTTGGTCTCTTCCTCGAACAGCAACTCGTAGGAAGGATTGTGCACGATCTCAGTCGTGCCGGTGATGCCATACTTGGTAAGATCCAGATTTGCCATGTTACAAATACCTCTTTCCTTAAGAATGGTCATGTGTATTCTGCGCTATCCAGCCATAGAATATCACAGAAAGCAATTGAGATATACGATTGCGTATTCTCCTACCTAACATTATACATAAAAATTCGCCAAAATCAACAAACTTGGACTTAAATTCTCATAAAAGTAACAAATTTGGTAGGGAAAAGAATAGGCGGAGACCGGGAGGGGAAATAAAATGAATAGAAACTGGGAACACTGCGAGGAAAAGCCAGAGAAAAGCGGGATTGATGTGATTAGAAAGTGAGAGAGAATGCTTGAGAGTGTTGCGAGATAGGGCAATACCGCATAATTCTAAGTGCCGATACGGCGAGCGAGGTGCGGCA
>OGZI01001922.1_pt1 | contig 18648 bp, 24 predicted proteins | sample 1576711 | NCBI WGS metagenome assembly OGZI01 (sample SAMEA3541482, study PRJEB24748) | human gut metagenome | biome: human gut; feature: human-associated habitat; material: faeces | place: China | collected 2012
CCTACATCTCTGGGGTGATAAGAAAAAGTACAGAGAAACCATATTTTCAGAAAGCACTGCTGGGTGCTGTATCAGCATGATACCTGGCAGGCTTGTTCTTCCAGTTTTGGTAATGGCACAACCCGTCTAAGTGTATCTGATACGGATATTCTTAAACGAATTTCCATAATACCCTTGGCATATTTCCGCAGCTCTTTCTGAAAACCTACAGTGCTAAAGATGTAACTAATAAACCTTAAATCAGCATCTTCTGTTTCCTTGAAAACATAATAGACAGGGCTAACACATCCGAAATAATGGGATATGCCAACTGATCCGATTATGACATTCATACTGTTTCTCTTGATGATGTTGTCAAAATCGAATTTGGACAGAACATCCTGGACATTGGGAGAGAACCCAGCCAGATAGTCCCGGAAGTTGGCTTCGATGTTATCCGGGTCAGCCAGCAGCTTTTCAAATGTGAACTTGCTGGTATTGTAGAACTGATAACCGGAAGCCTTGGTCAGAAAGCCATCAATGACGGCCAGCTTCTTGACCTTTTCATACTGTGCCAAGACTGCTTCGTGGGTGGGAAGCAGACAGTCGTGGAAACGTTTAACCACGGTCATAGGAAGGATTACAAGTCCGTACTCATGGGGCTTAAAGGGGCCACGGAGCATATCTGCCACATTCCAGATCATCGTTGCTTTTTCTGCAATATTTACTCCTACCGCTTGGATTTTATCGTTAGACATCGTGTGTACCTCGATTCGTATTTTCTTTATGCACTGGCCTGGGTGCCTTCAAGTGGCTCCAGACCAATTATGAAGTCGGTAAGCAAAATAGCATTCAGAGAAGCTTTTTTGCTCGGATAGCTGTGATACCAGCTGTGAGAAACGCCATGCCGGTTCGGCACACCATCAACCACATCATCAACCTTATTGCACTGAGAAACAATGAAGGTATTAAAATAATCGCTGAAGATCTTGTCGTAGTCGTTTGCCTCGATCAGATCTTCCAGTTCTTTTTTAGTGATCGCCATCCTTTGCCGGTGACGATCCTGCATGGTAGCATTGTTTGCCTTTATGTAGATTAAGCCCTCCCACATAGTTGCCAAGCTGGAAATACACAGGGCATATTCACCACGGAGATGTGCTTCAAGAGCCTGTCCCAGAATTCGTTTGATATGTGGTTCTAAATCAGATTCTCTCCATATTCGCTTGATGAATTTGATTTCATTCTTGTCGTAATAGTCGAGAATGACCTTGTCGATACGCTTTTCTCGTCGCTTACTTGCACCTCGGCTTGTTGCCAGGATGTCCGATATTTCCGCTGTCATGGTAATATCCGCTGCCCAGCCAGCGTAGGGGAACCATTTGCATTCATACATAGCCGTCAAGTACGCTTGATTGAACTTCTTGTATCTCCCAAGAATATCCGGTTCCAGTGCAAGATTCTCCAACACAGAGCGCATTGGAGAGATGTCAATGCTCTGAAGCCAATCCATCACAGGCGAATGAATTGTCGCTGTAAGTGCAGACCCAAAGGAGCTTATAATTCCATGAACAGAATCCGCAAGTAGTTTTACCGCACTATTATTGAAAGACTGGAGCATCGCCGTCATCCCTAAATTGGCTTGTTCAAGCAGCGGATTCTTGAAAGTATAGTTGGGGACATTAGCGACTATTGCAAGTTCTCCTAAAGTCTGGATGGTACTACTGTGTTGTAGGGCATCTATTGCAGTACCTACGCTGGTAGCCAACTTCATAGCTTTACTCTGTTCAGCAATCGCTTTCATAGCTGGCGAAGGTTCTGAAATTGCATCCAACGCAAGCGTCGGAATCTCAAAATTGGGGATGTGTGCAGTAGCACCTTCTGCGATTCGCTTGAGTTTTTCCTCTTGCTCCAGAATGGGCGCTAAACTATCTGCTATTTTTTTGCTGGCTTCCATACTTTCCAGCAACTGATCAGAAATAGGGTTATGTTCAAAATCTTTGATCGGGTGCTTATTTCGTTCATACATCAGGATAGTTGCGGGTACAACATCTATTTGCTCTGCAAGCTGTCTGGTAGTCAGAGACTTTCTCTGTCTGTAATACCTCAGATTGTCACCGGGCAGATTACTTGTGGGCTTTTCCTCAAAAGGTATCGTGACCTGGGGCAAAAGCCTTCCTTGGTAAAATTGACACAACGATGTGTGATTGAAAATACCATTGCAAAGACGAATTATCATATTCATCTGGTATTTAGTGAACGGAAAATGTTGGAACAACCCGAAGTAAAGGTTGCTACCCGAAATATGTTTTATGATGAGCAGGGAAAGCATAGACGCACAAAGAAAGAGGTTTTAGACGAGAATGAGTGATATACAAGCATGTGCAAGGGAGATTGTGAATAAAGAAATGATTTATCAATAAGGAAGATGATATGGTGGAAAGCAAGTCTGAAAATGGCTTGCTTTTTACTTTAAAATGATGTTAAGTGATGATAAAGAAAATTGAATTTCCCAAAGAAATTAAAAATAATCGGATTTTATGTTTTACATAAATTTAACACACTTTTGCTTTTTTCGAATTGATTATGTTAGGTCTTTTTGTTATACTGTACTACAATACTATTTGAGAGGAGGAATATTTAACATGGACGAAAGTGATAATGATTCTGAAGCGAACCAATTCAATAGAATTTTTATTTATATATCGCAAGGCATGGACTATGTATTCGGAACATAGACCATGTCTTTTGTTGCTTTTAAGTAAGTGTGATATTTAGATAATTTTATTGTAGAAAGGTTTTATTTATGAGTACATCAATTTTTATTCTTTTAGTAGTGCAGATTATTTTAATTATATTAAACGCGATTTTTGCGAGTGCAGAGATCGCTGTTTTATCAATGAATGAAACAAAGCTAGAACGAATGGCAGAACAAGGTAATGGTCGGGCAAAGAGATTAGTACGATTAACGCAAGAGCCGGCACGATTTCTTGCGACAATTCAGGTTGCAATCACATTGTCGGGATTTTTAGGAAGTGCTTTTGCAGCAGATAATTTCTCAGAACCTTTAGTTGATTGGGTTGTTGGGATGGGCGTGAATATTCCACGTTCTACTTTAGATACCATAGCTGTTATATTGATTACATTGATTTTATCATATTTCACGTTGGTTTTTGGCGAATTAGTTCCAAAGAGAATCGCAATGAAAAAATCTGAAGAACTGGCAATGGGGATTTCAGGATTGGTTACGGGAATCTCTATCCTATTTAAGCCAATCGTTTCATTTCTTTCAATATCAACAAATATTGTCTTGAGGATTTGTGGTATTGATCCAAATGAAGCGGAAGATCAAGTGGGTGAAGAAGAAATACGTATGCTTGTTGATGCGGGAAGTGAAAAAGGAACAATAGATCATCAAGAAAAAGAATTTATTCAAAATGTTTTTGAATTTAATGATATTATGGCTGGTACGATTGCTACACATCGAACAGATGTGACAATATTATGGATGTCTGATGATGTGAAGGAGTGGGATGAAACAATCCACAATACACGACATACCCTTTATCCCGTCTGTGGAGATTCGATAGATCATGTTATTGGCATTTTAAATGCAAAAGACTATTTTAGATTAAAAGAAAAAAGTAAGGATATGGTTATAGATTCTGCAATTTCTACACCATACTTTGTTATGGAAACTACAAAAGCAGATGTGCTTTTTAAAAATATGAAACAATCGAAGCAATCTATGGCGATTGTATTAGATGAGTATGGTGGAGTGGTTGGAATAGTAACTCTTTTTGATTTATTAGAAGAAATTGTTGGCGATTTAAACGATATTGAACCAATATCGTCGGAAGAAGAAACTGTTATTATAAGAATAAGCGATAACAAGTGGGAAGTGAAAGGAAATATACGATTAAGTGATATTGAAGACGCTATAGGTGTTACATTTACAGCAGAAGATTGTGACACATTTACTGGATTTGTATTTCAAAAATTTGGTATGGTACCAAAGGATGGCGATACAAAAATAGAATTAGAAATAGAAAATATGCATATAATCATTGACAAAATAAAAGAGCATCAAGTTGAACATGCAATTATAGAAATTTTAGAATAAAAATTTTGAAATCGCATTTGCAAATTATTTTAGTCATGAGGTGCTCAGCGAAGCTATCAGCTCTGTCTGGTGCAGTGCCCCGCTGAGTGCAGACTGGAAAAAGCGTATAGACGAGGACTACAAAAAGCGCGGAGGCCGCAAACGCAAGTAAAGTTTTTTGAAGCCGGGGTGATGATTCACTCCGGTTTTTTCTTCCGAATCAGACGATACGGAGTACGGAAAGGTTAGCTATGCGCGTTTTCATATGCTTTTCGGATACCGTCCGGCAAGCGGTCAGGAATCAGTTCCTTTAATCTGTCCTCACTGCCGTCTTTGATTGCCTGCTCATAGTACCAGCATTTGAATTTCAGCATATCCAGTGTGCGGTTCATCTGCTCAAGCTCTGCCTCCATGTGCGACCGTTGCTCCTCAAACAGTGCCTTGCGTTGCGGATAGGTGGACGGTCCTTCTACACACCAATCCATGAACTGCCGGATGTCCTTGATCTCCATGCCAGCTTTTTTCAGGCATTCAATGACCCGGAGTGCTTCAATCTCCGTGTCCCCGAATTTGCGGATGCCGGATACTCGCTCCATGTTCGGAAAAAGTCCCTGCTTGTCATAATAGCGCAGCGTGGAGATGGGCAAGCCGAACATCTTTGCCACCTGTCCGATTGAATACATAAATTTCCCTCCAAAAATTTTTGAAAAATATCTTGACCTAAAGTCAAGTTTATGCATTACGATGAGAATAACACAAAAAATATAAAAATGCAAGGAGTGTTCTACGATGAATAAAAAGGTACTAATCATTTCCTCAAGTCCCCGTAAGGGCGGCAACTCCGAAACGTTGGCGGCAGCATTTGCCAAGGGTGCACGGGAGGCAGGCAATCAGGTAGAAACCGTATATCTGCGGGAAAAGCAGATTGGTTTCTGCAAGGGCTGCCTTGCCTGTCTGAAGTTGGGGCACTGCGTCATCCAAGACGATGCTGTGGAAATTGCCGCCAAAATGCACGATGCAAATGTGCTGGTGTTCGCAACGCCTGTCTACTATTACTGCGTCAGCGGTCCGCTCAAGACTATGCTGGACCGTGCCAACCCATTGTTTGATACGGACTACGCCTTTACGAAAGCCTATCTGCTTGCAACGGCGGCAGAGAACACACCAGAAACCTTTTCGGGCACAGAGAAGGCCGTGCAGGGCTGGGTGGACTGTTTTCCACGCTGTGCGTTGGTTGGCACAGTGTTTGCAGGCGGTGTAAACGGCGTGGGAGAGATCGTAGGTCATATTGCACTGGATCAGGCCTATCAGATGGGCAAGGAGGTGTGAGCCATGGCAATCAAACAAACGGCAGGCAGAGAGGCTCTGGGGGAATTTGCTCCTAAATTTGCGGAATTGAATGATGATGTGCTGTTCGGGCAGGTGTGGAGCCGGGAAGACAAGCTTTCCCTGCGAGACCGCAGCATTGTAACTGTGGTGGCGCTGATGGCGCAGGGACTGACGGATTCGTCCTTTCAGTACCATCTGACAACTGCGAAGAACAACGGCGTGACGAAAATGGAAATTGCGGAGATCCTGACACATGCGGCATTTTATGCGGGCTGGCCAAAGGCGTGGGCAGCCTTCCGCATGGCAAAGGAGGTATGGGCGGAGAACGATGCCGCCGATGCAAAGGCCAAGCATCAGAATGAAATGGTCTTTCCCATCGGCGCACCCAATGACGACTTTGCGAAATATTTTGTCGGGCAAGGCTATCTCGCACCTCTTTCTAAGCAGCAGGTTGGCATTTACAATGTGACCTTTGAACCCGGCTGCCGCAACAACTGGCACATTCATCATGCAAAAAACGGCGGCGGACAGATCCTCGTCTGCGTAGCCGGGCATGGTTACTATCAGGAATGGGGCAAACCGGCACAGGAGCTGCGCCCCGGCGATGTGGTAAATATTCCTGTGGGCGTAAAGCACTGGCACGGCGCTGCGCCGGATAGCTGGTTCTCTCATCTGGCGGTAGAGGTTCCGGGCGACGAAACCTCCAATGAATGGTTGGAGGTCGTGAACAATACAGTATATTTTAAGGCAACAGGCAAGGAGGTCTGAATATGGAAAAACTGAATCTGACACAGAAATGGGACAAGGTGTTCCCGAAAAGCGACAAGGTGGATCATAAAAAAGTGACCTTTCATAACCGCTACGGCATCACACTGGCGGCGGATATGTATACGCTGAAGGGCGCAGAGGGCAAGCTGCCCGCCATTGCCGTCAGCGGTCCGTTCGGTGCGGTAAAGGAGCAGTCCTCCGGTCTGTATGCACAGAAAATGGCGGAGCTTGGCTTCTTGACGGTTGCCTTCGACCCGTCCTATACCGGCGAGAGCGGCGGTATGCCCCGCTATGTAGCATCGCCGGACATCAACACCGAGGATTTCTGCGCAGCGGTAGACTTCCTCTCCGTGCAGGAGAATGTTGACCCGGAGCGCATCGGTATCATCGGTATCTGCGGCTGGGGCGGCATGGCGCTCAATGCCGCAGCCATTGACACCCGCATCAAAGCTGCCGCCGCTATGACCATGTACGACATGACCCGTGTAACTGCCAACGGATATTTTGATGCTGAGGATTCTGAGCAGGCACGCTATGAGAAGAAAAAAGCCATGAATGCACAGCGCACCATGGATTATAAAAACGGAAGCTATGCGCTGGCGGGTGGCGTAGTTGATCCGCTGCCGGAGGACGCACCGCAGTTTGTAAAGGACTATTATGCCTACTATAAGACTCCGCGAGGCTACCATCCCCGCAGCCTGAACTCCAACGGCGGCTGGAATGTGACATCCTCGCTGTCGTTCCTGAATATGCCAATCTTGCAATACAGCAGCGAGATCCGCTCTGCCGTGCTGCTGGTACACGGGGAAAAGGCACACTCCCGCTATTTCAGCGAAACAGCGTACAGCAAGCTGACCGGCGATAACAAGGAATTGCTCATTATCCCTGGTGCAAATCACACTGACCTTTACGATCAGATGGACATCATTCCGTTTGAAAAGCTCAACGCATTCTTTACGGCGTATTTGAGATAAAGCAGCATATTATGTGTTTTTGCGTAAGCATCTGGAGGAAAGCATATATCTGGTTTCTGCTGTTTCTACGTCGGATGTACTGAAACGAAATACAGCCTCTTTACGCTGTGCGGTCGAGAATGATGTGTTTGCCTCGCTGCCGCAGGATTCGCTTTTGGTCGAGTTGGGAATGGGGTATTAGGCGCAATATAACTGCTGACGGCGTTGAATCTTGGTGGCTAACTTGGTGGATAGCTTGGTGAGTGTCACCATCTAAGTTATCATGGGTTGCGTCATAGAACTTATCATTGGCTGTGCCCATGATAGAGTGCTTTTTCATTTCTGCGGAAAGAAAAATGCACCCGGCGTTTGTACCGAGTGCATTTTCTTACTTTCCAAATAAATCGCTGTGCGTTCCTGTTCGGGATAATGTCAAGACGAGCAAATCATTCTCAATCCGATAGACCAATAGCCAATCCGGCTGAATGTGACACTCACGATGCCCGACTCAGTTTCCGGTTAAAGCGTGGTCTTTATTCTTTTCTGGAAGCTGTTCGCTGCTTACCAGTTTGCGAATGATGTCGTCCAGAAGGTCAATATCAAGATGACGTTTCATCGCCAGCTTGTAGTCCTTCTTAAATTGATTTGTCCAAACAATATCTAAATGCGCACTCATTCTTTTAACGCCCTCAATGCTTCCTCTACATCAGAGTAGCGTTTTACAGAAGGACCACGAGCAATGCGTTCTGCTTCCAGCATTGCTGCCATTGTTTCCTTGTTCGGCTGCTCCATACGAACATCAAAAGGAAAACCGCCGACGCGGAGCGACTGGCGAAGAAACACATTGATAGCGGTAGTAAGGTTGATGCCTAATTCACCATACAGTGCTTCGCACTGTTTTTTGATGTCGCTGTCCATACGGACACTGAAATTAGTTGTGGTAGCCATGAATGTCAACTCCTTTCCTTGCTATTGCACTTATATTATATGTTAATTGCATTGCATAGTCAATCTATTAGACACAAAATTCACAGAAAAGTCCACAATTATTTTTGGAGGAACAGCCTATTGAATGTGTGCATCATAGGTCGTGATTATGATGGATCATGTGCTGTATCATGTGCGGAAACACCGTACATGATATAATTTGCGTTTTTCATATAACCCTGAAGCCAGTTGCTGTTGAGGAAGTGCCAAAAACAATTTGGAAAATAAAAACGGAAAATCCGTTTTTTGAGGGAGGGACGAAAATGGAAACTGAAAAAGTATATGCCATGCCATTTGCAAAAATATATCCCAAGCTAGTGGATGAGCTGGCTAAGGGCAAAGCGATGGAGAAGATCAAGCGGACAAACAAATGAGGGAGGGGAAAGCAGCCTATTACACACCGACAGAGAATGTGGTATAATCCTTGAGAAAACATTGTATGGAAAGGACAAACACGATGAACGCTCTGGATATTATGAAACGCCCTGCCGCCTACGTAAGCGGCTATGAAAACACCCCCACGGAGGAACAGAACCGTGCAAAGCAACTGTGCTGGGAGTACAACCGCACCGCTCCCAACGAACAGGAAAAGCGGCGCAGCATCCTGCAGACCCTGCTGGGCACCTGCTCTTCCATGACCGGTATTCAACCGGATTTCCACTGTGACTATGGCTTCAACATCCATACCCACGGCTTGGCGGTCATCAACTATAACTGTGTCATTCTGGATACCTCTCCGGTAAACATCGGAGCAGGTGCCTTTATTGCCCCCAGCGTATGCCTTGCCTGCTCTGGTCATGCCATCGACCCGGAGCAGCGCAGCCACGGCATTGGAACCTCAGCACCTATTACGCTGGAGGAAAACGTCTGGATCGGTGCAAATTCCACCGTCTGCGGCGGCGTTACCATCGGGGCAGGCTCGGTTATCGGGGCGGGAAGCGCCGTCACCCATGACATTCCCGCCGGTGTCATCGCAGCAGGGGTGCCCTGCAAGGTGATCCGCCCCATTACCGAAAAAGATAAGTTCAAGCCGGAGGATATTCTGTTCTGAGAAATTCAGATCGGAAACGCTGAAAAACATACGCACAAGCTCTCCAGGGACATTTTTGTTTTTCGCCATGCTTTTCTGCGGGGAGAAGGCATGGTATACTGGGAATGACAATTCGGGATTTGTGAAATCCACATATTTTAAGAAGGAGTCTTCGCTTATGCGAAAGCTCCTTTTCTGCACACCTTACTTTTTCAGCTTTAAGCCATCTTGGAATGCTTCGCCCACACGCTCGGCGACTTTATTGCCGGACTCTACGCCGAAAAATTCAAATCTTATACATCTATTTTTATACAAGAGATTCGCAAAGAAAGGGGCTTTTTATTATGAGTAAAAAATTAGTAGCATTTTTCAGTGCAAGCGGAACAACAAAAAAAGTAGCAGAGATGATTGCAGAGGAAGCAAAAGCTGATTTATTTGAGATTGAGCCAAAAGTTCCATATACAAAGGCTGATCTTGACTGGATGGATAAAAAATCTCGGAGCAGTATGGAAATGAGTGATAAGAAATACAGACCGGAGATCATGAAGAAAGAGATAGATATGAGCTCTTATGATGAAATTCTTCTGGGATTCCCTATCTGGTGGTATGTAGCTCCAACAATTATCAATACATTTTTGGAAGCCTATGATTTCAGCGGTAAAAAGATCGTCCTTTTTGCAACATCCGGTGGAAGTGGATTCGGTAATACTGTAAAAGAATTGCAGCCATCCGCACCAGAGGCTGTTATCACAGAAGGCAGTCTGTTAAATCGCGGAACAAAACAGAAAGTCAGTGAGTGGGTAAATTCTTTATAAACAGCAGTGTTATGGAAGTATACAGAATATGGAAAAAATAGTACAGACAGCAGGAAGAAATGCGCTTGGCGAATTTGCGCCGGAGTTTGCACATTTTAACGAAAGGGCATAATTTTTTCATTCGTTCTTGACAAGTAACCATTCGGTAACTATAATGTAGTTACCGAATGGTTACTTTGATAAAGGAGGTAATTATGGCGGTCATCTTCCGAAAGCTGACAGATTCTGATGAGGATGCTATGCAGCTGGCGCTGGAGTTCTATGGGCCGATGTATCTTTTATACAGTGCCTACGACGGTGCAGAGGAAAAGGAATCGGTTTCTTCCTTGCTGGCAACACACATTGATCGCTTTATTGCCAAGGTTGAGGCTGGTTACAGAGCAGAAGCTGCCGGGACAGCTGTTTTGAGCAGGAGGAATAACGGATGAACTATATTCGGATCACAAAAGAAAATATTGACAAGGAACATATCTGCTGCGCCATGTCTGGCAAGCAGAGTGTTGCAAAAAAGGAATGGCTGCGGCAGCGCTTTGATGATGGACTTGTTTTCTATCGCAGCGAGGAGCGCGGCAAATGCTTTATCGAATACATTCCAGCTGAAAACGCCTGGGTGCCGATTGCGGCAGATGGTTATCTTTACATTAACTGTCTATGGGTATCCGGCTCCATGAAGGGACACGGATACTCAAATGATCTGCTGGAGGCATGTATCTGTGATGCCAGGGCGCAGGGAAAGAAAGGTATTTGCATTCTGTGCGCGGAGGGCCGAAAGCGGGAATTCCTCGCTGACCCGAAATTCCTTACTTATAAGGGTTTCCGTGTGGCAGACATATCCGACTGCGGGATCAATCTTATGTATCTTCCCATTGAATTGGGTGCACAACCGCCGTATTTCAAGGAATGTGCGAAACATCCGGTGATTGAAGAAGCAGGTTTTGTTCTTTATTACACCGATCAATGCCCATATACCTATTATTGGGTGCCAAGAGTGCAGGAGGCGGCGAAGGAACATGGTATCCCGTTTAAGGTTATCCATATCACTGATAAAGAAAGCGCACAGAATGTACCTGCACCGGTCACGACCTATGCTCTGTTTCGGGACGGTCAGTTTCTGACACAGAGTATCCAGTCAGATAAAAAATTCCTAGCACTGGCAGGTTTACAAAATTGATTTTACTCCGCTATTTTTGTGTCGCTTTTGAGTCGCAACATAAACGCTCCGCGAGGATGTGCAGTGATTTTGTAGAATATGCATTTTTACTTGCAGATAGGAATTTTCTGAACTGAAAATTCCGTATGATATCGTACCGGCAGCAGATTTTTCCGATTTGGAATGCGAAGCATCGGCACGCTTCTGTTTGTCGAACTTTACGGAGATATTGATGCGATCACCCCAAAGGGTGTTGCGAAGGATATCCCTGAACGCTTTGCGTTGTTCAGCGCTCTGTTTATTCGTCTCTGGATTTGGGTCCTGACACCGTTGTAATACACAATAAAGCTATCGCGCGATTCACAAGGAGTGAGTATAAAGCCCTGCAAAAGTGCTTTCGGATTTAAAAAAGGGATTCTGATACTGACAGAAAGGAAAAACATGGAGAAAAAATTACAAAATCCAACCTCTAACAAAAATGAAACACCCGCACCGCAGGGAGGCAAATGGCCGGACGAGACGATCATTCGTTATATCATCCGTGCTTTTTTGCTGCTTATTGTATTCGCATGGGCGCTGGTAAACCTTGACGCTGTTTTGTGTTTTCTCGGCAAGGTGCTTGCACTGTTCACTCCGTTTCTGATCGGCGGCGCGATTGCTTTTTTGATCAACGTAGTTCTTCGGCCGATAGAATGCTGCTGGAACAAGGCGTGCCGCAAAGCTCCTGCAAAGCTGACCCGCCCCGTGTGCCTGACAGCAAGCACCGTGCTTATCCTTGGAATTCTATTTGCTGTGGTATTTATGATGCTCCCCAGCTTGCGGGAATCCGGCGATGAGTTTATCCAAAACATTCCGGTCTATGTGGAGGAAATCGGGCGGTGGTGGGCTGGCGTTGTCCAGTTTGCTGCAAAATATAACATTGTCCTGCCCGAATATGTCATAGACTCTGACCTGTTGATTGAGAAAGTCACCGCCTTGATCAGTGACGAGAAAAGCGGGATTCTCACCGTGACATGGGGCGCGGCAACCTCTGTCCTGTCGGTTTTTGTAGACGTTCTCTTGGGATTTGTTTTTGCACTTTATCTGCTTGCAAAGAAGGAGACCGTCGCGGCACATTTGAAAAAACTCATTGAGACAGTCCTTCCGCAAAAGACGGCGCAGCGGCTTCTTAGTATTGCCGCGCTGACCAATCAGACCTTCACAAATTTTGTCAGCGGGCAGCTTACCGAAGCGGTTATCATCGGTGTTCTGTGCTTCTTTGGAATGCTGATTCTTGGGGTTCCGTATGCCGGTGCTGTCTCCGCGTTTGTGGCCGTCACTGCGCTGATGCCGATTTTTGGCGCATGGATTGGCGGCGGCTTTGGTGCGTTTTTGATTCTGCTGGCAGAACCTGGCAAGGCTCTGTGGTTCATTCTCTTTCTGATCGTTTTGCAGCAGGTGGAGGGCAATCTGATTTATCCCAAGGTGGTCGGCAAGTCCGTCGGACTTCCTGGACTGCTTGTGCTGATGGCTGTTACGATTGGCGGCGAAGCATTCGGCATCTTAGGGATGCTGTTCAGCGTTCCCGTCTGCGCCGTGCTGTTCAGCCTTTATCTGGAGTTCATGAAGAAAGCAAGCACCCATTAAGTTGTGGTCTATGTGAAACTTCTTTCATTAGTTCTTGACAAGTAACCATTCGGTAACTATAATAAAGTTACCGAATGGTTACTTTGATAAAGGGGATAATTATGGCAGAGGGTACAAAAGAACGGATTTTGAGAACAGCACTGGAACTGTTTGCGCAGAACGGCTATCTGGGGACATCTATGAATGATATTGCAGGGCAGTTGGGAATTACGAAAGCCGCCTTATATAAGCACTATGCCAGCAAACAAGAAATCTTAGATAAGATCGTGGAGCGAATGAATAAGATGGACTATGAGCGCGCTGAGGCGTATGAAATGCCGGAAACGGAACCAGACGGCTTTGCGGAAGCATATCTGCATACACCAATTCAAAAAATTCGCACATACAGTCTTGCCCAGTTTGACCATTGGACAAAGGAAACGTTTTCCTCCAATTTTCGTAAAATGCTGACGCTGGAGCAATACCGTGATCCAAAGCTTGCACAGCTTCACCACGACTATCTGGCGGGCGGTCCTTTGGAGTATATGGCGGCCATCTTCCGCAAGCTGGCAGATTCTGATGAGGACGCTATGCAGCTGGCGTTGGAGTTTTATGGGCCAATGTATCTTTTATACAGTGTCTACGACGGTGCAGAGAAAAAAGAATCGGTTTCTTCCTTATTGGCAACACACATTGATCGCTTTATTGCAAAGGTTGAGTCTGATTACAGAAAGAAGGAAAGAACAACATGAAAGATGGCGAAGAAGAAAAACGCTGGGTTTTATGTCCGTGCTGCGGTGCCAAGACGCGCTTGCAGATATTGCGGGAGACGGAATTAGTAACTTTTCCTCTGTTTTGCCCCAAATGCAGGCATGAGAGTATTATCAATGCAAAAAATTTTATCATTGAAACCAAACAGCCAGACGCTAGGACGCAGTGCGGATCGCAAAGCCGGTCATGCGCTGCGTCCTTTTTTTGAAGGAGGAGTACAATGGATGCAATTATTTACACCACCAACACTGGAAGTACCGAGCAGTATGCCAAGATATTGGCGCAGAAAACTGGGCTTCCGGCGTATACCCTTGCAGAAGCGAAAAAACAGATTTTTGCCAAAGCGGAGGTTGTCTATCTTGGCTGGATCATGGCAGGCTCTGTCAAAGGGTATGACGAAGCTGCGAAGCGTTATCGGGTGTGCGCCGTCTGCGGCGTCGGCATGGGACAAACCGGAACACAGATAGAAAGCGTGCGGAAAAAGTCAGCGATTCCAGCCAACATTCCGCTGTTTACCCTGCAAGGAAACTTTGATGTGAAAAAGCTCCACGGCATTTACCGCCCTGTGATGGAGATCATGGTCAAGACAGTAGGTAAAAGTCTGGCAGCAAAGAAAGACCGCACGACGGAGGAGAACGATATGCTGGATATGATGCTTCATGGCGGCGAGCGGGTCAAGGCGGAAAATCTAAGCGCTGTTCTCGATTGGTATAGTGCGGTAGGGGTTAGACAAGACCAATCAACATGCTATTGTTATGCCGATGCAAAAATGAAAAAGATGTGTGAGAAGAAAGAAGGAGAAGAAGTTATGTCAGAAAAGAATATTATCATTCGCCCGGAAACAAAAGACGATTACAGAGCCGTCGAAAACCTGACCCGCGAGTCATTCTGGAATGTTTACCGGCCCGGCTGTATGGAGCACTATGTGCTGCACTGTTATCGGAATGACCCGGCATTTGTGCCGGAGCTGGATTTTGTGATGGAACTGAACGGTGAGCGGATCGGGCAGGTCATCTATGTGCGGTCGGAGATCGACTGTGACGATGGAAGAAAGGTGCCGATTATGACCTTTGGCCCCATTGGCATCACACCCGCATACAAGCGGCAGGGTTATGGAAAGCAGCTGCTCGACTATTCCATGGAAAAAGCCAGGGAGATGGGGGCAGGGGCGCTTGCCATTACCGGCAATATTGACTTTTACGGCAAGTCTGGATTTGTTCCTGCTAAAACTAAGGGCGTGCGGTATGCTGACGACCCGGAGGCGGACTATTTTCTCATCAAAGAACTGAAGCCCGGATTTCTGGACGGCATCTCCGGCACTTACAAAGACCCGGAGGGGTATTTTGTCTGTGAGAAAGATCCGGAGGGCTTTCAACAGTTTGAAGCCACTTTTCCAGCAAAAGAAAAGCAGAAGCTGCCGGGACAGCTGTTTTGAAAAGGAGGAATAATGGCATCCAGTAAAGAGTATCTTCATTTCATTTTAGGACAGCTATCGGATTTGGAAGCGGTTTCTTACCGGTCGATGATGGGGGAGTTTATCCTCTACTATCGAGGTAAAATTGTCGGTGGGATATATGATGACCGGTTGCTTGTAAAGAAAACAAGATCCGCTTTGGAACTTATGCCTGCGGCAATCTGTGAGCTCCCCTATGAGGGGGCAAAAGAAATGCTGCTGGTGGATGAAGTTGACAATAAAGAGTTTCTTACGAAGCTGTTTGAGTCAATGTGCGATGAATTGCCATTACCAAAACAAAAACGAAAGAACAATGGAGTACGGTAGAAACCGCACTCACAGAAAAAAGAAAGCAAAATGGGTAACAAGGGTGCAGGATGCGGGTGCTACTTTGACCGATGCAGGACTTGCCGGTTTGCGAATGATGTCGTCCAGAAGGTCAATATCAAGATGACGTTTCATCGCCAGCTTGTAGTCCTTATTTATTTCTGGATTTCTGCAAGTGCTTTTTTAAACTGTACGGTAAATAAAACGGATGTAAAGAGTATCGCAACAATATCAGCGATTGGCTCTGCCGTATATACGCCTACGGTTGGATTGGATACAAGGTGAGGCATGATATAGATAAGCGGGAGCAATAATACAAATTTTCGTACAACCGCAACGATGATGGAGTTGACTGCTTTATCGAGAGAGGTAAATGTCATCTGGCATGCAATCTGGATACCAAAGAGGAATAAACCGCCCAGATAGATTTTCAGCATAGGTGCCGTAAAATCAACGAGACTTGCATCAGCCGTAAAAATGCTTACAAACATTCGCGGAACAAGCTGTACAGCGGTCCAGAGCGATATGGAATAGGTTAAACAGGTAATCAGCAGTAACCGGAACGTTTTCTTAACCCGGTCTGCATTTTTTGCTCCGTAATTATAGCTGGAAATAGGCTGTGATCCCTGGGCAATTCCCTGAAGGGGCAGCATAGCAAACTGCATCACACTGGTTAAAATCGTCATGGCTCCCACGGCAATATCTCCGCCATAACGGAGCAGGGATGAATTAAAGCAGACCGTTACAACACTTTCACTGGACTGCATAATGAAAGTGGCAAGTCCAAGTGCAACACAGGGAAGAATGATCTTTGAATCAAGGCGCATATTTTTTTTCCTAAGATGAAGCTGTGTTTTTTCGCCGCAAAGGAAAAGAATGACCCAGATGGTGGAAATCGCCTGTGCCAGGACGGTTGCCAGGGCTGCACCTTTTACACCCATGTGAAGGCCAAAGATGAATACAGGATCTAACGTAATATTGCAAATAGCACCGATCAGAACGGAAACCATCGAAATGGTTGTGAAGCCTTGGGCGGTAATAAAAGCATTCATACCAAGGGTCAGCTGAACAAACAGTGTACCGATCGCATAGATGTGCATATAATCGACAGCATAGCGGATGGTATTTTCACTGGCACCGAAAGCCAGTAATAAATCTTCACTCCAGATTAACAGAACGGCAGTCAGAATAAAGGAAATAACAATCTGAAGAACGAAGCAGCTGCCCAATATTTGCTCGGCTGATTCATTGTCCTGTTTTCCCATGGAAATAGAGGCTCTTGGTGCACCGCCGGAGCTGACCAGCGCCGCAAAAGCAGAGACGATCATGATGATTGGCATACAGACTCCGACTCCGGTAAGAGCCAGGCTGCCATTGCCAGGAATGTGACCGATATAGATTCGGTCAACGATATTATAAAGCATATTGATAAGCTGGGCGATTACGGTCGGAATAGACAGCTTGAGAAGCAATTTTCCGATAGGTTCCGTACCCAGGAAATTTTTGTTATCCTGCATGGATGTTCCCTCCTTTGTTTTTCGATAGTACATTGCGTTATTCATTCAGTATCTGGCGTGCATTCACCGCCATAGAGTCAATGATTTCTTTGTAAATGTGTATCTGCTCTTCGGGTATATCCCGGGTGAGTTTCTGCTTGAAATTCTGCTGCATTTCCAGTCCGGCGTTAAGAATGGGCCGGGCCTTTTCCGTGCAGGACAGTAAAATCTTTCGTCTGTCTCCGACCACAGTTCCCCGCTGCAGATAACCGGCCGTTACCAGTTTATCAACATGGACGGACACCAGATTCTTTTTTATGTTCCGAAACTCGCTTATTTGCTGGGCCGTACATAATTCGGGATTGTTATTAAGAAACATTAAAATGTCAAAGGATACCTGCGGAATATCAAATGCGTGAAGAACCGGTTCACACATTTTATTGTAAGCATTTAATACATCACGAAAAAAGGCAATAAATGTGAATGGATTCATTCTATAGACCCCTCCTTTAAATAGTATTTTTTTGAACTGTATCAAATGATACTACAGAGCGTAGAGAAAGTCAATATAGGTTAAGGGGAGAAAGCAAAAGGATACGTATGCGTGAACAGTAACACGGTAACCGAAAAGGGCGGAAGTTCGACTTGAATCAGGGTGGAATCTGGCAGCAAGATCTGATAGAATGGACATAAAAAGAGTAGCGAGGAACGACATCATGGGACATTTTTATTTTGTGAGACATGGACAGACTGTGTGGAATGTGGAAAATAAGATTTGCGGAGCAACAGACAGTCCGCTGACGGAGCATGGACGGCAGCAGGCGGCTGAAACCGGGAAAAATATTGTAGAAAGCGGAATCAAGGCAGATGAGATTCTCTATTCACCCCTTAGCCGTGCGGCAGATACAGCAAAAATCATTTCCGAAATGAGTGGAATCCCCTGCAGGGAAGAACCAAGACTCATAGAGCAGAATTTTGGAAAATGGGAGTCTACGCCGAGAGACGGGAAAGAGTTTAAGAAGGCGAAAGAGTCATTTGCCTGCCGATATGAAGGGGGAGAATCCATGCTGCAGCTTGCGCAGCGTATCTATAATCTGCTGGATGAGATAAAACAGGAGTCTGACCATAAGACATACATTCTGGTGGCACACAATGGAATTTCAAGGATGATTCAGTCGTATTTTACGGATATGACCAATGAAGAATTTGCATCCTTTGGCGTAAAAAACTGCCAGGTGGTGCGGTATGACTTCTAATATGTATGACTTTATTATGCCAATTATCTCGGAAAGCTGTTTTGGTTCTGCCGGGATTTTTGTACACGAATTGCGATCACACTTGCTAAGCTAGTGCTTTCGGGTAAAAAGCAGGAAGTTGTGGAGGAATAGGATCATGTCAAAAGATGAGTATTTGATTACCGATGCGCCGCTGAAAGCGTTGACGGTTTTTGCAATGCCGATGATTCTCGGCAGTTTTTTTCAGCAGGTATACAATATGGCGGACTCCATTATCGTCGGCCAGTTTGTGGGTTCCTCCGCACTGGCGGCGGTTGGCGCCTGTGCAGCGCTGACGAATGTTTTCATTTGTGTGGCACTGGGGGCCGGTGCTGGTGCAGGTGTGCTTGTGAGCCGTTATTTCGGTGCCAAAGAGTATGGAAAAATGAAAACGATTGTGTCTACATCGCTGATCAGCTTTTTGCTGCTGAGCATCATCCTTGGTGTCTTTGGCTTTTGTTTTTCCCATGCGATGATGAGCGGATTACAGACTCCTGCCGATATTCTGGAGGAAGCAGTGTTGTACCTGCGGGTCTATTTTGTGGGCTTTCCGTTTTTGTTCATGTACAATATTCTCTCTACCATGTTCACTTCCATCGGTGAATCAAAAAT
>OGZI01001929.1_pt1 | contig 18587 bp, 10 predicted proteins | sample 1576711 | NCBI WGS metagenome assembly OGZI01 (sample SAMEA3541482, study PRJEB24748) | human gut metagenome | biome: human gut; feature: human-associated habitat; material: faeces | place: China | collected 2012
TCCCACTGTCTCCCCGTCCTTCATCCCCAGAATCACCTCTGCCTTTTCCTTCTCAAACAGCCACTGGTTCAGCAGCTCCTCTGTAGCCACCACCTGGTCAAGCATTCCCTCATAATCAGCCAGCTCCCTTATGAACCTGAGAATCAAGGGTATGTCCTGTGGTTTGGCAAACCGGAATTCAACGGCCTTATCCGCCCTTTTATGTTCCATTCCATGCCCTGTCTTGTCAAGGGTGTTGTCCATGATGTCATCTCCTTATGCGGAACAAGCGAAAAGCAGGTGGACTGCCTTTCGCCGTTCATTTCCAATGTTATTTTTACTTTTTCTTTGAATAGTACGTGTCATCCATGGGAAGCGTTGTCCTCAGCACATGGTCCTTTGCATAATAAGCTCCCTGTGCCGCCGGAGCGGTTGGTATGGTGGCAATTTCCCCAATCCCCTTTGCGCCGTAGGCAAAGGACAGCAGTTCTTCCTTCTCCACATAGATTGCATGGATATCCGGAATCTGGGTGGAGCGCATGAGTCCCAGGGTGCCGTATTTAGCCTGGGGAACACCGTTCTTTAAGGGGAAGTCCTCGGTCAGGGCGTAGCCCAGTCCCATGAGAACGCCGCCCTCAATCTGGCCCTGTATGGAAATGGGATTCACTACCTTTCCGGAGTCATGGGCAGCATACACTTCCTTTACCCTGCCGTCGTCGTCCAACACCACCACATGGGTTGCAAATCCGTAAGCCACATGGCTCTTTGGATTGGGCACATCTGCTCCCAGCTTATCTGTGGGGTCAAAGAATTCCGCAAAGAACTCACGGCCTTCCAGCTGGCTTAAGTCTCCTCCCGCTTCCTGCAATGCCTCATTCAAATCAGCCGCAGCCATCCTGACAGCCTCGCCTGTAATCAGGGTCTGACGGGAACCGGAAGTCGTACCGGAATCGGGGGCCAGGTTCGTCTCCGCAGCCACATAGACTACGCGGTCTCCTGTCACGCCCAGCGCCTCACAGACCACCTGCTCCAGCACGGTTCCCAATCCCTGGCCGATGCAGGAGGCACCGGAACGGACGTATACCTTTCCCTCCTCGATGGTCATGCGGCAGCGGCCCCAGTCCGGGATACCGACGCCGACGCCGGCATTCTTCATGGCACAGCCGATGCCCACGTACGGGTGGCTGTCATAGACCTCCTTCACCGCTTCCAGCGTCTCTGCAAGCGCCGTTCCCGGAGAGGCGATCTGACCGTTAGGCAGCTCCTGCCCCGGCCGGATGGCGTTGCGGTAGCGGATTTCCCACGGAGTAATCCCCACCATCTCTGCCAGCAGATTTAAGTTACACTCCGTAGCAAAGCAGCTCTGGGTTACGCCAAACCCGCGGAACGCTCCCGCAGGCGGATTATTGGTATAGACGGCAGTGCCGTCGATATCGATGTTCTGATAATTGTAAGGACCTGCCGCGTGGGTACAGAGCCTCTGAAGCACCGGGCCTCCCAAAGAAGCGTAAGCACCGGTATCCGTAATCACCTTCGCCGTCATGCCGGTTAAATATCCGTTTTCGTCACAGGCTGTGGTGAACTCCATCCACGCCGGATGGCGTTTCGGATGAATCATAATGCTTTCTTTTCTCGTCAGCCTCACCTTAACCGGCTTTCCCGTATGGTAAGCGAGAAGGGCCGCATGATGCTGTACCGCCATGTCCTCCTTGCCGCCGAAGCCGCCGCCTACCAGTTTGTTGATGACATGGACCCTGGAAAGCTCCCAGCCCAGCATTCCGGCGCATTCGCGCTGCGTATCATACGTGCCCTGGTCTGAAGAATAGATCAGAGCCTCTTCTTTTTCCCTGTCTACAATGGCGACTGCACACTCGGGCTCCAGGAACGCGTGCTCTGTAAATGGAGTGCGGTATTCCTTTGTCACCACGTATTTGGAGTTCTCGATGGCCTTCTTCGCATCGCCGCGCACCAGGTGCTCATGGGCCAGCACGTTTCCGGTCTCATGAACCAGCGGCGCATCCGGTTTTAAAGCTTCCTGCGGGCTGAATACGCCCTCCAGTTCCTCGTATTCGATCTTCACCAGCTTTTTGGCCTCGTCCAGAATCTCCGGCGTATCGGCCGCTACCAGGCAGACCGCGTCGCCCACGTAACGGGTGATCTCACCTACCGGGATCATGGTATCCCAGTCCTTCTTCAGATGGCCTACTTTATTGCCGCCCGGAACGTCATCGGCGGTTAAGACCGCCCGGACCCCCGGCAGAGCAAGCGCTTCCGACTTATCGATGGACAGAACCCTCGCCCTCGGATACGGTGTGCGGATGGCGCTTCCGTAGATCATGCCTTCCACTTCCATATCGTCCACGTACTCCCCGTAGCCCAGTACCTTCTCCGGTACATCCACACGGTGGGAGCGCTGTCCGATATGATCCACCACCGGCGCCTTCAAATCCTTTGCGTCCTCGCGGAACAGCTTTGCCGCCAGCAGAATCGCGTCGATAATCTTCTTATATCCTGTACAGCGGCAGATATTGCCGCGGATCGCAAAGGCAGCCTCGTCGCGGGTCGGATCCGGATTCTGGTCAATCAGCCCCTTTGCACACATCACCATGCCGGGGATGCAGAAGCCGCACTGCACGGCTCCCGCTTCTCCAAAGGCATAGACAAATACTTCTTTTTCCCTGTCACTGAGCCCTTCTACTGTTACGATGGATTTTCCCTCCATCTTTGAAACCTTCTGGACACAGGCCTTGGTGGCCTTTCCGTCGATCAGAACCGTACACGTTCCACAGGCGCCCTCACTGCAGCCATCCTTGACGGATTTGAGCCCCAGATCGTTTCTCAGCACATCAATCAGCTTTAAGTCCTCTTCTACGGCAACACTCGTTCCATTTACCTGTAAGGTATACATAAGTTCACCTGCTTTCCCTATGCTAATAGGTAATCATAATCTTTGCAGACAGTTTCCATGACTTTACGCAAGCCCTCCGGAATTACGCTCCCGCTGTCCGCGGCATTCCAAGTATAAATGTTTCCAAGATAACGCACTTTGCAGGAAACAGCAGCCCGGTCGAGGACGACAAAGCCCTGATTTTTGCTGTTTTCCATATCCGCTTCATTGGCAAACAGGGTAAATTTATCTAAGTACGGAGCACTGTCGTACGGACAGAAGCTCTTACAGTTGCCGCACTCATTACACATATAATCCACGTGAATAATCTGGTGTTTTTCCATTCCCGGTACACGGATCGCTATGTTGGCACGGTTCGGACATACCTCCGCACAGTTCTCACAGATATTGGAGCAGCCGAGGCAGCGTGTGCTCTCTTCCTTATATTCCTTCGTCCCGGCCAGAATACCGCGTCTGTCATAGAGTTTTCCCAAATCCTTCACGGTATCATCAAAGTCTCTGGCTGCCTTTCCGCCGATGATGGCTTCCACAGCCATTCTGGCATCACGCATGGCTTCAACGACCGTCTTCGGCCCGTATAGGCCGTCACCGACTGCATAAACGCCTGAAACGGAGGTTTCCAGTGTCTCCTCGTTTACCATGGCTCTTCCTCTGTCATTCACATGGATTCCGTTGGCCTTTAAGAAATCGGTCGGAACCTGCTCACCGCCTGCCGCAATTACGGTATCCGCAGGAATTTCCACGGTCTCGCCCGTCTCTGACACGCCTCTTCTGCCGGAAGCGTCGTAATCAGACAGCTTCATCACATTGCAGAGCAGCTTTCCATTTTCCAGCTTCACAGGAGATAAAAGCTCCTTAAACTCTACGCCGTCTTCCACTGCCATCACAAGCTCTTCCTCATCGGCCGGCATAAAGCGTTTCGTTCTTCTGTATACGAGATAGGAGTGTTCTACCCCTTTCGTCCTCTTTACGGCTCTGGCTGTATCCATCGCGGTGTTTCCTCCGCCGATGACAACGACATTTTTGCCGATATTAACATTTCCATCAGAAGCCTTAAACTGTGCCAGGAACTCAAGGGCGTTCATGGCCTCTCCCGCCTCCAGCTTAAGCACGCCCGGTTTGGAAGCGCCTGTAGCCAGAATAATGTAATCATAGCCTGCCTTCTTCAAATCCTCCAGGCTCTCCACTCTCGTGTTCAGCTTCACCTCTGCACCGTAAGCCGTAGCCAGCGCCACATCCTTTGCAATCGCTTCATCAGAGATACGGAATCCCGGAATCACATGCTTCACCACGCCGCCAAGGCTGTCGCCAGCCTCGAAGATCGTAGCCGGACATCCATTCTTCGTCAGGAAATACGCAGCCGCCAGACCAGCCGGGCCGCCGCCGACAACAGCAGTCTTCTTTCCCTTCAGCTCTCCAGCCTTGATTTCCTTCATCAGAGCATCGTAACCGCCTTCCGCACATACCAGCTTGACGCCGCGGATATTGACCGGATCCTCATAGAAGTTGCGGTTGCATTTGCTCATACAGTTATGCGCACATATGGTACCCGTGATAAATGGAAGCGGATTCTTCTCTGCGATCACCTTCATGGCCTCCTCATACTTACCGGCTCCGGAAAGCTGTAAATACGTGGTTACATCCTGGTGAATCGGACATCCCTCTTTACACGGCGCCACATAGCAGTCTGTAAGCGGAACCGGTTTGTTCATCTTTCTGGACGGAAGCGGTTTCACTGCCTTTACATGGTGTTCGTCCGTAATCGCGGACTCCGCCAGCTTTGCAGTCTTCTCCGGGTCCACGCCTGTAAATTCCACGCTTCCACATTCCGCCGAACGCAGGTGAGGACTTACCAGTTCCAGTTCCTTCGCCATCTGATCCAGTCTCTGGTATCCGCCCGGCTTTAACAGGGTGGTAGCTACCGTTACCGGCCAGATTCCCGCATCGATGATACCCTTAATATTATGATAATCTGCGCCGCCCGAATAAGAGATTCTCAGCTTTCCGTCAAATTCCTTCGCCAGCTTCGCAGCCAGGGAAATGGACAGCGGATACAGGGACTTTCCTGACATATACATCTCTTCACTCGGAAGCTCGTTCTGTTTCACATCAACCGGGAATGTATTGGTAATCTTCACGCCAAATTCCAGATTCTTCTCTCCAGCCAGTTTCATCAGCCTCTGAAGCATCGGAACCGCATCCTGATACTGTAAATCATCGAGGAAATGGAAATCACCGAAGGCGACGTAATCGTATCCCATCTCATCCATGGTCTTTCTTGCAAATTCATATCCGAGAAGAGTCGGATTGCACTTGATAAAGGTGTGAAGCCCCTTCACCTCGATCAGGTACTTAGCGATCCGCTCGATCTCCTGCGGCGGGCAGCCATGCAGTGTGGAAAGCGTGACGGAATTACAGATATTGGAAGAAATACCTTCGATATCCTCTTTCGTCACATGCTGAAACATGGAAACGTTCTCCAGCAGGTACTGTCTGCAGCTTCTAAAGGTCTCCGTATCCTTCGCATCCTTCATGGACTCAATGAAGGAATCAATCTTCGGGGACTTAATGCCTTCCAGATCGTATCCCACGCTCATATTGAACTGGAATCCATCCATGGAGCCCAGCCCATACTCCTTCGCCATAATGCTCAGTAAAAACCATGCCTTTATGTACTCTTCCTGTGCCTGCGGAACGTAAAGCTCCGTAGACCACTCACAGTTGTAACACTCATCATCGGCCTTAATACAGGGCTTATTCACCGGAAGATCCTCACCATCGATGATCTGAACCGTCTTAAGCTCAAAGAACCGGCTTCCCGCATAGTAAGCCGCTGCAATATTCTGGGTCAGCTGGGTATGAGGGCCCGCCGCCGGACCAACCGGAGTCTCCAGAGTCCTTCCAAAGATTTTCCTGTCATTCTCCGCCTTCGCCTGGTAAGGTCTGTAAACGCCAAATACCGTTCCTTTCTCCTTATGTTCCTTCATTACCCACTCCACTAACTGTGAAAATGGCATTGGTGTCATTCTGTCTCCCATCATTAACCTCCTGATTTGCGGGTATTTATCTTTTTAGATGTATTGGCTGCCGGGTCCGCGGGCTTTGGAGGGAAGACGAAATTTTATATAAATCTAAAGCATGATTTAATAAAATTTGTTTCCCTCCAAAACCCGCTGCATCCCTGGCTGCCGCTAAAAAAAGAAAACACCTCGCTGTGAATTTTCTAATATTTTCTTTCTGCTTTATTGGTATTGTGATCATTACTTCAAAATTCTAAATCATACAAAACTCTTTTACATTACAATTACTGTCTTCATTTTACATCAATCAAAAGCCTTTCCCACTGGAATCTTCTGCCTGCATTTTCTGCTTTTGTTCCGCCAGTCCCATCGGCCTCTCTATCTGCTGTTGATTCGGTCTGCCAGTTCTTTCGCCGCCTGTCTGCAGTCAGCCATGACTTTCTCTTCGTCGATGTTTGTCAGGATTCTGTCTTTCATTAAGACTTTTCCGTTGCCTACCGTCGTTGTCACGCTTCTTCCGGTCATGCCGAAAAGAATATGACTGTTTACGTTGTCTGCATTCATCGGGGTCAGCGGGATATAGTCGGTTACGATGACATCGGCCGCCGCGCCTTCTTTTAAGACGCCGAGAGGCTTCTTGAAGTAGCGGTTGGCAATCTTTGCATTTCCTTCAAACAGCATCTGCGGTACCTCACCCCAGGCTGCATTCGGATCGCAGAGATGGTGTTTGTGAAGTACGTTGGCAACCTTATAGGACTCCGTCATATCGTGTGTGTATCCATCGGTTCCGAGACCGGTTAAGATTCCTCTGTGAACGATCTCCATGGTTGGAGGACAGCCGCAGGCATTGCCCATGTTGGATTCCGGATTATGTACCACCATGGTATCGGTTTCCTTAATTAATTCCATCTCGTGAGGATTTACGTAGATGCAATGGCCAAGCAGCGTCTTCGGGCCAAGGATATTGCAGTCCATCAGACGGTCTACAATGCGCTTGCCGTATTTCCTTAAGCAGTCATGAAGGTCTTCAATGCCTTCCGCCACATGAATATGGTAGCCCACCTCGGCCGGTTTGTTGGCCGCAGCCAGTTCCATGGTCTCGTCAGAGATTGTAAACTGTGCGTGCATACCCATCATTCCCGCGATCATGTCACTGTCGTCTGCCAGTGCGTGCTTGATAAATGCCGCATTTTCCATGACTGCTTCCCTGGCTTTATCCATGCCGTCACGGTCGGATATCTCGTAGCATAAGCAGGAACGGACGCCTGTCTCTTTTGCCGCTTCTTCTATTTTAAACAGGGAATCGCGGATATGGCCAAAGCTTGCATGGTGGTCAAAGGTGGTGGTAATACCGTTCTTAATAGAATCGATGTAGGTCGCCATCGCGGAAAGCCTTGTCTCCTCCAGTGTTAAGTTGCGGTCGATCGTCCACCACATTCCGTCCAGGATCTCTAAAAATCCGTGCGGATCGTAGCCTTTGATGCTTAACCCTCTCGCAAACGCGCTGTAGATGTGCTCATGGGCATTGATAAACGCCGGCATGATAACGCCGCCTTTGGCATCGATATATTCTGCATCGGGATATGCTTCCTTTATCTCTTTTGTTGCTCCTACTTTAATAATAGTGGATCCATCCATCGCCACTGCTCCATCTTCCAAAAACGGAGCCTCCGGGTTTCTTGTGATCATTCTTCCATTACCGATAATCAGCATGTCTCCATCTCCTTTTCTCTCTTTTTCCTTATTTCTCGTCAAAATCTCAAAAATTTTGAGTATACAGTGTGCACATGGAACCTTCCCCGTCTCCTGCGCTTTGTTCTTGCATATTGTCTATGAGAAATTTTCCCTTCCCATCATTTTTATGCAGTTTATACTATAAATATCTTTATAGGTACAGTGTATCATCTAAAAGTAAGAAATGCAAGATGAAAATACAAAAAAAATTAGTTTGCCTAAAAATTTTTTAGAAAAAGTATTGATTTTTCATTTTTTTATGTTATGATGGGAGTATAAGAAATCACTTTTCAAGCAAGGGGGGTTGCAAGATGGATTCAAAGCTCGAACAACTGACACAGATTGCACACGGTGTGGCATCCCATTTTGGAAACGCCTGTGAGGTGGTCATCCACGACTTAAAAAAGCAGGATATAGAGAGCTCCATCGTCTATATCGAAAACGGTCACGTAAGCAACCGAAAACTGGGAGACGGACCTTCGGAAATCGTTCTTGAAACGCTGAACCGGAATCCTGAATGCTTAAAAGACCGGCTGTCCTATTTAACGAAGACAGATGACGGACGGATTTTAAAATCCAGCACCATGTATATAAGAGGAAAGGACGGTACCATCGATTATATCTTTTCCTTAAATTATGACATCACAGGATTGCTCACTGTTGACAACTCGATCCGCTCTCTCATCTCCACCGCGGAGATGGCAGGAGAAGACAGGCAGCCAAGAAAGATTACACACAACGTCAATGATCTTTTAGACACCCTGATCGAACAGTCCGTACAGCTGGTTGGCAAACCGGTAGCTCTGATGAGCAAGGACGACAAGATCACCGCGATTCAGTATTTGAACGATGCCGGAGCGTTCCTGATTACCAAATCCGGCGACAAGGTTTCCAACTTTTTCGGAATATCCAAGTTCACACTCTACAGCTACATGGACGCCGGAAAAGAAAACAGATAATTCATATAAAACATATTAAATAAGAAGAAGGAGAATCAAACATCATGAATCCAATCGAATGGGTGGTTAACACCATGCCGAAGACAGATGACAAGAATTTATCTGTCATGGCGCTGGACGAAATCGGAAAGGCAAGGAAATTCCATGAAAGCTTCCCGCAGTACAGCAAGACACCGCTTGCCAAACTCGACCACATGGCCGAATACTTAGGTCTGGGTCAGGTTTACGTGAAGGACGAATCCTACCGCTTCGGTTTAAACGCTTTCAAGGTACTGGGTGGTTCCTTCGCCATTGCGAAGTACATAGCACAGCAGACAGGCAAAGACGTCTCCGATCTTCCATATAGTGTTCTGACTTCCGAAGCACTCCGCGAGGAATTCGGCCAGGCTACCTTCTTTACAGCCACAGACGGAAACCATGGACGAGGCGTTGCATGGGCTGCCAACCGGTTAGGACAGAAAGCGGTTGTCTTCATGCCGAAGGGCTCCACCATCACCCGTTTTAACAACATCAAGGCAGAGGGCGCAGAGGTTACCATCGAGGAAGTCAACTATGACGAATGTGTCCGTATGGCCGCCGACGCTGCTTCCAAAACAGAACACGGCGTTGTCGTACAGGATACCGCATGGGACGGCTACGAAGAGATTCCGGCATGGATCATGCAGGGATACGGAACCATGGCGATGGAGGCCGGCGAGCAGTTGGAGGAATACGGCTGTGACAGACCGACTCACGTATTCGTTCAGGCAGGCGTCGGTTCACTTGCCGGAGCCGTACAGGGCTACTTCGCAAACCGCTATCCGGAGAATCCTCCCAAGGTTGTCGTTGTAGAAGCAGATGTTGCGGCCTGTCTCTACAAGGGCGCGAAAGCCGGCGACGGCGGCATTCAGATCGTAGACGGCGATATGCAGACCATCATGGCCGGTTTAGCCTGCGGCGAGCCGAATACCATCTCCTGGGATATTTTAAAGAATCACGTAGACACCTTCGTCTCCGCTCCAGACTGGGCAGCGGCAAAAGGCATGAGAATGCTGGCGGCTCCGATTAAGGGAGACGTATCCGTAACGTCCGGTGAGTCCGGCGCTGCTCCATTCGGAATTCTGGCCTGCATCATGACCATGGATGAGTACAAAGATTTAAGAGACCACTTAGGGCTCAACAAAGATTCAAAGGTTCTCCTCTTCTCCACCGAGGGCGACACCGACCCGGACCGCTACAAAGCAATCGTTTGGGAAGGCAAAGAACGCTAGGCATAATTTTCTTTTGATGAGCCAAAGGCGAATCGAACTATATTATAAAATAATAATAAAACGGAGGGTATTAAAATCATGGATTACGCAAAAATCAAAGAGGCAGCAAAAAATTACGAAGCTGACATGACCAGGTTTTTAAGAGACATCGTAAAGTTCCCGGGTGAGAGCTGTGACGAGAAGGCTCATATCGACCGCATCGCAGAAGAGATGAGAAAACTGGAATTTGACAAAGTTGTTATCGATGATATGGGAAATGTTCTCGGCTACATGGGAACAGGCGCTACCTTAATCGGCTTCGACGCCCATATCGATACGGTAGGAATCGGCAACAAGAGCAACTGGAACTTCGATCCGTACGAAGGCTACGAGAATGACACTGAGATCGGCGGCCGCGGCGTTTCCGATCAGTGCGGCGGCATCGTATCAGCCGTTTACGGAGCCAGAATCATGAAGGATTTAGGTCTTTTAAGCGACAAATACACCGTTCTGGTAACCGGTACGGTTCAGGAAGAAGACTGTGACGGTCTCTGCTGGCAGTACATCATCAACGAAGACAAGGTTCGTCCGGAATTCGTTGTATCCACAGAGCCTACTGACGGCGGTATCTACCGCGGCCAGAGAGGACGTATGGAAATCCGTGTAGACGTAAAAGGCGTTTCCTGCCACGGCTCCGCTCCGGAACGCGGCGACAACGCGATCTACAAGATGGCCGACATTCTTCAGGATGTACGCGCATTAAATGAAAATGACGCAGCCGACGACAAGGAAGTCAAAGGCCTCGTTAAGATGCTGGACGAAAGCTACAACGCAGAATGGAAAGAAGCCAACTTCTTAGGACGCGGTACTGTAACCGTTTCAGAAATCTTCTTTACATCACCAAGCCGCTGTGCTGTTGCCGACTCCTGTTCCGTATCCTTAGACCGTCGTATGACAGCCGGCGAGACATGGGAAAGCTGCTTAGAGGAAATCCGCAACTTACCGAGCGTCAAAAAATACGGCAATGATGTAACCGTATCCATGTATGAATATTCCCGTCCTTCCTACAAAGGACTTACTTATCCGATCGAGTGCTACTTCCCGACATGGGTTATTCCAGAGGATCACAAGGTAACAAAATCTCTGGAAGAAGCCTATAAGAACTTATACGGCGATGTTCGTATCGGCGCAGAAGAAACACTTGCCATGAGAACTGCCCGTCCATTGACAGACAAATGGACCTTCTCCACCAACGGTGTTTCCATCATGGGACGCAACGGTATTCCGTGTATCGGCTTTGGACCTGGCGCAGAGGCTCAGGCTCACGCTCCGAACGAGAAGACATGGAAGCAGGATTTAGTAACATGTGCAGCAGTTTACGCAGCACTTCCTTCTATCTACTGCGAGAAATAATTATTTAGCCAATCAGTTGCCATTTTGTAACCATATATGCCGGCTGCAGGTCTCCTTAAAACCTGCAGCCACCCCAAAACAATCACTCTTGCCGTCGGCCCTCATTCCTTCCCCAAATCTATGACAGGCTGGACAGCATGCAGGATAGATACCAAATAACATTACATTTATTTCAGGAGGCTTTATACCAATATGAAAACCTTACAGGATTACATCGACAAATTAAACGCTTTAAATTTCAAGGAAATGTACAACAATGATTTCTTTTTAACCTGGGAAAAGACAGACGAAGAACTGGAAGCTGTCTGGACCGTAGCTGATGCTCTCCGTTTCATGAGAGAAAACAACATTTCCACAAAGGTATTCGAGAGCGGCCTTGGAATCTCCTTATTCCGTGACAACTCCACACGTACCCGTTTCTCCTTCGCTTCCGCATGTAACTTACTCGGTCTGGAAGTCCAGGACTTAGACGAGGGCAAGTCTCAGGTAGCTCACGGCGAGACCGTTCGCGAAACAGCCAACATGATCTCCTTCATGGCTGATGTAATCGGTATCCGTGATGACATGTACATCGGCAAGGGCAACGCTTATATGCACGAAGTTGTTGACTCTGTTACACAGGGCCACAAGGACGGAATCTTAGAGCAGAAGCCAACCTTAGTAAACTTACAGTGTGATATTGACCATCCGACACAGTGTATGGCTGATATGTTACATATTATCCATGAGTTCGGCGGCCTTGAGAACTTAAAAGGCAAAAAGCTGGCTATGACATGGGCTTACTCTCCTTCCTACGGCAAACCGTTATCCGTTCCTCAGGGCGTCATCGGTCTGATGACACGTATGGGCATGGAAGTTGTTTTAGCTCATCCGGAAGGCTACGAGGTTATGCCTGAGGTTGAGGAAGTTGCAAGAAAGAACGCTGAGAAGTCCGGCGGTTCCTTCCGCGTATCCCACGACATGGCTGACGCATTCAAAGACGCTGACATCGTTTACCCGAAGAGCTGGGCTCCATTCGCAGCAATGGAAAAGAGAACGAACCTTTACGGCGAAGGCGACACAGAGGGCATCAAGGCTCTGGAGAAGGAATTACTGGCTCAGAACGCAGAGCACAAAGACTGGTGCTGTACCGAAGAGCTCATGAAGACCACAAAGGATGGCAAGGCTCTGTACCTGCACTGCTTACCGGCTGATATCAACGACGTAAGCTGTGTAGATGGTGAAGTAGAAGCTTCCGTATTCGACCGTTACCGCGATCCGTTATACAAAGAAGCCAGCTTCAAGCCATACGTAATCGCCGCTATGATCTTCCTTGCCAAGTTTGAGAATCCACAGGAAATCTTAAAGAAGCTGGAAGAAAGAAACACGCCACGCGTATTCAAATAAGAAGAATATGAATCCGGGCGCACCCGCTGCCAGCGAGTAGCAGGTGCGTCCTTTTTTATTCCCGCGGCCCCGCACGAAAAGTGCCGGGCGGCCATTTTTCCATCGAACGCGCCGCAAGGCTGCGTGAGGCGGATTTCTAAAAAAACCGGTGGAGGGTTTATTCAATGAACAAAAAGAAAAGAATCGTCATCGCCCTGGGCGGCAATGCCTTAGGCAATACACTGCCGGAACAGATGACGGCAGTTAAAATCACCGCAAAAGCGATCGTAGACCTGATCGAGGAAGGCTGCGAGGTCGTCGTTGCACACGGCAACGGACCTCAGGTCGGCATGATCAACAACGCCATGAGCGCACTGAGCCGTGAAGATCCGAATCAGCCGAATACCCCTCTCTCCGTCTGTGTAGCCATGAGCCAGGCTTATATCGGCTATGACTTACAGAATGCGCTGAGAGAGGAATTATTAAACAGAAACATCACGGATATTCCGGTTACGACCATGATCACACAGATCCGCGTCGATGCGGAGGATCCTGCATTTAACGCACCTTCCAAGCCAATCGGCCATTTTATGACAGAAGAACAGGCTAAGATTGCAGAAGAAAAATACGGATATATCATGAAGGAAGACGCAGGCCGCGGCTACCGCCGTGTCGTTGCATCTCCAAAGCCCGCCGAAATCATTGAGATCGGTGCGATCCGCTCCCTCGTGGACTCCGGACAGCTGGTCATCGCCTGCGGCGGAGGCGGTATCCCGGTTACTTTAATCGGAAACCATTTAAAAGGCGCAAGTGCCGTAATTGACAAAGACTTTGCAAGTGAACTGCTGGCTGAAGAGCTGGATGCTGATTTTTTAATCATCTTAACCGCAGTGGAAAAGGTCGCTATTAACTTCGGAAAACCGGAAGAGAAATGGTTGGACGATATCACAACAGACGATGCCAGAAAGTATATGGACGAAGGCCATTTTGCGCCAGGCTCCATGCTTCCGAAAGTGCAGGCTGCTGTGAAATTCGCAGATTCCAAAGATGGGCGCAACGCACTCATCACTCTGCTTGAAAAAGCAAAAGAGGGAATCCTGGGGAAAACCGGTACTCGCATTCATCAGTAATTTTCTGCCGGGAAACCGCAATCCGATTTCCCGGAGTACTTCCAATAACCTAAGGAGGAACTCTCTCTATGAAACAGTCAAATAAAGAATACGCTTCTATTTTTCAGTTGGACGGCATCCCAAAATTCTCCCAGGCACTGCCGTTAGCACTTCAGCACGTGGTAGCCATGATCGTCGGCTGTGTTACTCCGGCAATCATCGTGTCCAATGTCGCTAACTTATCAGGCGCTGACCGGGTTATCCTGATTCAGGCCGCACTTGTAGTATCCGCACTGTCAACCCTGCTGCAGCTGTTTCCCATCGGGAAAAAAGGAAGCTTCCGTCTCGGAGCAGCCCTTCCTGTCATCATGGGCATCAGCTTCGCATACGTTCCCAGCATGCAGTCCATTGCTGCGGACTTTGGTATTCCTGCCATTTTAGGCGCTCAGATTGTCGGTGGTGTCGTTGCCTTCATCGTGGGTGCTTTTGTCATGCAAATTCGTAAATTTTTCCCGCCGCTGATCACGGGTACCGTAGTCTTCACCATTGGTTTATCGCTGTACCCCACAGCCATCAATTACATGGCCGGAGGAACCTCCAGCCCGACTTATGGATCCTGGCAGAACTGGGCCATTGCATTCCTGACCCTGATCGTAGTAACTGTCCTGAACCATTTCGGAAAAGGAATCTTCAAGCTGGCTTCCATTCTGATCGGTATTATTGTCGGCTATATCGTCTCACTCTTCTTTGGTATGGTCGATTTCTCCAGCATCGGGGCAGCGGCAGCCTTCCAGGTTCCGCAGCCGCTTCATTTTGGAATTATGTTTGAACCATCCTCCTGTATCGCCATCGGTATTCTGTTTGCGATCAACTCCATACAGGCGATCGGAGACTTTACAGCAACCACCAGCGGTTCCATTGACCGTGAACCGACCGACAAAGAACTTCAGGGCGGCATCATGGGATACGGTGTCACCAACATCCTCGGCGCTCTGTTAGGCGGCCTTCCAACCGCCACCTACAGCCAGAACGTCGGTATCGTTACAACGACGAAGGTAGTCAACCGCTGTGTCCTGGGGCTTACCGCTGCCATTCTCCTTGCAGCCGGTTTGATCCCGAAGTTCTCCGCACTGCTCACCACCATTCCCCAATGCGTTCTGGGCGGCGCAACCGTATCTGTCTTTGCTTCTATCGCCATGACCGGTATGAAGCTCGTTATGTCGGAAGAGATGACTTACCGCAACTCTTCTATCGTGGGACTTGCCGCAGCGCTCGGCATGGGTATCTCCCAGGCCACCGCAGCACTATCCACATTCCCCAGCTGGGTAGTCACCATCTTCGGCCGTTCACCGGTCGTAGTCGCTACCATCGTGGCGGTCCTGCTGAACATTATTCTTCCGAGAGAAGGCAAAAAAGCAAACCAGAAATAAGATTAATCATAATTGAAAACACCCTGTGACCGGTAAATGGCCACAGGGTGTTTTCAATTATTTATTTCAGCTAAACGGCCGGCACATGGGATTAATAATCAGATCCATGCCAAATACCAGCGTATAGCATCGGCTCTCCGTACTTTTTAGCCCTGCGTATAGCTGCATCAGTGACTGGGCCTGGGCCAGACATTCTTCCAACTTTATAGGGCTTTTGAATATAGCCGTTGGCTCCGGAAAGAAGCGCCTGGATTTTGTCTTTTTCATCGGTTCGTGATGACAGTACCAGAAGCGGAAGCGGTTTTGCCTGCCACATCGTCTTTAACACTTTGCTTCGCAAAATCGTGTGGCAAAGGGGTACCCTTTGCCACCCCATTGAGAGGGGCTATCAGTTTACCACCGATGCCCCTCTTTTGTTGTCACATTCCGCTGCCCTGGAAGAAATGATCCACATGAGAATGGCTGATGATCACGCCCTTGATATGGCACTGAAGATTCGGCTCCCTGATCAGCCAGGACGACGCCCATGTTCCCAAGCATTCGTATCCGTCATAAAATTTCCTCCTTTTGCAACGCACCTTTTGTTCCGTCAGATTCCGGGTTAAAATAATACCGTTTCCCATCAATCTCCCTCTGGCCGATTGCCATGGCTCCGTCTGTCCCCAGATAAAACCATGCCTGGTATGCGGAGTCAAAATGCCAGCCCGTCGCCATCGCCCCCTCTTTTAAGCCAATTTTTGTCTTTGTATCCTCCTCCGTGCACAGGTAATACCATTGTTGATTGATGTACTGCCAGCCGGTGAGCATCCGCCCTTCCCCGTCAAAATAGTACCACAGGCCGTCAACCATGCCCCATCGGCTGACTGCGTAAGCGCCGCCTGTCTGGCGGAATTTCCAGATTCCTGTCTCCGTCCTCTCCCAGGTTCCACGCAGGATGTCGGGGTTCACTGCATTGCTGCTATAATCTTCGCCATCATTGTTTCCCGATGGACGGCCGCCAGGTATGTAGCTGTAACCCCTGGCTCGAATCGTCCCCGCGCCGCCTGCGCCTCCTTCGCTGTTTCCTTTAGAGAGCATCAGCGTAAAGACAAAGCTTCCGTCCACTCCGTTCGGCTGGTCAGATGTCCCTTCTGTTGCAGGCATAAAAGAGGTGATCTTCAACTCTCCTACCGTGACTCCTTTATCCCCAAAGCCTGGAATCGCCGCAATTGTCTTTAAAAGCCATTCTTTCAATGCCGCCTCGTCTCCCGCGTTTTCCTGTTCTATGGCATAGATCTGACCTTCAACCATGTTCTTTGCATCCTCTATGTCCTTCCACTCCTCCTGACCGGGTATGTGGCTGTAGCCTTTGGCTGTGATGGTTCCCGCGCCGCCCGCGCTGCTTTCGCTGTTTCCCTTGATGAGCGGCATAGTGAAAGCAAAGCTTCCGTCCACCCCTTCCGGCCTGTCAGAAGTTCCCTCTATCGCGGGCTTAAAAGCGGTGACCTTCATCTCCCCCAACGTCACGCCTGTATCACTTAAGCCCGGAATCACTGTGATAGTCTTTAAAAGCCAGTCTCTGACTGCCGCCTCGTCGCCCGCGGCCTCCTGCTCTAAGGTATAGGTCTGACTTTCAACCATCTTCTTGGCGGCCTCTATGTCTTCCCGATACTCCACACGGATGCCGGAAGTATCTCCCGCTACCTTGCCACCCTTTCCGACATAGATGGTGCCGGTGCCGGAAATCGAGCCATGAATCAACAGCGTTCCATCCAGTGTCAGCGTTCCATCCAGTGTCAAATTTCCTTCCACCGTCAGATTTCCTTCCACCGTTAGGTTCCTTCCGTCCGGAACCGTGATGACCGCCTCCGTGCCGATTCGCTTATCACCGGTAACCACCACATCCTGCTTTAAGGAAGCGATAGCCCCGTCCGGCACATCCTCTCCCCCATCCCAGGAAGTGTCAGCTATGGTATTCCGGTTCAGGTAGGTATTGATGAGAAGCTGGACCTGGGGAGAGTCGGTGTAGAGCGGCGTCGACTCAGGAAACGCCTTCCTTCCCAGCTTTTTCACATTACGCCCAAGATGTACTGCCTCCAGGCTGTCGCAGCCGTAAAATGCAAAATCCCCGATTTCAGTTACCGATTCCGGAAGATAAAGCACGCCGCTAACACTAGTGCAGTTGCCAAAACCGGCGGCGCCTATGGAGGTTAACCCTTCAGAAAGGTCCAGACTGGTAAAATTACAGCCGTAAAATGTTTGTTCCTCTATGGAAGTTAATGTGTTTGGAAGCGTGAGGGTGCCAGTAAAACCTGCACGCTCAAAAGCGGCACTTCCGATATGGGATACGCTCTCCGGAATGGTGAGATTGCCAGCAAAGTTATTTCCGGAAAAAGCCCCTTCTTCAATGGATTCCAGTCCAGCAGAAAGGTGGAGTGTACCTGTAATATGCATATATTTGAACACATTAGATCCAATTTCCAATACCTGAAACCGTTGCTCTTATGAATTTTTAGCTAGAGCAGGAATAGAAATATCACCCTCTTTGTCTCCATAATAGGAGGTAAGCCGACATTTGGAAGCAGTCAAATCATAATATTCCATATTACCGTCGAGAAATTTGACACCTTTATATTGATAAGGGGAATTGACAAGCTGAATCATATTCTCTGGAATACCGGAATCATAAAGGAGGTTAGCTGTCAAAAGAGCAGTCGTGTCAAACCCCTCAAAATTAGTTCCATAAAACGCATCGTTCCCAATGACAGATACCTTATCCGAGAGACTCAGTCTGCCCGTAAAGCTGCCGCATCCGTAAAATGCACGGTCAGAAATTCTTGTCACCCCATCGGGGAGCAGCAATGGACCGGTAAAACCGCAATTTTCAAAAGACTGTTTATCAATAAACGTAACCGTAACAGGTATCTTTAACTCTCCAGTAAATCCACAATTTTCAAATGTCCCGCTTTCTATTTTCGTCAATCCTTCTGGCAGAGTCAGCTTGCCCGTAAAGTTAACAAAACAAAATGCATATGGGCCAATGGAAGCCACTCCCTCCGGTATCGTCAAATCACCGGTAAAAGAACAATTGCTAAAGGCACTGTCTCCAATGAGCACCAGCTGGTCCGGTAAGATAAGCGGTCCTGTAAAGCTGGTTCTAAAAAATGCGAAACTCCCAATGCTTGTCACCGCATCCGGAATCTGCAGTTCTCCCGTCAGACCGGAACAGCCCAGGAATGCCTCGCTCCCAATGCTGACTATCTGGTACTCTCTGCCATTGGAAGGCTTACGCACATGATCCGGGATAACCAGTGTCCCGGTCGGCTTTGCTCCATCATACCCGATGAGCTGAACCGTGTCTGGCCCCAGTTCCTTATAGTTTAAACCGTCCACGGTAAATCTGTCATTGATGGTATTGACCATGGCTCCGCCCAATGTCACCAGGACGGATATGGGCGGCTC